>ERZ761607.458-NODE-458-length-72510-cov-6.997019_pt1 | contig 72510 bp, 75 predicted proteins | sample MGYA00511164_ERZ761607 | MGnify/ENA primary metagenome ERZ761607 (study PRJEB28899, sample SAMN02445080) | bioreactor sludge metagenome | biome: EBPR sludge | place: Australia: Brisbane, Thorneside Wastewater Treatment Plant | collected 2011-06-22 ...
GCACCCAGGCCATGCTGGCGATCAGCCTGCACGCCACCAACGACGCCCTGCGCGATGTGCTGGTGCCGATCAACAAGAAGTACGACATCGCCACGCTGATGGACGCCATCCGCGCCTATCCGGGCATCAGCAACGCCCGCCGCGTGACGTTCGAATATGTGATGCTGAAGGACGTCAACGACAGTCCCGAGGAGGCGCGGGCCCTTGTCCAGCTGCTGAAGGGCATCCCGGCCAAGATCAACCTGATCCCGTTCAATCCCTGGCCCGGCACGCAGTACGAATGCTCGGACTGGGCGACGATCGAGCGCTTCGCGGCGATCCTGAACCGCGCCGGCTACTCCAGCCCGATCCGCACCCCGCGCGGCCGCGACATCCTCGCCGCCTGCGGACAGCTGAAGAGCGAGAGCGAGAAGGTCCGGGCCTCCACCCGACGCAAGGCCGAGGCGCAATTCGCTTCCGGCTAGAAGCTTGCGCGGCGGGGGGCGGACCGTGCTAACCGTGGCCAGCGTCCTCAAGTCGGAACACCTCCATGCCGCCGCAGCTGCAGTCCCCTGAAATTCAGGCCTTCGCCACCGGCATCCCGCGCGCGCTCGGCGACGCCGGTGTCACCCTTCTGATCCTCATCCTCGGCGCGGCGCTCTACGCCCTGCTGACCCCGCACCGCGAGATCCAGCTGATCCGCGACGGCAACTCGGCCGCTGGCCTGTCGCTGGCCGGCGTGCTTGTCGGCCTGGCCGTTCCGTTGTCGGCCTCGCTCGGCGCCTCCAACTCGACCCTGGAGATCGCGATCTGGGGCGTGATGATCATCGCCGTCCAGCTGCTCGCCTTCCGGGTCATCGATCTGCTGCTTCACGGACTGCCACAGCGCATTCAGGATGGGGAGATTTCCGCCGCCACCCTGCTGGTGGGGGCCAAGCTCGGCAGCGCCCTGATCCTCGCCGCCGCCATGCGGTAGCCGCCTCGCCGTGCATTTCCCCCGCCTTCCCGACTGGCTGGTCTATATCGCCATCATCGCGGCGCTGCTGATCGCCTCGGTCAGCCGCCGTGAGCGGGCCGACGCGCCGCCGCCGCCGCCGCCGGTGCCGGGCGAGGAAGGCGTGCCGCTCGGACCCTCGTCGCCGTTCGACCCGTCGGTCGTGGTCGAGGTGCCCGGCAAGAAGGCGCCGGGGTCGGGCACGGCCTTTTCCGTGTCCGACAGCGGCATATGGCTGACCGCCCGCCACGTCGTCGACGGCTGTCGCCAGACGGCCCTGGTCGTGGCCGAGGGCCGTGGCGTCGAAGCCCAGGTCCACATCGATCCGTCCGGCGAGGCGGCTGTGCTGACCACAGACGGCGGCGCCCCGGCCCTGCCGCTGATGACGGACGACACGCGCTTGAAGCGCGGCGATCTCGGCTATCATCCCGGCTTCCCGCAGGGCCGTCCGGGCGAGGCCGTCTCGCGACTTCTGGGTCGGGAGAAGCTGATCGTTCGCGGTCGCGGCGCGCGCGAGGAAAGCGTGCTGGTCTGGGCCGAGGTCGGCCGGACCGACACCCTGAAGGGCACGCTGGCCGGCCTCTCCGGCGCCCCGGCCCTGGACTCGGCAGGGCGGGTGATCGGCGTCACGGTGGCCGAGGCGCCGCGCCGTGGTCGCATCTACACCACCTCGTCGGCGACCATGGTCAGCGCCCTGCGATCCTCGCGCCGTCGCCCCGCGAGCTTCGCCACCGGCGAGCCGGTGAACATCGAGAACTACGGCCGCGTCGCCGACGGCCTGCGCCGCGACCTGCGCGTCGCCCAGGTGGTCTGCCTAGGGACCTAGGCGGGTTCGGGATGGGCTTCCTCCGCCTTGGCGTCCATGACCCGGGGCTGCCGGATCGAGACCCAGAATGAGAGGGCGATCGCGAGGATCCCGATCACGGCGGAGTAGATGAAGAAGGCCATGTAGCCCGCGCCCATGGACTGGGCGCTGACCCCGAGCTTGGCCCCCGCTCCGGTCAGGCTTTCGGGCGGCAGGTTGTTGAACAGGCCCTTCAGCGCGGCGAGCGGCCCCCCGGCCTCGGCCGACTTCGCCGATCCCTCGATGATGCGACCCGTCTGGGACGCGATCAGCTTACCGGGCAGGGCATACAGCGATGAGAACAGCGCGTACTGGGTCGCCGTGAAGCCGGCGGTCGTCAGGCTGGACATGTAGGAGATTAGCGCCGTGCCGGCGATGCCGCTGGCGACGTTGTCGACTCCGATCGCGATGAACAGCGCCGGCATGTCGTGGCCGGTGACCGCGAGCCAGGCGAAGACCAGGTTGCTCAGCGGCTGCGCGAAGGCGCCGATGATGAGCGCCCTCATCAGGCCGAAACGGATGACGATGACGCCGCCGAGGAAGACGCCGGCCATCGAGGCGACCACGCCGAACAGCTTCCGGACCTCCGCGATCTCGAGCTTGCTGAAGCCGAGGTCCATATAGAAGGGGTTCATCAGGTTCAGGACGAAGTCCGAGACCCGGTAGAGGCAGATGGTCGCCAGGATGAGGCCCGCTACGCCGGAGAACCGCTTGGTGAACTGGAAGAGGGGTTCGCCGAGGGCCGTCGACAGGTAGACGCCGGGCTTCGTCCGGACCCCGGGGATGGGCCACGCGGCCAGAACCACGACGACCAGACCGGCGGCGACGCCGGCGAGTTGCAGCCACAGTCCGTTGGGCTTGGCCTTCCAGGCCTCCGCCAGCGCCTCGCCGCCGAAGAGCTTCGACAGCAGGCCGGCGTCACCGCTTAGACCGGACCCGAGCAGAAGCGCCCCGAAGGCGATGATAGCCAGCCGGACGAGCCACTCGCCCAACTCGAACGGTCGCGACTGGCGAACGTCCTCGGTGTGGATAGGCCGGATCGTATGCTCGCGCTCTCGCGGCGCGAGCAGGGTCGCCGAGAGGCCGATGACCATCGCCGCCGCCATGGCCGCGTAGGCCATGTTCCAGCCGAACTGGGTCGCCAGGATCAGGGGGCCGGCGCCGGCCAGGATCATGGCCAGGCGATAGCCCCACTGGATCGTCACGACCAGGGCGCCCTGCCCCTCCTCGTCGATGATCTCGATCCGCCAGGCGTCGATCACGATGTCCTGCGTCGCCGCCGTGAACCCCACAGCCACCGCGAGCAGCGCCATGAGGCCGAGGTTCGCCGCCGGGTTGACCGCGGCGATTCCCAGGAGGCCCAGAATGATGACCAGCTGGCAGACCAGGATCCACGCCCGCCGATGGCCCAACAGTCCGTTGAGGCCCGGGACCTTCACGCGGTCGATCAGGGGCGCCCACAGGAATTTGAACGAGAACGACAGCGTCGCCAGGCTGAACAGGCCGATGACAGACAGCGACAGGCCGGCCTCGCGCAGCCAGGCCGACAAGGTGTCGAAGATCAGCATGTAGGGCAGGCCCGAGCTGAACCCCAGACCCATCATCACCAGGGCGCGTCGATCGCCGAAGAGCGCCAGGGTCTGCAGAAACGTCCGCTTCGGCGCGGCTTTGACGTCCGTGGTCATGAGGCGCTTCCCCCGAAGCGGGACGGCGCCCCGCAAATCAGGCGCCGACCTTGGCCTCTCGCGCGCCGTCCGTCCAGCCGACCCAGCGGGCCAGGACGGCCCGCAGGGCGGACTCCGTCAGCGGCTTGGTGAGGAAGTCATCCATGCCCGCCGCCAGGCATGCGCGGCGGTCGTCCTCGAAGGCGTCGGCGGTCAGGGCGACGATCGGCGTTGCGACGCCCTTGGCGCGGATGACGCGGGCGGCTTCGACTCCGCCCATGCCGGGCATGCGCACGTCCATCAGCACCAGGTCGTAGCGGGCCGAGGCCAGGGCGGCCACGGCCTCCTCGCCGCTGCCCGCCCGGTCGACCTGGGCGCCCTCGCGCTGCAGCAGCGTGCGCGCCAACAGGGCATTGATCGGATTGTCCTCCGCCAGCAGCACCCGGGCCCCGGGCGCGGACGCCTCGGCGACGCGCTCGTCGTCCTGCGGCCTGACGCCGGCTTGGTCCACACCGAGCGCCGCGAGCACGCGGGCGGCGACCGAGGCGGGCCGGAGCGGTTTGATCAGATAACCCGCGAAACCCGCGGCGCGGCTGCGGGCGATGCGGTCCCGCTGGTCCGGGCGCAGAAGGATCAGGCTCGTCCTGCCGGCCGGCGCCTTGATCAGCCTGCGGCCGTCGGCCAGGGCCTGGTCGATCAAGAGCACCGCCTCGGGCGGCGCGATGATCATGAGATCGTCAAGACTGGCCGCCGCGGCCGCACGACCGCCCAGCCCCTCGATCTGGCGGGTCGCCGCGTCGCGCACCACGGCGCTCGGGGACGCGACGCCGACCAGCTGGCCGGTCAGAGGTTGCTCGGCGATCCGCGGTGCGACGGCGGGCAAGGCGGCCTCAAGCCAGAACTCGGCGCCGCCGCCGGCCGCGTCTTGGACGCCGACCGCGCCGTCCATGGCCCCGGCCAGGCGGCGCACGATCGCCAGGCCCAGGCCCGCGCCGTTCAGGCCCGCCCCGCCATGCGCCGGATCGGCATGCACGAAGGGCTCGAAGATCTTGTCACGCAAGGCGACCGGCACGCCTGGGCCGGTGTCGCGCACCGCTAGACGGACGAGCCCGGCTCGCGTGACGCCCGCGGACAGCAGAACGCCGCCGGACTCGGTGAACTTGACCGCGTTGCCCGCGAAGTTGAGCAGCACCTGCCGCAGCCGCCCTTCGTCGGCGGAGACCGCCGGCAGGTTCGGTTCGGCCGTCCAGGCGATTTCGAGGCCCTTTTCGTGCGCGCGAGGGCTCATCAACTCGGTGACCTGACGCAGAAGATCCGCCAGGTCACAACGGGCCGGATGCAGCTCGATCTTGCCCTCGCCAAGCCGGGCCAGGTCGAGCACGTCGTTGACCAGCGTCAGCAGATGATCCCCGCTCTCGCGAAGCGCCGCGACATAGTCCTTCTGCTCGGCGGTCAGCTTCGTGCCCTCGAGCAGGCGCGCCATGCCCAGCACGCCGTTCAGAGGCGTGCGGAACTCGTGGCTCAGCGTGGCCAGCTGTTCGGGCGTGATCGGACGGGCCTTGGACATCCAGCCATCCTCGCAGACGCGGCTTAACGGGCGGTCAAGCCGCGTCAAACGGCGCCCGGCGCCAGGGGGTCGCCGGAGTAGGCGAGACAGGGATCAGGCGACAGGCCGTAGAGCCGGCCCATGAACTCGACCGTCGCGCGTTCGATCAGGCTGCGGACTCCCAACTGAAGCGGCTCAAGCTCGCCTTGGCCGGCCGAGATGTCGATCACTCGTGAGCCCATGAAGGCGAAGCCGCCGCCACCCACCTCGCGGCCATAGATCTGCTTCTGGTAGGACACGACATCGACGACGCGCATGGTGCGTGTGTCGACGAGGCGAAGGTCGACGCCGACGTTCATCACATAGGATCGGCCGCCCAGGACGGCCCGCGCCGAGTCCTTGCCGCCGCCGCCGAGGCCGGCCTCCAAAGAGCTGGAGCGGATGTTGTAGTTCAGCTCCGTGATGCCGCCCGTGATGACGTAGTCCGACCCCAGGTACTGGCCGGGCCGCACCGGCCGGTAGGCGCCGGGCGCGGTCGCATCGGCGTCGCCGATCAGCTTGTTGTTGGCGTAGCGGAGCTCCATCTCGGGGACCTGGACGTCGACCCGCTCGACGATATCGGCGCCGGCCTTGGCGAGAGCGGAGATCGCCATCAGCGAACCGCCCTGGGTCAGCTTGGGCCCGCCCATGTTGTCTTCCTGCTTGCCCGTGTAGTCGGCGATGCGGCCCACAGCGATGACGGGCGAGGCGCGGCGCGAGGCGCGCGCCTGCTCGCCGATGCAGAACAGCGCGCGCGAATAGGGCGTCGTGTTGCTCGTGGCGGGCGCCGAGCCGGCCGGGCGGGCATAGAGGCCGCTGGCGTCGACCTTGGGCGCGGGCGCGGAGGCGCAGGCCGCCAGGGCGAGGGCGGCGCCGGCCAGCACGGTCATGAAGGCGAGTCTGGTCATGGGGGACCTCCTGGGTCTTCCGGGTCAGTCGTTCGTGGGCGCGCTGGCGCCGGTGCGGGCGGTGATATCGCCCGTGTTGGTCTGCACCGCGTCGATGATGATGGTGTTCCAGGATCCGCTGGCGTCGACCGTGATCTGGTTGCCGATCGCGACGGCTGTCTGGCCCGGCGCGCTCCAGCCCGGGAAGCTCGAACCGCCGGGAAGCGGGTCACGTCCGCCATTCACGATCACCAGGTTTCCCGAGGCGTCGCGCTGGCTGTAGTCGACCGCTGTCGCCCCGGCGGGAGCGCGATCGCCATAGCCGCGCGTCATGCCGGCGGCGGTCGGCAGGGCGACGGGGGCCGCTTGTCCCAGGGCGGAGCCGGGCGAGGCGGACGCCGTAAGGACGGCCAGGGCGGCGAGCAGGGGGGCCTTCAACATGGTCGTTGTCCTCTTGGGGGGGAGCCCCGGCGCGCTTGGCGCCGGGGCGCGCCGGATCAGAAGCCGGTGATCGACAGGCTGTTGCCGATCGCGGCCGACGTGGCGGTGACCGAGGCGTTGACCTCGCGGACCGTGACGTTGGCGGTGCTGCCAACAAAGGCGCCGTTGGCCTGGTACGAGTTCGCGTACCCGAAATCGCCCGAGATCGAGGCAGAGTTCGAGATCGCCGCGGCGGTCGCCGAGACGTCGCCGGCCACGTCGCTGATGGTGCCGTTCAGGGTGGCCGAAGGGTCGTAGTTGGCCATCTGCGTGTTGCTGATCGAGCCGGCGCCGTCGACATTGATGGTCGCGCTGTTGGCGATGGCGGCGGCGGTGGCCGTGACGTCGCCGTTGACGTCGCGGATCGTGCCGTTCAGCTCGGCCGTGGCGTCGCCCCAGAAGCGCTGGGTGTTGGTGACGTAGCTGCCGCTGGTCCCCTCGACGGTGAGGCTGTTGCCAATGGCGGCCGAGGTCAGGCTGACGTCCTTCTGAACGTCTTCAACAGTCGCGTTGAGCTTCGACTTGACCGTCGACGAGTTGGTCTGGGTGGTCGACACGCTCTGCGCTTCAGCGGCGCCCGCGAAGGCGGTCAGGGCGAGGCCCAGGATGACGAATTTTTTCATGACTTAGATCTCCATTCAGCCGGTTGTTCGGCAATTGGAGATCAAGCAGTCGTCGTGCCACCTAATACTTGAATATACAATATTAACTACGAGGCTGACAATTTAATGTCTTGTAAAACATGCTTTCGGGGTGACGCTCCCAGGCGGGCGAAACCGCCGAATCCGACTCGCCTCACAAGGGAGCGGCGATTAACCCAGCGCCCCGCCGGGACCATCCGGATGGGCGCCGTAGATTTCAATTCGGCACGGCCACGGCGCCCAGAATGGCACAGTTCGGTTCAGGGTCGGGAAATCTCCTTCCGCCACATTCAGCCCATGGAAGCTCTGAACGCCGCGTCGCCGACCCGCCTCCCTGAACGCCGCCGGCAACGTCGCCAGCGTGTCTGGCTCGCGGGCGAACTGCACGCCGGCGGCCGGACGCTGGCGACCTGTCAGGTGCAGAACCTTGACGCCGCTGGCGCGCAGGTGCGGCTGGACGGCCCCTGCCTCCTGCCGGTGAAATTCGACCTCGCGCTGCCGGCCGCGGAAACCCAACGCCAGGCGACCATCCTGTGGCGGCGGGGCCTGCTGGTCGGCCTGCGTTTCGCGCAGGACCCGGCTTGCTGAAACGCCTCAGGTCCGGCGACTGCGCAGCAGATAGGTCAGGAACAGCGCCGCGAACGCCAGGTCGCCGAGTGACAGCAGGAAGGCCGTGGATTGCAGGGCCGTCGCGCCGCCGCTCAGCCAGACCAGCAGTGGAATCGGGGCCTTGCCGATGACGCCCAGCCAGAGGATCGGTCGGTTGGCGACCGGGTCGCGGGCGACCATGGCGTAGCCTATCCCGAGCACGACGATCAGCAGCGAGGCCATTCGCGTGGTCAGCAGGTCCTCGGGGATGGGCTGGCCGACTCCCGCCAGCATGGCTTCCGGCGCCAGCAGCATCGGCAGGCCGACCGCGAAATTGAACAGCGCCGCCAGGGCGAAGATCGCGGTCCAAACTCGCATGATGGTTCAGCCCCCGCTGAGTGCTCCGAAGAGCAAGACCTCCTCATCCTCGCTGAGGGTCCGGCCGATGTCGAGGACACGGTCCTGACCGACGTAGATCCGCATGTGCCGGCGGATACGGCCCTGCTCGTCAATGACCCGGAAGCGAATGCCCGGCCAGCGCGCGTCCAGAGCATCGAGAACGGCCGCCACGGTGTCGCCCGGCACCTCGGTGCGAGACAGGCCGCCGGAGTAGGACTGCAGCTGGGAGGGCAGGGAAACGCGGGGCATCAGAGCGGCGCCGCGACCACCGAATAGATCTCCGGCAGGTGGCGGGCGAGGCAGCGCCAGCTCGCGCCCTCGTCATCGCTCATCCACAGCTCGCCGCCGGTTGTGCCCAGATACAAGCCGACCGGCTTCCCCCCGTCGGCGCAGAAGGCCTGCCGCTTGACGGTGAACCAGCCCTGCTCGCGCGGAAATCCAGCGTCCTGCCGCTCCCAGGAGGCGCCGGCGTCGCGCGTGCGGTAGACGGCGGGCCGTCCGCCGGGACTGACGCGGGGCCAGACCTCCGTACCGTCCATCGGAAACACCCAGGCCGTGTCGGCGTCGCGCGGGTGCGGCACGATGGTGAAGCCGATGTCGCCGATCTCAGGCGGCATCTGCTTGCCGATCCGCTCCCAGGCGTCGGAGGGCCGGTCGAGACGATAGATGCCGCAGTGGTTCTGCTGCCAGAGCCGGTCGAGGTTGGTCGGAGCCAGGGCGATGTAGTGGGCGTCCTGGCCGTACTCAGGATAGGGATCGGGGAGGAAGCTGGCTTCCACATTCTTGTTCAGCGGCGACCAGCTGCCCCCACTGTCAAGGCTCTCGAATACGCCTCCGGTCGAGGTGGCGATGTACATATGGGCCGGATCGCGCGGGTCGATGACGATCTGGTTCAACAGGGCGCCGTCGGGCGTGCCGCCATCGGCCGGACACCAGTCCCAGTATTTCGGATGGTCGTTGAAACCGGCCACCCCGTCCCAGGTCTCGCCGCCGTCGCGGCTGACGAACAGGCCCGGCGGCGAGGTTCCCGCCCACCAGACGCCGGGCTCGCCGACGTGGCCGGGCTCCAGCCAGAAGCTGTGGTCGACCGATCGGGCGTTGTCGCCTTCCGCCTTCGGGAAGGCCGGCGGTCGCGCCGCCTCGGCCCAGGTCGCGCCGCCGTCCGTCGAGCGGAAGACGGTGGGCCCGAGATGGCCGGTGCTGGCCGCCATCAGCATCGTGCGGCCGTCGCGCGGGTCGAGGACCAGGTGGTTGACGATACAGCCCAGGAAGTGCGGGCCGTCGACCGTCCACGCCTGTCGCGCGGCGTCGCTGCGATAGATCCAGGCGCCCTTGCGGGTCCCGATGAGAAGCTGGATGGCGTGAGACACTTGGGCATTCTCCGTGACGGACCGGCTCACGGCGGCGAGCCTACACCCCAAGGACGTCCCGTCGAGTCTGGTCCCGACATCCGCCGGCGATCGTCAGCCCGTCTGCGCGTCGAAGAAGGCGTCCGGGCCTTCGACCTCGATGAGGCGGCCCTTTCGGATCTCCAGGAACCGCGTCGCCGCCGTGCGGGTGAAGTAGCGGTCGTGCGAGACGAACAGGCAGGACACCTCCGCCTGCTCCAGCTCGGCCTCCAGGGCTTCCTGACCCTCGATGTCGAGGTGGTTGGTCGGTTCGTCGAGCAGATAGAGGTTCGGCCGCTCCAGCTTCAGGCGCAGGAACATCAGCCGCGAGCGCTCGCCGTAGCTGAGCAGCCGGATCGGTTGCTGGATTCGGACGAAGGGGAAGCCCGCCTGAGCCAGCAGGCGGGCGGCGTCGCGATCGTTGGCCTCGGGCGCCGCAGCGACATAGTCCAGCAACGTCGATCCGAGCGGCAAGCCGCGCATGGACTGATCGAACACGGCCAGCCGCGTGGCGGGATTGAACCTCACGGCGGCCTGTCCGTCGTAGTGCGTCCGCGCCGGGTCGAAGGCCGCCGCCAGCGCGGACAGCAGCGTCGACTTGCCGGCCCCGTTGACGCCCAGGATCGCCACCCGATCGCCCGCGGCGATGGTCAGGCGGTCGATCCTCATCAGGGTCCGGGCGCCGTCCGGCGTGGTGATGGTCACGTCGTTCAGGCGAAGGGCGACCTTGGCGTCGATGTCAGCGTCAGACAGTTCCAGTTTCCGCTCGCGGGCGACGTAGCTGTCGGTGCGATCGGCCTCGATGCGGGCGATGCGGGTCTCGATGGCGGCCTTGCGCTTGTTGAGCTCCGGGTTCCTGACCGCCCAGATCTTGTAGCGGGCGGCGGCGGCCTCCAGCCGCTTGATTTCCTTGTCCTCAAGCTTGCGCTGGGCGGCGGCGACGGCGTCGCGGCGCAGAAGTTCCTCCCGGGCCTGGGAGAAGGACGTCCGGAACGCATGGACGCCGTCCGAACGCAGGAACAGGGTGCGGTCGGTCACCCGGTTCAGGAACTCGCGGTCGTGGCTGACGATCAGCATCGGGACGTCGAAAGCGCCGGTCAGCCACAGCTCCAGCGTCGCGATGTTCGACAGGTCCAGGTGATTGGTCGGTTCGTCGAGGATCAGGATGTCGGGCTCTTCCAGCACCGCCGCGCCGGCGATCAGCAGCAGCCTCTGCCAGCCCCCCGACAGGCTGCCGAAGGCCTGGTCCGCCATCCCCGGCGCGACGCCGATTTCATCCAGCAGCACGTCGATGCGCCAGTCGTCATCGCCGTTGCCGACCTTTTCCAGCGATCGGCGCAAAACCTCGCGCACGGTCAGGTCGGCAAGGCCCTCGGGCGTATCCTGCGGCAGGGTCCGGATGCTCAGGCCCCGCGAACGCACCACCTGTCCCTTGTCGAGCTCCAACTCGCCGGTCAGGCATTTGAGCAGCGTCGACTTGCCAGCCCCGTTCTGGCCGACGAGGGCGGTGCGCGCGTCGTCGAGCAGGAAGGACACGTCCTCGAACACCGGCGTCGCGCCGTGGCCGAAGCTCGCGCTCTCCAGTCCTAGCACTGCCTGGCGCGCCACCTGTCCCCCCCGTTCCGACCGGAAGGGCTAGACCATATCCGGGCGCCGTCCAACCGGCGCGGGCGGCGTCGCCCCGACGCGGCGATAGATCAGCGCCTCCGCGACATGCACGCGCTTGACGGCGTCCGCGCCGTCGAGGTCGGCGATCGTTCGGGCCAGGCGCAGGGCGCGGGTCCAGCCCCTCGCCGTCAGATGACCCGCATCGGCGGCGCGGGCCATCAGCGATCGGGCGGCGTCGTCCAGGCCGGCCGCCTTGTCGAGGAAGTCGCCGTCGGCCTGGGCGTTCAGGGCGGGCGCAGGGCCGTCCCAGCGCGTGGCGCGCTCGACCTGGGCTGCGCGGGCGGCGGCGACCCGGGCGGCGACCTCCGCCGAACCCTCGGCGGGCGGGGGCAGCGCCAGGTCGGCGGCGCTGACCGGCGGCACGTCGATCTGCAGGTCGATGCGGTCGATCAGCGGCCCCGACACCCGCCCCTGATAGTCACGCTGGCAGCGTGGCGCCTTGCCGCAATAGCCCTTCCCGGCGCCGCCGTGGCCGCAGCGGCAGGGATTCTGCGCGGCGACCAGCTGAACGCGGGCCGGATAGCGGATGTGGGCGTTGGCCCGCGCCACCATCACCTCGCCCGTCTCCAGCGGCGCGCGCAGGCTGTCGAGCGACTGGGGACTGAATTCCGGCAGTTCGTCGAGGAACAACACCCCGTTGTGCGCCAGCGACACCTCGCCAGGCTTGGCCTTGATCCCGCCGCCGGTCAGGGCGGCCATGCTGGCGGAGTGATGGGGCGCCCGGAATGGCCGGGCGCGGGTCAGCTCGCCGCGCGCGATCAGCCCGGCCACCGAATGGACCATCGAGGTCTCCAGCAGCTCGGCGGCCGACAGCGGCGGCAGGATGCCGGGCAGGCGCTGGGCCATCATCGACTTGCCCGACCCTGGCGGACCGGAAAACAGCAGGTTGTGACCGCCGGCGGCGGCGATCTCCAGCGCCCGCTTGGCCTGCTCCTGGCCCTTCACCTCGCGCAGGTCCGGGATCCGGCCGCCCTCGATCATCCGACCGGGCTTCGGCTCAGACAGGAGCTGACTGCCCCGGAAGTGGTTGATCAAGCCGATCAGCGAGCGCGGCGCCAGCACCCGCGTGCCGCCGGCCCAGGCCGCCTCGGGGCCGCACGCCTCGGGGCAGATCAAACCCAGGTCCATGGCCCCGGCCGCCACCGCCGCCGGCAACACGCCCGCCACCGGCGACACCGTCCCGTCCAGCGACAGTTCTCCCACCGCGGCCCAGCCGTTCAGGGCGTCGGGCGGGATCACGCCCATGGACGCCAGGATCGCCAGCCCGATCGGCAGGTCGTAGTGGCTGCCCTCCTTGGGCAGGTCGGCCGGGGCCAGATTGACGATGACCCGCTTGGCCGGCACCGCCAGCCCCAGGCCGGTGAAGGCGCCCCGCACGCGCTCGCGACTCTCGGCCACCGCCTTGTCGCCGAGGCCGACCACCACCAGGGCGCTCTCGCCGCCGGTGAGCTGAACCTCGACATCGACCCGGCGCGCCTCCACGCCCTGAAAGGCCACCGTCACCACGCGCGCGACCATGCCCGCCCCCGCTACAGAAGCTGTGACTTATCCACAGACTCAACCATAGCGAGCGGATTAGATCAAGAACGAATAGAGAACTAAAAAAGAAAATGAAACGATTCAGTCATGTAGCCGACATAGTTCAGGCGGCGTGTCGGATCGCCTCGATACGGTCCCATAACGCGGCCGCCGCGTCCGCGCCGCCGAACCGCTTCAACTGCTGAGCGCCGGTCGGCGAGGTGACGTTGATCTCGGTCAGATAGTCGCCAATCACATCGATGCCGACAAAAAGCAGGCCGCGCCGCTTCAGCTCCGGCCCGATGATGGCGCAGAGTTCGTGATCGCGCGCAGTCAGCTCGACTGCCTCGGCCCGGCCGCCCCTGGCGAGGTTCGATCGCACCTGGCCCTCGGCCGGGATGCGGTTGATGGCCCCCACCGGCTCGCCGTCGACCAGCAGCACGCGCTTGTCGCCCTTGCTGACGGCGGGGATGAACTTCTGGGCGATGACCTGCTCGCGGCCGATCATGGCGTGCAGCTCGAGCAGGGCGTCGAGGTTGGGATCGTCGGCCTTCAGACGCACCACGCCCGAGCCGCCGCCGCCGTAGAGGGGCTTGAGCACCATGTCGCCGTGGCGGGCGCGGAAGTCATAGATCGCCTCGATATCGCTGGTGATCAGGGTCGGCGGCTGCACGCCTGGAAAGTCGGTGACGAACAGCTTCTCCGGCGCGTTGCGCACCTCGGCCGGGTTGTTCACCACCAACGTCTTCGGGTGGATCTTCTCGAGGAAGTGGGTGGCCGTGATGTAGGCCATGTCGAACGGCGGATCCTGGCGCATGAGGACCACGTCGAACTCCGACATGTCCCGCACTTCGTACTCGCCGACCCTGTGGTGGTCGCCCTTCACCGCCTGGACGTTGATCGCTCGCCCGCGACCAAGGACCCGACCCTCCTCCAGCGACAGCTTGTCAGGCGTGTAGACCCACAGAGCATGGCCACGCAGCTGGGCCTCGAGCATCATGAAGAAGGTGGAGTCGGTCTCGATATTGATCCCCTCGACGGGATCCATCTGCACGGCGACCTTCAGCGACATGGGAGCTCTTCCTTCGGAGGCCGACGACCGGCGGCTTTCGACTTAGACACTCGCTTGGACATTCGCCAGAGGCCGACGGAGTTCGGTGACAGGGTTCGGTGACAGTTTGCGAATTGCGAACAGCGGCTTCCTCGTGCGTCAATTCGCAAACTGTCACCGAACTCTCGAACTTTCGGGCCACCTCCCCGCGAGCGGCGAGGATCAGAAGTGCTAGTTCAACCTCAACCGCACCCGCTCCCGCGCGGCCCGCGCCGCGATGGCCGCGCCGCCGTCGAGCTGCTGGGCCATGCCGAGCGCCTGCAGCGCGCCGGCCAGGGCGCCCTGGCCCTCGCGCGCCCGGGCGACGTCGAGCCAGGGGCGGTGGTCGGTCGGGTCCAGCAGGGCGCGGCGCAGGGACGAGCGCTCGGCGCGGGGCCAGTCGCCGGCCGCCTGGGCGCGGGCGAAGATGTTATTCTGCAGCCGGATCAGCACCTGCCGGTCGGTGGTCGGCGTCATCAGCAGGTCCAGCCGCCCGGCGACGTCCGGCGTCAGGCCGGTGCGCAGCGCGCGGCGCGACAACTCGGACGGCAGCACGACACGTCCTTCGCTGAACGGATCCAGGGCCAGGGGCCCCTCGGCCGTCTCGATGCGCAGCAGGAAGTGGCCGGGGAAGTCGACGCCGCGCACGTCCAGGCCCGTCTGTCGCGCGGCATGTAGATAGAAGACTCCCAGCGACACCGGGATGCCCTTGCGGCGCTCCGCAACCTCGATGACGTCGGCGTTGGCCTGATCCTCGAAGGTCATCAGGTCGCCCTGCAGCCGCAGGTCGCCGGCCATGGCCTCGGCGATCGCCTCCTCGGGCGACTCGTTTTCGAGCCGGCGGGCCAGGTGATCGACGCCCTCGGCGGCGAGCGCGCGGGTCCCCTCCTCATCGCGGCCGTCGTCGTCATGCACGGCGCAGGCGAGGGCGGCCTCGAACAGCGGAAAGCCGTCGTCCGAACTCTTGCCGACCTCGGCCAGGAAGCCTTCCGCCTCGTCGCGGGTCATCTCGTCAGCCGCCTTTCCACGCGTCGGGAATATGACGCGGCAGGCGGCCGGGCGCGAGGGCGATCAGGTCGAGTCTTATAGTCGACCCCTTCAGCGCCGGCCGGCCGGCGGCGATGGCCGCGGCGGCCCGTCGCAGGCGGTCGCGCTGGTCGGCGTGGACGGCCTCAAGCGCCGCCTCGATCGTCGTCCGACGCTTGACCTCGACGACGGCCAGCACGCCGCGGCGCAGGGCGAGGATATCGATCTCGCCCTGCTTGGCGGCCAGCCGGAAGCCGAGGATGCGATAGCCCTTCGCCATCAGCAGCAGCGCCGACAGCACCTCGCCGCGCCGACCGGATCGGCGGGCGGCGAGGCCCCTGGCGCTGCGGGCGGCGGTCATCCGCCGTCCTTCAGCGCCAGGGCCCGGCGATAGAGGTCGCGGCGATTGAGGCCGAGCGACTTCGCGACCTCCGACGCGGCTTCGCCCAGCGGCAGGCGGCTCATGGCCTCGGCCAGGGCGCGGTCGGCGTCGTCCTCGCTAGCCGCCTGTTCGACGCCGGGGCCCACCAGGACGACGATCTCGCCCTTGGGCTCATCAAGCGCAGAATCGGTCGCCAGTTGGTCCAGCGTGCCCCGGACAGCGGTCTCGTAGAGCTTGGTCAGCTCGCGGGCGACGGCCGCCTCGCGCGGGCCGAACACGGCCAGCATGTCCTTGAGGCTGGCGCGCAGACGCGGCCCGGTCTCGTAGAAGATCAGCGTCGCCTTCACCGACGCGAACTCGGCCAGGAAGGTCCGGCGCGCCGCGCTCCTGGTCGGGGGGAAGCCCGCGAACAGGAACCGATCGGTCGGCAGGCCAGCCAGCGTCAAGGCCGCCAGCGCCGCCGAGGCTCCCGGGATCGGGAACACGCGATGACCGGCCGCGACCACCTCGTTCACCAGCCGATAGCCGGGGTCGGAGACCAGCGGCGTCCCGGCGTCGGAGACCAGGGCCACGCTCTGCCCCGCCTCCAGCGCCGCCATGATCCTCGGACGCGCTCGCTCGGCGGCGTGCTCGTCGTAGCGGGCCATGGTCTTGGAGAGGCCGTAGGCGCTGAGCAGCTTGCCCGTCACCCGCGTGTCCTCGGCCAGCAGCAGGTCGCAGCCGTTCAGCACGTCCAGCGCCCGCAGCGTGATGTCGCGCAGGTTCCCGATCGGCGTCGCCACGACATACAGCCCCGGCTCAAGCGGGACGTCGGACAGCGGCGGCGGCGGCGGATGACGGGACACGGCGGAATCCTACAGCGGCGCGAACTTGGCCGTGAAGTGGCGCATGGCGGCGGGCTGCCAGGTGATGCGGAAGCCCTTCATCGCGTCCTTCTTCGCGACGATCTGCTCGAACACCTCGATGATGTAGTCGGCATGGCTCTGGGTATAGACACGACGCGGGAAGGCCATGCGGACCAGGTCCATCGGGGCCTCGACCTCGGTCCCGTCCGGGCGCAGGCCGAACATGACGGTGCCAATCTCGCAGGATCGGATGCCGCCCTCTTCATAGAGCGCCACGGCCAGGGCTTGGCCGGGGTAGTCCTTCGGCGGGATGTGCGGCAACAGCCGGCGAGCGTCGATGAACACCGCGTGGCCGCCGGTCGGGCGAACGATCGGCACGCCCAACGCTTCGAGCCGCTCGCCAATGTAGGCCATCGTGCGCAGGCGGTAGCGCAGGTAATCCTCGTCGACGATCTCGGTCAGACCCTGGGCGATGGCGTCCAGGTCGCGACCGGCGAGGCCGCCGTAGGTCGGAAAGCCCTCGGTCAGGATCAGTCGATTGCGCGCGGCCTGAGCTAGGTCGTCGTCGTTCAGGGCCAGCCAGCCGCCGATGTTGGCGAAGGCGTCCTTCTTGGCCGACATGGTCATGCCGTCGGCGTCGGCGAACATGTCGCGGACGATGTCCTTCACCGACCGGTCGCCCTGGCCGGGCTCGCGCATCTTGATGAAGTAGGCGTTCTCGGCGAAGCGGCAGCCGTCGATGATGAATGGCTTGCGGTGTTTCTTCGCGATCTTCGCCGTCGCCCGGATGTTCTCCAGGCTGACGGGCTGGCCGCCGCCGGCGTTGTTGGTGACGGTGATCATCACGCAGGGCACGGCCGCGCCGTGGGCGGTCAGGAAGGCCTCCAGCCGCTCCAGGTCCATGTTGCCCTTGAACGGGTGCTCGCTGGTCGGGTCCAGGCCCTCGGCGACGACCAGGTCGGAAGCCTCCGCGCCCGTCGCCTCGATGTTGCCGCGGGTGGTGTCGAAGTGGGTGTTCGAGGGAATGAACTTCCCTTGCCCGCCCAGGATCGAGAACAGGATCGCCTCGGCCGCCCGGCCCTGGTGGGTCGGGATGACGTACTTGAACGGCATCAGATCCTTCACCGCCGCCTCGAAGCGGAAGAAGGACGGGCTGCCGGCGTAGCTCTCGTCGCCGGCCAGCAGGGCGGCCTGCTGTTTGGCGCTCATCGCCGAGGTGCCGCTGTCGGTCAGCAGGTCGATCAGGACGTCGTCGGAATGCAGCGCGAAGAGATTGTAGTCCGCCTTCCTGATCAGCGCTTCGCGTTCCTCGCGGGTCGTCATGCGGATGGGCTCGACCGCCTTGATGCGGAACGGTTCGATGATGGTTCTCATGTGATCTGTGTCCATTGAAGCGCGACGCGGCGCGCGCTACCCGGTTTGGCGATGCCTTTATCCGTCCGCGCCGCCTACCGCGAGCGCCTTTCCGCAGGGGACATCCGACCCGACGCCGCCCAGGAGGCGGCGCTGGGCGCCCTGTCGCGGCTCGAGGGCGACCTCAACGCGTTGTCCGAGCCGGGCTTCTCGTTCTTCCGCAAACCCAAGGGCGCGAAGGGGGTCTATCTCTGGGGCCCGGTCGGGCGCGGCAAGTCCATGCTGATGGACCTGTTCTTCGATTCCGCCCCGCTGGCCAAGAAGCGGCGGGTGCACTTCCACGTCTTCATGGCCGAGGTGCACGCCCACATCGACGCCTGGCGCAAGGGTGACACGGCGGCCCGCAAGGCGCGCTTCGGCCAGGCCAAGGGTGACGATCCGATCGCGCCGACCGCCGAACTGATCGCCGAGGAGGCCCGGCTGCTCTGCTTCGACGAGCTGCAGGTCACCGACATCGCCGACGCCATGATCCTGGGCCGGCTGTTCGAGGCGCTGTTCGCGCTGGGGGTGACGCTGGTGGCGACCTCCAATCGGCCGCCGGACGACCTCTACAAGGACGGCATCAACCGCCAGCTGTTCCTGCCCTTCATCGCCATGCTCAAGGAAAGGCTGGAGATCGTCTCGGTGCGCGGTCCGGTCGACTTCCGCCTCGACCGCCTGCGCGGCGCGCGGACCTGGCTGGCGCCGGAGACGAAGGACAACGAGGCCGCGTTCGATCGCCTGTGGAGCGACATGCTCGACGGCGCCGCCGAGACCGGCGCGACGTTGGAGGTGCTGGGCCGCAAGCTGCACCTGCCCCGCGCCAGCGGCGGCCTGCTCCGTGTCGGCTTCGCCAGCCTCTGTGACAACGCGCTGGGGCCGCAGGACTATCTGGCGGTGGCCGCCCGTTTCCACACGGTGTTCCTTGAGGACATCCCCCGGCTGGTTCCGGCCAAACGCGACGCCGCGAAGCGGTTCAACACCCTGGTCGACGCCCTCTACGAGGCCGAGGTCAAACTGGTCGCCCTGGCCGAGGTCGAGCCCGAGGCGCTTTACCCAACGGGAGACGGCGCCTTCGAATTCGAGCGCACCGTTTCGCGTCTGCAGGAGATGCGTTCAGCCGACTGGCTCGAACGCATTCGCGACTAGTTCGCAAAAAGCCCGCAACTGGCCCGGTTTCGTTGACACCCCCCGTCCGGGGCTTAAAAGCGGCTCCAATCCTTGCCGCGCAACAGCCGAGTCCGAAATGACAGAAGCGACGCCGGGGGTCCGCGAACGGCCCCTGTCCCCCCACCTCCAGGTCTGGCGCTGGCACGCGACCATGGCGGGATCGATCCTGCATCGCGGCTCGCTGGTCGGCCTCTATGTCGGCGCTCTGATTCTGGTCGGCTGGCTTCTTTCTCTGGCCGCCGGCCCCGACGCCTACGCGACCTACAAGGGGCTGCTTGGCTCGCCGCTCGGCAAGCTGGTTCTCTTCGGCCTCACCTACGCGCTGTTTTTCAACATGGCGAGCATGGTCCGGCACATGATCTGGGACGTGGGCAGGGGCTTCCAGCCGAAGGTCGCCGACACCCTGACCATCGCCAGCTTTGTCTTCGCCGCCGTGGCCACGGTCGCGGTCTGGCTGATCGCCGCCAGCACGGGAGCCCTGTGATGGCTGGAACGCCGAACGATTTCCGCACCCCGATGGCGCGTGCCCGGGGCCTGGGCGCCGCCAAGCACGGCGTCGGCCACTTCATCGCCGAGCGCGTCAGCGGCATTGCCCTGATCCCGCTGGCCCTGTGGGCCGCCTTCTCCGGTCCGATGCTGGCCAAGGGCGACTTCGCCACCGCCGCCGTCTGGCTGTCCCAGCCGCTGAACGCCGTGCTGGCCGCCGCCTTCGTGGTGGTCGGCTTCTTTCATCTTCGCCTGACCATGCAGGTGGTGATCGAGGACTATGTCGAGGGCTTCGTCGGCAAGTCCGCGCTTCTCATGCTGAACCTCTTTGTCTGTGTCCTGGGCGCCGGCCTGGGCGTGTTCGCCATCCTCAAGGTGGCCCTGCTCGGGGGAGCCCTCTGATGGCCGCCTACAAGTTCGTCGACCATCGCTTCGACATCGTGGTCGTGGGCGCCGGCGGCTCGGGCCTGCGCGCGGCGCTCGGCTGCGCCCAGGCGGGTCTGAAGACGGCCTGCGTGACCAAGGTCTTCCCGACTCGGTCGCACACCGTCGCCGCCCAGGGCGGCATCTCCGCCAGCCTCGGCAACATGGGCGAGGACGACTGGCGCTGGCACATGTACGACACCGTCAAGGGGTCGGACTGGCTGGGCGACCAGGACGCCATCGAGTACCTGACGCGCAACGCCCCGGCGGCGGTGTATGAACTCGAGCACTGGGGCGTGCCCTTCTCGCGCACCAGCGAGGGCAAGATCTACCAGCGCGCCTTCGGCGGCATGACCCGCAACTACGGCGAGGCTCCGATCCAGCGCACCTGCGCGGCGGCCGACCGCACCGGCCACGCCATGCTGCACACCATGTACGGCAAGTCGCTGAGCCATTCGGTCGAGTTCTTCATCGAGTACTTCGCGCTGGACCTGATCATGGACGACGGCGTCTGCCGCGGCGTGACCGCGTGGAAGCTGGACGACGGCACCCTGCACCGCTTTCAGGCGCAACGGGTCATCCTGGCCACCGGCGGCTACGGCCGCGCCTATCTGTCGGCGACCTCGGCCCACACCTGCACGGGCGATGGCGGCGGCATGGCCCTGCGCGCCGGCCTGCCGCTGCAGGACATGGAGTTCGTGCAGTTCCACCCGACCGGCATCTTCCCGGCCGGATGCCTGATCACCGAGGGCGCCCGCGGCGAAGGCGGCTATCTGACCAATTCGGAGGGCGAGCGCTTCATGGAGCGCTACGCCCCCAGCGTGAAAGACCTGGCGCCGCGCGACATGGTCAGCCGCGCCATGACCATCGAGATCCGCGAGGGCCGCGGGGTGGGTCCCAACAAGGACCACATCAACCTGCACCTCGACCATCTGGACCCGAAGATCCTGCACGAGCGCCTGCCCGGCATCTCCGAGACCGCCAAGGTCTTCGCCGGCGTCGACGTGACCAAGGGGCCGATCCCCGTCCTGCCGACCGTTCACTACAACATGGGCGGTCTGCAGACGAACTATCACGGCGAGGTCGTCACCAAGCGTGGCAAGGAGAACGACGCCATCGTCCCGGGCCTGATGGCCGTGGGCGAGGCCGCCTGCGTGTCGGTGCACGGCGCCAATCGCCTCGGCTCCAACAGCCTGATCGACCTGGTGGTGTTCGGCCGCGCGGTCGGACTGCGTTGCGCCGAGACGGTGGTGGCCGGGGCGACCCAGCCGGAGCTCAAGGACTCCATGACCGACGGCCACCTGGCCCGCCTGGACCGCCTGCGCCACGCCAACGGCGGGCGCTCGACGGCCGACCTGCGGCTTGAGATGCAGCGCGCCATGCAGGAGGACGCCGCCGTGTTCCGCACCGGGGACTCGCTGAAGAGCGGCGTCGAGCGGATCCAGGCCGTCCACGCCGCCCGCGGCGACATCAAGGTCTCCGACCGCGGCATGATCTGGAACAGCGATCTGATGGAGACGCTGGAGTTCGAGAACCTGATCGGCCAGGCGGCCGTGACGGTGAACGGCGCCCTGAACCGCACCGAAAGCCGCGGCGCCCATGCCCGCGAGGACTTCGCCGACCGCGACGACAAGAACTGGATGAAGCACACGCTGGCCTGGTTCGACGACGCCACCGGCAAGGTGAAGATCGACTACCGGCCGGTGCACAGCTACACGATGAGCAACGACATCGAGTACATTCCGCCCAAGGCGCGGGTTTACTGAGCCTTACGCAGCAAGGCTTTCCAGACGGCGCGTCGCCCACCCGGGCGGCGCGCCGTCTTCGTTTCAGGATGGGGGCGGCAACGCCGCTGGACCACCTCTGCATTCGTGCTGCACAGGCCACGCTCTTCCTTCCATCGACATTGAAGGAGGGCCTGATGTCCGATTCCGATCCGAGCGTTTCGATCCGCCTGCCCAGGCCAAGGCAGGCCGGCTGGGGCGGCAAGGCGATTCTCGTCTGCCTGCTGGCGGTGATGATGGCCATCCCGTTGCTGTTCGTCTGGCTGCTGGTCGCCGATCGCACGCGGCGATCCGAGGCGGTCACCGCCGAGATCTCCGGCGTGCAGGGCGGTCCGCAGCGCGTGGTTGGTCCCCTGCTGGTCGCGCCCTACATGATTCCCGCCGCCTCCAGGGACGAGGAGTCGACCTGGGGCTGGTACGTCCTCTCGCCCGAAACCGGCGCGGCCAAGGTGGCGACAAAGGCCAGCCTCCTCAAGCGGGGCATCTTCAGCGCGCCGGTCTACGAGGCCACGGTCGACCTTGAGGCCCGATTCGCGCCGCCCGCCGCCACCCCAAATCTGCCCCTCGGCGCCACAGTCCACTGGGACCGCGCCCAGGTCGTGGTCGGCTTTTCAGACCTGCGGGGCGGTCGCCAGGATCCAGTGGCGTCCATTGCGACGGCGGGCGGCGAGTCCCGCGCCACCTTCGCCCCGGCGCCCGGCGTCGACCTCGGCCGCAGCGGCGAGGGAAGCGGCGAATTCGGCCTGATGTCGGCGCCGGCCGCTGCGCTGGGACAGGGCGGGATGTTCCGCACCCGGCTGGTGTTCACGGGAGCCGAGCGAATCTCAGTCGCGCCGTTCGCCAAATCGACCCGCGTTTCGCTCAGCGGCGACTGGCCCGACCCCGGCTTCGACGGCGGCTTCCTTCCGGCGACGCGCCGCGTGACCGAGCAAGGCTTCAGCGCCGAGCGGACGGTTCCGTTCATGGCGCGGGGCCTGGTGGCGGAGGGCCCGGCCCGGGAGCTGGCTCTCGTTGAACTGGCCCGAAAGGACATCGGCGTCACCTTCACCCGCAGCGACAACCCCTACCAGTTCGTGTCGCGGTCGATGAAGTACGGGGTCATGTTCGTCGGTCTGGTGTTCCTGACCTTCTTCGTATTCGAGGCGCTGTCCGGAAGCCGCCTGCACGCCGCGCAGTACATCCTGATCGGCCTGGCCCAGATGGTCTTCTACCTGCTGCTGCTGAGCCTGTCGGAGTATGTCGGCTTCGACAGGGGCTTCCTGGCGGCGGCGAGCGCGACGGTGCTGCTGATCGGTCTCTACGCGGGGGCGGCGTTCCGGGGGCGCGGCTATCGGATCAAGGCGCTCGCTGTCTTCTCGGCGGTCTACGGCCTGATCTACCTGCTGATGCGGCTTGAGGATTTCGCACTGCTGGCGGGCTCCGTCGCGGCCTTCGCCGGGCTCAGTATGGCCATGTGGCTGACGCGGAATCTCGACTGGTACGGCGGCAAGGCCGCGCTTGTTGCCAGCGGCTCGCAACAACCCCCGCCGGGGCGGGGATAACGTCGCGGAACGGCCCCTGTCCGGCGTGGACAGGGGCCCTTTCCGGCACTAGACGATACCGCGTACGGAAACCTCGGAACGAAGCGGCGTCATGGTTCAACTCGCGCTCCCCAAGAACTCCCGCATCGGCAAGGGCAAGCACTTCCCGGCGCCGACCGGCGCCAAGCGCGTGAAGACCTTCAAGATCTACCGTTATGATCCGGAAGGGACCGAAAACCCGCGCTGGGACACCTACGACGTCGATGTCGACCGCTGCGGTCCGATGCTTCTGGACGTTCTGATCCACATCAAGAACGACATCGACCCGACCCTGACGTTCCGGCGCTCCTGCCGCGAGGGCGTCTGCGGGTCCTGCGCCATGAACATCGGCGGCCGCAACACCCTGGCCTGCACGCACGGCTGGGAAGAGGTTCCGGGCAAGGAGATCACCATCGCCCCGCTGCCGAGCCAGCCGGTGGTGAAGGACCTGGTCCCCGACCTGACCCTTTTCTACGCCCAGTACGCTTCGATCGAACCCTGGCTGCATACCGACACGCCCGAGCCGCGGGCCGAATGGAAGCAGTCCCCGGAAGACCGCTCGAAGCTGGACGGCCTCTATGAGTGCATCCTCTGCGCCTGCTGTTCGACCTCCTGCCCCAGCTACTGGTGGAACGGCGAGAAGTACCTCGGCCCGGCCACCCTCCTCCACGCCTACCGCTGGCTGATCGACAGCCGCGACGAGGCCACCGGCGAACGGCTCGACGCGCTCGAGGATCCGTTCAAGCTCTACCGCTGCCACACGATCATGAACTGCGCCCAGGTCTGCCCCAAGGGTCTGAACCCGGCCAAGGCCATCGCCGAGATCAAGAAGATGATGGTGGAGCGCGTCGCCTGATGCGCGGGCCCGCCCTCGCCGTCGGCCTGATGATGGCCGTCGCGGCGAGCGCGCGGGCGCAGGAGGTTCCGATCGGTCCCAAGGCCAACGCGGCCTGGTCGGTCCTCAAATCCGGCGATCGCCGCGGCGCGACCGAACTTGAGCGACTGGCCGCCGAAGGCGACGCGGACGCCCAGTTCCTGATCGGCTCCATGGCCTTCTCGGGAGAGGAGGGCTATCCCCGCGACAAGGCCAGGGCCTGCCGGTTGTGGGGCGCGGCCTCCGGCAAGCGCGCCGATGCGGCGCACCTGACCGCCGAATGCGTACAACACGGCCACGACGGCGTCCGACCGGATCCGGTTCGCGCCCGGGGCCTGTTCGAGGCGGCGGCGGCCATGGGCTTCGCCAAGTCGAAATGCGCGCTCGGCAACATGCTGGTGACCGGCGAGGGCGGACCGGCCGATCCGCCGCGCGGCGTCGCCCTGTGCCGACAGGCGGCCGAGGCCGGTGATCCAGACGCCCAGACCGACGTCGCCAACTACTATCTGATGGGCCAGGGCGTCGCCCGGGACCCGGCCTTGGCCGCGCGGTTCTACCAGCAGGCGGCCGACAAGGGTCAGGCCGTGGCCGCCCTCACCCTTGGCCAGATGTACTGGAACGGCGACGGGGTGCCGAAGGACCGGGCCCGCTCGGCGGAGTACTGGCGCATGGCCTATCGCGCAGGCCGCAAGGAGGCGGCGGCGCTGCTCGGCGACGAGGCCTTCCTGCGCGCCGTGCCGCCCGGCCCGGCCGGGACGCCGAAGGTCAATCCCGCCGCGCTCGACGAGGGCATTGGCTGGTATGAACGCGCCCTTCGAGAGGACCCGGATTCGGCGGCAAGGGTCGGCGAACGCCTGAGGACGCTGCGCGACCTGCGGGCGCGACTGCCCTGAACCGGCCAGCGATCAGCCGCGCGGAAGGCGGGCTGGCCCTGCTCTGGGGCCTGGCCGAGGCGTCGCTGTTCTTCGTGGTTCCGGACGTGATCATCGGCTGGATCGCGCTGCGCAAGGGAATGAGCGCCGGCGCCGGCGCCGCCTTGCTGGCGGCGGTCGGAGCGATGATCGGCGGATCAGCCCTATACTTGGTCGCGGCGTGGAACCCCGCCGGCGCCCTGGCCGCCGTGGAGGCGGTCCCCGCCGTTTCCACAGCCATGGTCGAGGCCGCGCGCGCCGACATGAACGACAGCGGCTGGCTCGCCGCCGCGCTGAAGGGACCGCTGACCAGCACGCCCTACAAGGTCTACTCGGTCCTTGCCGCCGCGCGCGATGTCGGCCCGCTGTCCTGGGCGGCGGCCGCGATCCCGGTTCGGTTGCCGCGATTCCTGCTTGTGGCTGTCGGCTTCGCCCTGATCGGACGATTGACGGAACGCCACCTTGCGTCCCGCGCGCGGCTCGGCGGCTTCACGCTGGGATGGGTCCTGTTCTATGGCTGGTTCTGGATCAGCCATCCGGGTTGAAAGCCCGCTTGCAAAAAAGTGACGCGGTCGTCATTTTCGGCGAACGGTACGGGAGGACGTCTTGTCGGATCTTAACGCGAAGGTCGTGATCGTCGGCGCTGGCCATGGCGGCGGCGCGATGGCGGCGTTCCTGCGCCAGGCGGGTCACACCGGTCCGATCGTGCTCATCGGCGAGGAGCCGATCCCGCCCTACCAGCGCCCGCCGCTGAGCAAGGCCTGGCTGAAGGGCGAGGCCGACGCCGACAGTCTCGCGCTGAAGGAGCCGTCCTGGTACGCCGAGAACGGCTGCGACCTGCGCCTGGGCGTGACGGCCACGGGCCTTAACCGCGGCGCGAAGACTGTCACCCTGTCGACCGGGGAGACGATCGGCTACGACTGGCTGGTCATCGCCACCGGCGCGCGCGCGCGCAAACTGCCCATTCCGGGCGCGGACCTCGACGGCGTGCTTGAGCTGCGCACCGCGGCTGACGCCGAACGCCTGAAGGCGGCGCTGGGCGAGGGCAAGCGGCTGGCCATCGTCGGCGGCGGCTATGTCGGCCTGGAGGCGGCCGCGTCGGCCCGGGCGCTGGGCGCCCACGCCCTGGTCCTGGAGCGCGAAAGCCGCATCCTGGCCCGGGTGGCTTGTGAACAGCTGTCCGACTTCTTCACGCGCTATCATCAGGACAAGGGCGTCGCCTTCGAGCTCGGCGTCGAGATCACCGCCTTCGAGGGCGAGGGCGGGAAGATCGCGCGGGTGCGCCTGGCCGACGGCCGGGCGGTGGCGTGTGACGCGGCCCTGGTCGGCATCGGGGCCATTCCCAATGACGACATCGCGCGGGACGCGGGCCTCGACTGCGTCAATGGCGTCGTCGTCGACCTCGACGCCCGGACCAGCGATCCCGACATCTTCGCCATCGGCGACGTCACCCACCGGCCACTGCCGCTCTACGACCGCCAGTTTCGGCTGGAGAGCGTGCCCAACGCCCTCGAGCAGGCCAAGGTCGCCGCCGGCGTCATCGCCGGCAAGCCGCCGCTTACGCCAGAGGTGCCGTGGTTCTGGTCGGACCAGTACGATCTCAAGCTGCAGATCGCCGGCATGCCGTTCGACGCCGACACCATCCTGGTCCGGGGCGATCCCGCGGCGGCGAAGTTCGCGGTCTTTCACCTCAAGGGCGACCAGATCCAGGCCGTCGAGGCTGTCAACAGCCCGCCCGAGTTCATGATGGGCAAGCAGCTCATCGGCAATCGCAAGGCCATCTCGCGCGAGAAGCTTGCGGATTCCACGATTTCCATGAAAGAGGTCGTCGCCTGAACGGCGATAATGAAGAAGAGGCGTCAGGGGAGCGTATGGCCAAGATCACCTACATCGAGCACGACGGCACGGAGCACACGGTCGACGTCAAGACCGGCCTGTCCGTCATGGAAGGGGCGATCAAACACAATGTGCCGGGCATCGACGCCGACTGCGGCGGCGCCTGCGCCTGCGCGACCTGCCACGTCTATGTGGACAGCGCCTGGGAAGACAAGACCGGCGAGAAGTCGGCCATGGAGGAGTCGATGCTCGACTTCGCCGAGAACGTCGAGCCCAACAGCCGACTGTCCTGCCAGATCAAGGTCACCGACGACCTCGACGGCCTGGTCGTGCGGCTGCCTGAAAGCCAGCACTAGGCATCGCGTTTCCTCCCCGCTCGCGGGGAGGGGAACCGTGCGGCGCGCGGTGGCGGGGTAGCGCCGCCGACTGACGTCGGCCCGCTTCTCGCGCCCAGTTCTGAGAGCCCTGCGCCACCCCCTCCGACCCGGCTACGTCGGGCCACCTCCCCCTCGCTGCGCTCCGGGGAGGATGAGGGGTCTAGAACCCCATCTCGCGCTGGGCGCTCTCGACCACCGCCGCCTCAGGCAGGTGGCAGGTGAAGGTCGCGCCCTGGTTCGGCTCGCTTTCCAGCGCCACCCAGCCGCCGTGCAGCTCGACCAAGGCCTTGACCAACGCCAGGCCAAGGCCGGGACCGCCGCGCTCGCGACCGACGAAGCGATCGAAGATGTGGGCCTGGACGTGGAAGGGCACGCCGCGGCCGGTGTTGGCTACCGACAGCCGCACCTCGCCCGCCGCCCGGACGGCGGACAGGCTCACCTGTCCCTCCGGCGGCGTCTGGCGAAGGGCGTTCTCGACCAGGTGGTCGAGCGTCTGGCCGAGACGGCGGCTGTCGCCGCGGATCAAGCCGATGTCCCCGTCCATGTCCAGCGACAGGGCGACCTTCTGGGCCTCCGCCTGCTGGCTCCAGCGCTCCACGGCGCCGGCCATAAGCTCATCGACGCGCACGTCTCCCATCTCAAGCGCCATCTCGCCGGCGTCGATGGCCGCGATGTCGAGCACATCGTCGATTGAACGGCCCAGCTGAATCGCCGCCTGCCGCACGGCGGCGAGGTGGCCGCGGCCACGGTCGGGGATCGCCTCGCCCATGCGGTCGAGCAGCTCGGAGTAGCCGATGATCGTCGTCAGCGGCGTGCGCAGCTCGTAGGACACGTTGCCGACGAACTCGCGCTTGAGCCGCTCGGCGCTGTCGAGCGCAGCCTCGCGGTCGGCGAGCGCGCCCTCCAGGCGCCGGGCGTCGGTGATGTCGGCGAAGGCGATCAAGGTCGCCCCATCGGGCAGCGGTCGCGACTGCCAGGAGACGATGCGGCCGTCCGAAGTGCGATTCTCGCCGCTGGTTGGGGCGCGGGCCTCGGGATCGGGGTCGGCCACCCGGCCCTTCAGCTCGCGCCAGAAGGCCATGTCGTGCAGGCGCGGCACGCAGATCTCGACGACCCGCTCGAAGTCGCCGGCCGCCTCCATGTCGGCGGCCGACACGTTCCAGAACCGCTCGAAGGCCTCGTTGTGCAGCCGTAGCCGGCCGTCGGAGCCGAACACCACGACGGCGTCGTTCAGCTTGTCGAGCGTCGCCTGCTGGACCTTGAGCTGGGCGTTGTACTGGGCCTTCAGCTTCAGATCGTCGGTGATGTCCGAGAACAGCAGCAGCAGGCCGCCCATCGGGTGCGGCTGGCGCACCAGCCGCAGGGTGCGTCCGTCGGGCAGCAGCCACAGATCGTCCGGCTGCGGACCCAGGGTCTCATAGCGGGCCAGTTCGGCGGCCTTCCACTTCCCGTACTCGGGCGTCTCGGGCAGCCGCTGGCGCTGACGCAGTCGGTCGAGGATCTCGCCGTGGGTCGGCCGCTCCGACAGCCAGGCCGGCTCCAGGCCCCACAGCGAGGCGAAGGCGGCGTTGTGGAACACCAGCCGGCGACTGGCGCCGAAAATGGCGACCGCCTCGGCGATATGGTTGAGGGTCTCGTCATGAGCCTCGACGTGCCGCTTGAAAGCGTCCTGGGTCTCCTCGGCCTGGGTGATGTCGATGGTTCGCACCCCGACGCCGCCGCCTTCCAGCGGCTGGGCGATGACGCGCATGGCCCGGCGGCGACCGCCGAGCGACAGCCAGCGCATGGCCTCGCGGCGTTCGCCGAGGTTGGCGGCCTCAGCCGCCAGGGCGTCAGCGGCCTTGTCGAGCGACAGGCCCCGGGCGGCCGCGTCGAGCGCGCTGGTCGCGCCCACGGCCTCCAGCCAGGCGCCGTTGGCCCACTGCACCGCGCCGTCGGCGCCGGCGATCCAGGCCGGATCGCCTCCAGCGTCGAGGAAGGCCGCCAGCCGCGCGGCGCTCGGCAGGGCGGTCTCCTCCGCCGTCGAGGCCGTCAGGCGCAGCCAAGCCAGCACGCCGGCCGCGCGCCCTTCGACCGAGACCACGCCCTTCGGGCCGCGAGCCTCGAAGGCGCAGGGCTCGCCGCGCTCGAACAGGGCGCGAAGGCGGGCGGCGTGATCGGGGTCGGCGCGCATCAGGGCGTTGACGACGGCCTGCGGATCGGCCGCTTCCAGCCCGAAGGCGGCGGCGCAGGCGGCGAGACTTTCTTCCCCGGAGGCCAGATGGGCGCGGCCGTCGTCCATGACCAGCAGGGCGCTGTCAAAAGCCTCGGCCGAGGCCTGCGCCGCTTCCGCGCTCAACTGAACCGCTTCGAGGCGATCCTGCATGCGGCGCAGGCGACGGTCCATCGCGCGCTTCTGGGCGAGACTCCAAAGCGCCGCGCAGAGGGCCAGGCAGACCGCCCCGGCCGCCGCCGCGGCGATCAGGTCCATCTGTGTCATTGGCGTCCAGCCCGAATCATCCTTCGGGCAAGATAGACCAAGGCGAGTCCGCCCGGCGACTGACTATCCGCGCTATGGCGAAGCCGGCGACGGGGCGCCATCTTCGGCTGATGACCAGAGCGTTCGACCTCGCCCCCTCTCTCGATGACATCGCGGCCCTGGCCGAACGGTCCTTCGGCGACCTGCCCGAGCCGTTCAGGAGTCTGGCGTCGGAAGCGCAGATCCGCGTTTCGGACTTCGCCGACGACGACATCCTCGACGAGATGGGCATCCAGGACGCCTTCGAGCTCACCGGACTCTATCAGGGCGTCGACCTGGCCCGCCGGTCGGTGTTCGATATCGCGCCGGCCGCGCCCATGATCTTTCTCTACCGGCGGCCGATCCTCGACGAGTGGGCCGAGCGCGGGGACGTCACCCTGGAGGAACTGGTCGCCCACGTGCTGGTGCACGAGATCGGCCACCATTTCGGCCTCTCCGACGACGACATCGACCGCATCGAAGACAAAGCGTGAACGAATCTGGTAGCCCACGCCCGCAAGCCTGAAGAGTCGACCATGCACGCTCCCGCCTTCGACTATGACGCCATCACCCGCGACATGCCCGAGGCGCGGGTGAAGCGCGGCGAGAACTACGCCGACAAGGGCTGGGTCAGTCTGGTGGAGTGCTCCACGGCCGGGGTCCTGGCCCATGTGCTGGGCGAGCAGGGCATCGCCTATGTCGTCGAGGTCAGCGCGCCCGACGCCGCCGACGCCCGCTGCACCTGCAAGGACTTCGCCGACACCGGCCTGCGCTGCAAGCACGTGGTCGCCACGGTCCGAACCGTGCTCGACGCCGATCCCGAGACTTTGGACGACGTCGCCGACCGCCTGCGGCGCCTGCTCGATCAGCTGGAGATGGAGGAGCGGGACGACGCCGACCTTCTGGTCGAACGCGCCCGCCGCGATCCGGCCCTGCTGCGCGAACTCGAGGGCGAGGCCGCTGCGGACAGCTGACGGGGACATGGACCGTCTTCGGTACGTGGCCCCAGCCGCTTGGCGGACAGCATTGGGGGACACGCACTGAAGTGCATGTCACCGGCCAGGGTTAATCCGCTGTTAGAAAGTGACGCCCCCGTCACTTTCTCGTTGACCTCCGGTCACGCAAAGTGGACAGTGTTTACATTGTGCGAGGTCCGACCAACGGATCCGCTTGCCATCAGGCCGGAGGAGTTCGCTGTGAGCGACAAGAACATCACCAAGGACGCCATGTACGACGCGGTGGCGCCGGACGATTTCGAGTCCATGCTCGAACTCGACCGCTACAACGCCCGTTCGACGGCTTTCGACAAGATCATCTCGGCGACCCACGACCACTTCTGGGATCCGCTGGACAAGGACTACATCGACTTCGATGAGCCCTTCGACATGGAGAACACCCCCATCGTCCCCGAGGACATGGTCGTGGCCCTGTCGACCGACTACGTGTCCAACCACCTGTCGGACCCGAAGACGCGCATCCGCTTCATCAACGAGTCCACGCTGCGCAGCTTCTCCTCGATCCTGCACGGCGAGCAGGGCGCGCTGAACCTGTCGGCCAGCCTCTGCCACGTGCTGAAGGACCAGGGCGCGCAGGAGTACGCGGCCAACCAGACCCGTGAGGAAGCTCGCCACGTCACCGCCTTCGCCAAGTACGTCAAGGCCCGCTGGGGCCGTCCGGTCGAGTGCGGCCCGACGCTGAAGGCCCTGCTGGTCGAGATCATCGGCGCGCCGGAAGTCTACAAGAAGATCATCGGCATGCAGATGCTGGTCGAAGGCCTGGCCATGGGCGCCTTCGCCACCTTCTACAACAAGCTCAATGACCCGGTCGGCAAGAAGCTGATGCAGCTGGTCATGACCGACGAGGCCTTCCACCACAAGTTCGGGAAGATCTGGGCCGACCGCACCATCCCGAAGCTGTCGCCGGAAGAGCACGCGATCATCGAGGACTGGGCCGCCCACTGCTTCCAGGCGGTGCTGTTCAACCTCGTCGGTCCGAACCAGCAGCGCGACCTTTATGAGTCGTTCGGCCTCGACCCCGACAAGGTGGTCGCCGAGTTCGCCAAGATCATGACGGACGAGCAGCGTCGCGAGGGCATGAAGGAGCAGACCAACATCTTCCGCGTGCTGGTCAAGACGCTGCTGAACGCCGGCATCATCACCGACCGCACCCGCGCCTTCTACGCCATGTACGTCGACCTCGACGAACTGAAGTCGGAAGGCGACCGCATGGTCGGCGATGACATCGCCGAGGACGGCATCCGCTATCTGCAGGCCATCAACTTCAAGGACCGCGAGCACAAGCCGGTCTCGATCGCCGCCGAATAGGGCTCTTTCCGCGTCAGCGGAGCTGGAACGCCCCGCCGCAACCGCGGCGGGGCGTTTCGCGTTTCCGGAGGTTCGCGTAAAAGGCCGCGTGATGAGATCGCTGTCCGCTATCGCCCTTTCGGCCGCGCTCGCCGTCGCCACGAGCGCTTCCGCCGGCGCCCCGCCGCCGGCCCGCGCCGTGTCCGCGACCTTCTACAGCGGCCGCTGGTACGAAATCGCTCGCGTGCCGAACTTCGGCCAGCGCGACTGCCAGGCCCCGGTGACCCAATTCACGCCGCTCGGCGGCAAGGGCGACGTCGCCTTCATCAGCTCGACCGGCGAATTCGCGGTCAGCCAGGTCTGCCGCAAAGGCTCGCCGAAGGGTCCGCCCAAGACCTTTTCGACAAAGGGTCGGATCCTGCCCGGCGGCCGCAACGCCCGCTTCGAGATGACCTTCCTGGGCGGCATGAAGACGCAGGAATACTGGGTCCTCGACACCGCCCCCGACGGCGGCTGGGCGATCATGGCCACCCCTGGCGGCAACTATGTCTGGCTGCTGTCGCGCAAGGCCGTGATGAGCGAGGCGGCCAAGGCCGCGGCCGTGGCGCGGATCCGGGCGCTGGGCTATGCCCAGAAGCTGGAGTTCCCGACGCAGGGGTAGGTCAGCGCTTCAGCGGCCTCAGCGACATGCTGACAGCGATCGTGTCGCCGGCGGTGACGGAGGTCGCGCGTCGGACTTCGTCTTTCAGCGGCAGCAGATAACCTTCGGGTTTGGGAAACAGCGAGGTGGTGAACCCCGTTTCGCCGATCCGCGCTTCGACCGGGATTGCACCCCAGCCGTAGGACACGATCTTCGCCATTCGCCTCACCTCAGCGGAAACCCCCGCGGGCACGATCGCGAAGAAGTAGGGCGAGGGTCCGCGCCAGTGGATGACGTCGGCTTCGAAGACGTATCGGGCGAGCGGTTCCGCGTCCGGCGACATGCCCCGAGACTAGAGGATGCGGGACCGGGGCAGAAGGGCGCAGCTTGACCCCGAACGAAACCGGAACATAGAGTGCGGCTGTGGACACCGTCGCCCTCTCCATCGTCACCATCACCCGGCCCGAGACGACGCTCGCGGTGACGCGCGGCGCCTATCGGCTGCTGAGCGAGATGAGCTATGCGCCGCTGGCCGAGGTCGGCCTGCCGAACGGGCGGCGGGCGGACCTGATGGCGCTGGGGCCGCGCGGCGAGATCGTCATCGTCGAGGTGAAGTCCTCGGCCGAGGACTATCTGACCGACCGCAAGTGGGGCGAGTACGCGCCGTATTGCGACGCCTTCTTCTTCGCCGTGGCGCCGGAGTTTCCGATGACCCTGCTGCCTGAGGAGCCGGGCCTGATCGTCGCCGACGGCTTCGGCGGCGCCGTGGTGCGGGACGCGCCGCGCACGCTGCTGGTCGCCGCGCGGCGCAAGGCGCTGACCCTGGCGTTCGCGCGGCTGGCCGCGTTTCGCTCGTAGCATTCGCCACGGCCCGCGCCGGACATGCCGTGGCGGGGCGGACCTACGCCTCGACCACCGGACCCACCCCCGCGCCCGCGAGCGGCGCGACGGTGTAGGTCTTCAGGGTCGAGGTCGTGTAGGCGGTGTCATGGATCGTCGACACGGCGCGCATTTCAGCCTTGGCCGCCTCGCGGCTGAGGGTCAGCAGGACAAAGCCCTTAGCGGCGGACTCCGCGTACTTCACCTCCGGATTGCGGTCGGAGAAGGCCTGGCTCAGCGGCGCCCCCTTGAGGATGTCGCCAAAGCCCGGGCTGGTGATCCCGGTCGTGCCGAACTCGGCGGCCACGCGACCGCGGCGGCCGTCGTCCCACAGTTCGTTGGCCCAGAAGCTGTGGCTGTCGCCGGACAGCACGACCGGATTGGCCTGGGCGCTCTTGAACATGTCGTAGAGCCGCTCGCGCGCGGCGGGGTAGCCGTCCCAGGCGTCGAGGTTGGAGGGAATGTCCAGCGCCGACATGGCGGTCAGCTTCTCGACCCGGCCTTTGGCGTAGTCCGGCAGCTGGACGAGCATGGCGTTGAAGCCCTCGTCGCCCATCGTGGCCCGAAGATTGGGCGTGCAGACGCGGGCCATCACGATCTGGTTGCCGATGACCTGCCAGGTCTCCCCCGCTTTCACCGAGCGGTCCAGCTCGCCGGCGAGCCACTGCTCCTGGCGCGGTCCTAGCAACTGGCGGGACGTGTCTCGCCAGCGCTTGACGAAGGCGGCGACGTCGGGCTTGCCGTCGACGATCGGCAGCAGCGTCGGGTCGTCGTAGTCGAGGGGCTCGACCCGGCCGGCGAGCCGTGTCTCGACCATCATCAGGCTGGCGAGATCGCCGAAGCGGAAGCTGCGCCAGGACGACTCCAGCAGCGCGCCCGGCGCCGGATCCCGAATGGGCATCCACTCATAGTAGGCCTTCAGCGCCGCCGCCTTGCGCGCCGGCCAATCACCCTCCGTGGACGGAGAATGGTTCTCGGCGCCGCCCTGCCAGCTGTCGTTGGCGGTCTCATGGTCGTCCCAGACGACGATCCACGGCGCGCGGGCGTGCGCGGCCTGCAGCTGCGGGTCCGACTTGTATTGCGCGTGACGCGTCCGATAGTCGGAGAGGCTGACGATCTCGTGCGGCGGGTTGTGCGGCCTCTGGGCGGCGACCGGCGAGTTCATGCCGTAGTCCTTCGGACCGGCGCCGTATTCGTAGATGTAGTCGCCCAGGTGCAGCACCGCGTCGACCCGCTCCAGCGCGGCGATGGCGCCGTAGGCGTTGAAGTAGCCGTTGGGATAGAGCGAGCAGGAGGCGACGGCGAGGACCACGTCCTTCACCGAACCCTCGGGCAGGGTGCGGGTCCGGCCGACGGGGGAACGGAGTCCGCCGAAATCGAAGACGTACCAGTAGTCAGTTCCCGGCTTAAGGCCACCTACATCGACCTTCACAGTCCAGTCGCGGTCGGCCGAACCGACGACTTCGACCAGACGTGCATCGCTCAGATCTTCCCGTTCACTGATCAGGAGATCACCCGGGTAGTTAAGCGGCCAGGGTCCGGGCTTCGGCGTGATGCGGGTCCAGAAGACGATGCGGTCCTGCAGCGGATCTCCGGTGGCCACGCCATGCAGGTAGTCGGGCGGCCCGATGCGGGTCGCCTGCGCCGATGTCGCCGCCGCGCTCGCCCCGCCGAGGCCGAGGAGGCCCAGAGCCCCACGTCTGTTGATCCGCATGCCCTGATCCTCCCCGATCACTGTCTGGTTGGCCGGAACAGTGCGACGCCTGCTCCGGCCCGTCCAGTGCGCGCTAGTAGCTCCAGCCCACGCTCACGCCCCACATCCGGGGGCGGCCGCCGATGAAGGTCGGCAGGCCGAGCGAGTCGCCGGTGTTGCCCGCGTCGATCATGTAGCTTTCATCCGTCAGGTTCGTGACAAAGGCCCCGACCGACCACGTCCCGGCGTCAGGCTTGTAGCCGACCCGCAGGTCGACCAGGCCGTAGGCGTCCTGGACCTCGTCCTGCTCATTGTCCGGCAGCAGGGCGGCCGGCGGCTGCTGGAACACCGGGCGGTCGTTGTTGTCATCGAAGAAGACCTTCGACTGCCAGCTGTAGCTGGGCCGGATCGAGACTTCGCCGCCCAACGCGTCGAAGCGCCAGTTGGCCCCGATCGACAGCGTATGATCCGGCGACAGGCGGAAGTGGTTGCCGTCGTAGGCTCCGCCGTCGAAACGGGCCTGGTTCCAGGCGTAGGTCGCGTAGAGGTCGACGCCGGGCGCCGCCCGCCACTCGGCCTGGCCTTCGAAGCCCCAGGCCTTGGCCTTGCCGGCGTTGGTGATCACGAACAGCGTGCCCTGCTGCTCGACCGTCTGGAAGTTGTCGTAGTCGTAGTAGTAGACCGCCGTGTCGAGGCGCAGGCTGCGGTCGAGCACCGCCGCCTTGAGGCCGACCTCGAAGCTGTCGACCGTCTCCGCGTCGACCAGATCGAAGCGCGGCGCTCCGTAGGGAACCGCCGGTCCGCCCACCGCCAGCACCGCCGGACGACGCCCACGGGCATAGCTGGCGTAGAGGTTGGCGTCGTCGTTCAGTTCGTATCGCCCGACCAGACGCCAGGTGAAGGCGCTGTCGTCGTTGGAGGCGCTGCTGACGTCGCCATTGTTGGCGGTCGGCTGGAAGGTGATCCCGAAGTTGGGCAGCAGGGTCGCGGGGATTGCCTGCACCGACGGGCTTTGAAGGGCGCCGAGGATGGCGTTGGCCTGGCCGATGCCCAGCGGCGTGCCGGTTGCGCCCAGCTGGGTCGCGGCGACGAGCCCACCGAGCACGCTGCGTCCGCCGACCGTGCGCGAACCGAATTCCGTCGTGCGGTCGTCGACCGTGTAGCGGACGCCGGCCGAGACCTCGAAGCGCTCGGTGACCTCGAAGCTGAGATCGGCGAACAGGTCGAACGCGCTCAGCTCGCTGGCGGTGTCGGCCTCCTCGACATGGTTGCCGCGCAGGTTGGCGGCGATCGCCTGGGCCTGCGGCCCCGTCAGGAACAGGTTGCCGCCGCTGCCCGAGAAGACCAGACCCTGGACCAGGGCGCCGGTGAAGGCCGTGTTGCCGAAGTAGGCCATCGGCGCGGGCTGGTTGGCGGGCAGGCCCGAACCGGCGGCCGAGGCGTTGAGCTGACCGGTGATCAGCGCCAGACCGACCCGCTCGTCGAGCTGGATCGGGATACGGTTGTCGGAGGTTTCTCGGAAATAGCTGGCGCCGAAGAAGCCCTTGGCGCGGCCGCCGCCGTCCCAGTTGATCCGGACCTCCTGGCTGAACTGCTCGTTCGCGGCCTCGTTGAGACCGGTCAGGATCGGCAGGGAAATGCCATCGGCGTCGAACACTTCCGCCGACTCGAACTCACGCCAGGCGGTGATCGAGGACAAGGTGGTGGACTCGCCGAGATCGGCCGAGACCAGCCCGGTCAGGCCCCAGACGGTGCGGTCGACGCCAAGGTCGCGCCCGCCCTCGAAGGCCGGACCAGCGACCAGCGCCGCCGGATCCTGAGCGCCGAGCCCGCCAAGGACCTGTCCCGTCGTCGGGTTGGTCGGCAGGTACTTGATCGACTTGAAGGCCGTGCCCCCGGTTTCATCCTCCTGATAGTTGAAGATCAGATCGGCGCGGAGGCCGTCATCGGGTTCGAAGGCCAACGCCAGGCGTGCGGCGCGGCTGTCGAGCGACTGCAGATCGTCTCCACCGATGGCGTTATCGACATAGCCGTCACGCTGGCGAATCGAGCCGGCCAGCCGCACGGCGAACACGTCGTTGACCGGCAGGTTCACGGCGCCCTGGCCGAGGCGGTAGCCGTGGTCGCCGGCTTCGATCGTGATCGCGCCCTCGACGCCGGCCGGGTCGGCCTTGGCCTGGATGATGTTGACGGCGCCGATCAGGGCGCCGCGGCCGAACAGGGTCGACTGCGGCCCCTTGGCCACCTCGATCCGCTCGATGTCGAACAGTTCGACGTAGGAGCCTTGGGCCTTGGAGATCGATACGCCGTCCTGGAACACCGAGACGCGCGGTTCGGAGAAGGCGTCCGTCGAATCCGAGGTGATGCCGCGCACGACATAGCCCGGGTTGTTCGGCGACTGGTCCTGGACCTCGAAGCCGGGCGTGACCTTCGACAGGTCGGCGAAGTCCTTGACGCCCATCGCTTCGAGCCGCTCGCCGCTGTAGGCGGTCAGCGACATCGGCACGTCGACCGCGGCCTGTTCCCGCTTCTGGGCGGTGACGACGATCTCCTGCACCTCGGTGTCGGAAACGTCCTGGGCCCAGGCGACCCCGGTGATAGTCAGCATGGCGGAGGAGCCCGCTGCGGCGAGCAGCAGGCGGCGGCAGGTCGGTGTCATGTTCGTATCCCCTCGAACGTGAACGGTGATCACCCCGGCTACCGAGGCGCCATGACAAGGGGAAGACGGCCAGGCGACGCTGAGACGACGTCGATGCCGGAAATGGGGACAAAAAGGGACGCCCCGACCGGGAGGCGACCGGTCGGGGCGATAGGGGCGGCCGGTCTTGGAGGAAACCGGCCGCTAGCCGCGCCTCACCTTCGGGGGCGGGGGCGTGGCTGTCCGAATCAGCGCTGGGCGGCGACCGTTAGGGTCGCGGCGTGCGCCGGCGCGGTCACCACCATGGCCACGACGGCGGCGCAGGCGGCGATCGCGAAAAGCAGGGGCGTGATCTTCATCGTCCGGGTCCTGACGGCTGAGTCCCTCGCCGCTGATCTCGATGTACAGGGTCGCCCCTGGCGCGCGCAGAGGCGCCGGCGTTCGCCGAATTGCGTTGGCTTGCGCATCGGCATGCATCAAGATGCACAGGACGATGCATATCGATGCAGTGGCCGGGGGCCCTATGACGCGAACGGGCAACTTCGCCGCCAGGCTTGAGGTTGTGATGAAGGCTCTGTCGCTCAGCCGCGGACGGCTGGCGGCGGATCTCGGCGTGGACAAGTCGGTGGTCGCGCGCTGGGCCACGGGGGCGGTGACCCCGTCCGAATACAACCTCGCCGCGCTGACCGCCTTGATCGCCTTGCGGCGGCCCGGCTTCTCGATGCTCGACTGGGACCGCTCACCCGAGTCGCTGGTGGCGCTGTTCGGCGGCCAGACCGCCGGGCCCGAGGCGGAGGCGGCCGATCCGCTTGGCTATCCGCCGGCCATGATCGAACAGGCGCGGGCGGCCACCCAACGGCGCGGCGCGGCCTACGAGGGCTTCTGGCAGACGACCCGCCCGTCGATGCTGATGAAGCACCGCTTCTTCCACGACCGCGGCATGATCCGCCGCGAGGCGAACGGCCTGCTGAGCATCCAGTTCGGCGGCGCCGGGCTGCTGTTCACGGGCTGGATGCTGCCGGCCGAGGGCCAGCTGTTCGTCACCGTCTACGACACGGTCGGCTACACGCCGATCTTCCTCATCCTCAACGGCGTGCCGCTGCCCAAGGCCTCGATGCTGGACGGGCTGGTGATGGGCGCCGCTCTGAACGCGGCGCGCAGCCCCTCGGCCTATCCGATCATCATGGAGCGGGTCGGCGACCTGACCGGCGAGCGGGAGGCCGACGACGCCCGCTGCGCCGACCTGCTGAAGCAGGATCCGCTCGCCCCCGAGGGAGCGGTGCCCGAGCACATCGAGCGCTACCTGATCCGCGACCTGGGCCCCGAGGCCGAGAAGAAGGGCGGCGATCTGTTTCTGATGGCGCCGGTGGCGACCAGCCTGTCGCGCGGCGAGACCACCGGCGGACGGCTGACCGGCTGAACGCGGCCATGTCGCCGCCGCGCGCTTTCGGCTAAGCCAAAGGCATGACCGACGCGCCCGGGCCCGAGGCCCCCATCGACGACGAGGAGGACGGCCTTGAGCCCGACCAGCCGGGCGTGCGGGTCATCGAGATCGCGCCGGACGACGCCGGCGGCCGGCTGGACAAGGCGCTGGCCGAGCGCGCCGTCGAACTCTCGCGGGGACGCATCCAGGCGCTGATGGCCGACGGCCTGATCAGCTTCGAGGGCTCGGTGGTCACCGACGCCTCATCCAAGGCGAAGGCCGGCGTCTACACCATCCTGATCCCGCCGCCGGCGCCCGCCGATCCGCAGCCCGAGGCCATCCCGCTGAACGTCCTGTTCGAGGACGAGCATCTGATCGTCATCGACAAGCCGGCCGGCATGGCCGCCCATCCTGGGCCGGGCACGGAGAGCGGCACCCTGGTCAACGCCCTGCTGCACCACTGCGGCGATAGCCTGTCGGGCATCGGCGGCGTGGCGCGGCCGGGAATCGTCCACCGGCTCGACAAGGACACCAGCGGCGTCATGGTCGCGGCCAAGACCGACGCCGCCCACCAGGGCCTGTCGGCCCTCTTCAGCGCGCACGACATCGATCGCGTCTACATCGCCCTCACCCGCGGCGCGCCCCATCCGGCCAAGGGAACGATCGAGAACCGGCTGGGCCGCAGCCAGAGCGACCGCAAGAAGATCGCCGTGCTCAAGACCGGCGGCCGCGAGGCGATTACCCACTACCGGGTGGAACGCACCTTCGGTCCTGCCGACAAGCCGACGGCGGCCCGGGTCGCCTGCACCCTGGAGACCGGCCGCACCCACCAGATCCGCGTCCACATGGCCAGCAAGGGCTCGCCCTGCCTGGGCGATCCCGCCTACGGCTCCGGCCCGCCCGCCCAGCCGGTGCGCGAGGCCATGGCCGCCGCCGGCCTGGCCCGCCAGGCCCTGCACGCCGCCGTGCTCGGCTTCGTCCACCCGATCACCGGCGAGACGATGCGCTTCGAGACCCCGCCCCCGGCCGACATGCGGGCGCTGGAGGGGTTGTTGACGGCCCTGTAGCTGCATCAAGACCTTAAGGTTCGCCTAAGACGTATTACGTCTTTGCGCTCTGTTAAGATTTGTCGGCTTACTGTTCGGCATGGCCAAGGCTGTGATTTCCATTCGCTTGGAAAAGAGCGTCATCGAAGCGCTAGACAATGTCGGGTTTGCCGGACCGACTCTGCAGAGTCACGCCAATCGCTCACAGCTCATCGAAGCGATCCTGAAGCTCTTTTTGGAGCAGGACTTCGCCGTGCAACGGGCGACGCTGGCCCAAGCCCTTGGATCACCCCGGAACAGGAGGCGCGAAGATGATCGTTCCGGCTAAGCCCTGGCGGTGCGCCGCGATTGAATCCGCACTCAAAAGCGCACATATTCGGGCGCATGACCGCTTCGGCTCAATCTCGCTCGAAAGCGCCTGCAAAGGCAAAGCTCGTCTATCGTGGCGTCAAGCTGCAGCGGCCATCGGGCCAGCCGCACTTCACGATCTCACAGATCAAGAAGGCGGTTGAAGATGCCGTCGAAAAAAACGCCGGCGCACTCGCCAATCAAAAATAGACCGATCAGAGCAAAATCGGTCTTCATCAACTGCCCTTTTGATTCAGAATATCGTCCAATCTTTAGGGCGGTTTGTTTCGCGATCATGGCATGCGGGCACATTCCACGTTGTGCATTGGATGTAAGCGACAGCGGCGCTGTTCGCTTTCATGAGATCGTGAAACTCATCACCGAATGCGGCTTTTCGCTGCACGACATTTCACGCGTAGAACTCGACCGCGAGTCTCAACTCCCCCGCTTCAACATGCCGTTGGAACTCGGCGCAGACCTCGGCCTTCGCCTCGCCGGCCCAAAGCGTCAGCAGGATCGGCGGATCTTGGTTCTTGACGCCGAGAAGCATCGTTACGACGTCAGCCTGTCCGATATATCGGGCATGGACATCGAAGCGCACAACAACGATGCCAACAAGGCGATCAAGCATGTTCGCGACTGGCTCAATGCCAACCGGGGCGATGGCCTAGTGCTTCCAGGCGCCGCCGCCATTGTCTCCGACTACGCCGCCTATCTGACCATCGCACCCGACATCATCTCAGCGCTCAGATTAGACTCTCACGACGATCTTCCCCACCGCGACTATCTGCACGTCGTCGAGGAGGCGCTGCCTAAACTCGAAGCCGCCCGCCGTTCCTGAGCCGTCAGGCCATAGGGTGCATCTTTTCTGACAACGCACAGACACATTCTCGATATCCGAGCGCCACAGTCAGGGATTACAAATCGGTCACCGGCCTTTGAAAGGCTGGCTCGGCTTCCTATCTGGAACTCGAAGGGGGCGGGCGATGGTTCATTGAGACTGTCCGCTCGCTTGTACGAAAGGGGATGATCTCGATGGCTGCAACCTCTCTTGCCGTGATGACGCCGGATGGCGGTCTGTCGCGCTACCTGACCGAGATCCGCAAATTCCCGATGCTGGCCAAGGACGAGGAGTTCATGCTCGCCCAGCGCTGGAAAGAGCATCAGGACGCCGAGGCCGCCCACAAGATGGTCACCAGCCACCTGCGCCTCGTGGCCAAGATCGCCATGGGCTATCGCGGCTACGGCCTGCCGATCGGCGAAGTGATCTCCGAGGGCAACGTGGGCCTGATGCAGGCCGTCAAGAAATTCGATCCCGACAAGGGCTTCCGCCTGGCGACCTACGCCATGTGGTGGATCCGCGCCTCGATCCAGGAATACATCCTGCGCAGCTGGTCGCTCGTGAAGATGGGCACCACGGCGGCGCAGAAGAAGCTGTTCTTCAACCTGCGCAAGGCCAAGAGTCAGATCAGCGCCTTCGAGGAAGGCGATCTGCTGCCCGAGCACGTGACCAGCATCGCCACAAAGCTGGGCGTTCAGGAGGAAGAGGTCATCTCCATGAACCGCCGGCTGTCCGGCGGCGACGCTTCGCTGAACGCGCCGATGCGCGCCGACGGCGAGAGCGAGTGGCAGGATTGGTTGGCCGACGACAACGCCGTCAGCCAGGAGACCCAGGTCGCCGAGGAGGAAGAGAAGTCCCTCCGCATGGACCTGCTGCAGGAAGCCATGGCCGAACTGACCGACCGCGAGAAGCACATTCTCACCGAGCGTCGCCTCAAGGACAGCCCGACCACCCTGGAAGACCTCGCCGCCGAATATGGCGTCAGCCGCGAACGAGTCCGCCAGATCGAGGTCAGGGCGTTCGAAAAGCTGCAGAAGACGATGCGGGCCGCCGCCCTTGAGCGGAACCTCGTCGAAGCCTGATCTCGATCCAGACTATTCGCCAGCCTGCACGGGCGCGGTCCTCAGTGACCGCGCCTTCTTCTTTGCTGGAAGAGCATCGCGCCGACGATACAGGCGCCGAACAAGGCGCCCTCAGCGCAGCTCGCGACAATCTGGGCGACCGGGCCGAAGCGGCCCTCGCCGGTCAGCAGGCCGATCGGGTCGAGGTTCAGTCGTGATCCCGGAAACTGGCGGGTGAGCAGATCCAGACTCCCGCCCATCAGCCGCCCGCCAAGCAGGGGCGCCAGCGCTCCGGCCAGACCGCCCGCGAGGGCCGCCAGGGCCACGCCAAGCCGGGGCGAGCGAACGCGCCCCGCCAGCCAGGCGCCGAACCCGACCGCTCCGCCAAGAAGCAGGCCTTCCCCAGCCCCGGTCATCTCGGTCGGCGCCTGGCCGAACAGCAGATTGAAGGCGTCGACGCCGAACAACTTGACGACGGCGCCCACGACGAGCCCGCCCGCGGCCCCGCCGAGGATGCGCCAGGCGCGTCCCGGCGCGAAGGCGGACGCCGCGATTCCGAAGGCCACGCCCGCGCCGCCGATCAGCGCCATGGCGAGCGTCAGGCCCAGCAGCACCAGCAGAACGGAGGCCGCGCCGGCCCCGGCCTGCCCCGGTTGCGCGGCGCCCACGAAGCCGTAGACCAGACCGCCGACGACGCCGGCCAGTCCGGCCCCCGCAGTGCCGGCGGCGGTCTGCCGGAGGACCTCTTCCCAGGCCCGGCTCCGGACCTTCGGCGCCGCCGCCTCCATCACCGCGCCGGGGGCGATCGCCACGACGCGCGCGATGAAGCGGTAGCCATGCTTGGGAACGGTCTCGATGAAGCGCGGACGAGCGGCGTCATCGCCGAGTTGCCGGCGCAGGGTGCGGATACACTGGGTCAGCGCCTCGTCGGTGACCGGGACGCCACGCCAGACTTCCTGGTGGAAGCGCTCCTTCGACACCAGTCTGCCCTGCTCCCTGACCATCAACGCCAGGGCGTCGAGGTAGCGCGCGTTCAGGTCGACCGTCGCCCCGTCCAGCAACAGGCGCCGATCGCCGGGATCGAGCTGGAAGCGGTCAAAGCGGAAACTGCCTGGCTCCACGGATCCGTCATTCCTTTGCCAAAGCCCGGTCAAACGGGCGACAGATCGCCGCGAAGCTTCCTCCATGAGGAGGAACATGGCAATGGCGGCCAGGTCCATACGACCTCAGCCGACATCGACGCCGCCGCGGTCAGGTTCTTGCTGCGATCCGCCGCCGAGGGCCATACGATCACCGCCGCATGGAAGAACTGGCCCGCGCCCGGATCGTGATGTGGCAAGGCGGCAGCCTCTGGCTGATGAACGCCGCGGCTCGGACCGGGGACCTCGAGCCCAGGACCGGAGCCCACGCCCACCACGCGATTCAGATCGTCCTCGGCCTCGGCGGCCGGTTCCGCCTCTGGCTCGCTGATCAAACCCTGCCCGGGCCCTACGTCGCCGTGGCGCCGGACGCCCGACACGCCTTCGACGCCGACGGCGCCTACGCCATCCTGTTCATCGAGCCCGAGAGCCCCGCCGGAAGGGCTGTGATGGCGGCGTTCTTTCCGGCCGGCCCGCTCCATCCGTTGTCGGAGCCCCTGGCCGGCCGTCTCGAACGTCAGCTGTCCGCCCTGGCGGGGACACCGGCGCCCACGACGACGGAGCTCGCATCCCTCGGGCAGGCGATGGTCGACCAACTGGCCGGCGCAGCCCGCCCCGATCAGATCGACCCACGAGTAGCGAAGGTTCTCGCTAGGGTCGCCGGCGACCAGGACATCGCGCTCAATCTCGCCGGCGCGGCGCGCATCGCAGGCCTGTCGCCGAGCCGCATGAGCCACCTGTTCGTCGAACAGACGGGCCTCGCGTTCAAGACCTACCTGCTGTGGATCCGACTGACCCGAGCGGTGGGTCTGATGGCGCGGTGGGACAATTTGACCGATGTCGCCCACAGCGCCGGCTTCTCCGACTCGGCCCACTTCAGTCGCACTTTCCGTCGGATGTTCGGCATCGCTCCCGCGGGCCTGAGGCTGTTCTAGCTGTTGCGTTCAAGTCGGGCCGGGCCGCGACGGCTACACGGAGCTTCCTCAACCAAGGAAGGAAGACCCATGGACGATCAGATTCAGACGGCCGTCGAGGCCTCGCGCGAGACCAGGCCCCAGAGCGGATGCTCAAGTCCGACTTGCCGCTGCGGCCCCGACTGCCGCTGCGGCGACGCCTGCGTCTGCACCCCGGCGTCCAACTGCGTCCGCTAGATGCTGGACCGTCGACCGGGCCAGCGCCCGCGCCGACGGTCCACTCCCCTTCGATGGAGCCAGATCGATGGAGATGATGATCGGAGTCGCGCTCGCCCTCGGCGTGGGCGGGTTCGCCATGCTGAGCGGCTTCGACAAGGATCGCGCATTCTACCCGACGGTCGCGATCGTCGTGGCCGCCTACTACCTGCTGTTCGCCGCGATGACGGGCCGCGGCGCCATTGTCCTGGCGGAGACGCTCGTCATGGCTGGCTTCGCCGCGATCGCGGTTATTGGCTTCAGGGGAGATCCCTGGTTCACGGTATTGGCGCTCGGCGGGCACGGCGTGCTTGATCTGGCTCATCCTCGCCTGATCGCCAATCCAGCGGCGCCGGACTGGTGGCCCGCTTTCTGCCTGGCCTTCGACGTGACAATCGCGGGATGGCTGGCGGCGCGGCTGCTGCGCGAGGGACGCGCCTAGAGCACGATGGCATCAGACGGAATCGTCTGATGGCTGAATCGTGCTCTAGAATCAAAGGTGTAGAGCCTGATTCAGGGTTCAGATTGTTCCATCTGAACCCATCAGGCTCTAGGCGGCCTTGGGCGCCGAGTCCTTGGGCATGAACTCCAGGACGGCCACGATCGCCGCCTCCAGGCCGCGCCAGTCAGGCTGGCCCTCTGCGGGGAGCTGGGCGGCCAGACCCGCAGCCGCCTTCATAAGGCCGGCCTCGCCCATGGACTGGCCGAGTTTCTGCAGGTCGATGGCCTGGGCCATCAGGGCGCGGCGCGCCTGCGCCCAGTCCGACTTCAGCGAGCCGGCGGCGGCGCGCACGATCTTCAGGGCCTGCAGCATGCGCTGCTGATCGGGCGTGGCGGTGGAGTCGCTCTTGCGCTTGCGCGGACCGGTGTACTCCGCCGAGTTGAAGCGGCGGCGATCGGGTCCGACATAGTGCACCGCCTCGACCCAGTCGCGCGGCTTGAGCGCCACGGCTTCGAGGCGACGCAGCAGGTCCTTCATGGTGTACGGCTTCCGCAGGAACTCGTGCACCCCGGCGTCGCGCGCGCCGAGGATGGCGGCGGCGGTCGCCTCGGCCGTCACCATGATCACCGGCGCCTGGCGGCAGGAAAGATCACTGCGACGGATCATCTTGGTCAGGCGCAGGCCATCGAGGCCCGGGCCCGAGTGTTCGACGAAGATCAGCTGGGGATCGACCATCTGCGCCAGCTGCATGCCCTTGCCGTCGTTCGGCGCTGACCAGACCTGGGCGCTGCCGCCAGAGATGGTCCGCAAAAGGTCGGTGAGCAGCCTCGTGGAAGCAGGCGCGGGATCGACGACCATCACCTTGCCGAGATGAGGCGTCAGTCTGCTGAAAAGTTTCGCTTCGTCGAGCAATGGAAGGATCCGGTAGGTTCTGGGAGCAATCCTGCCCCTTCTTAGTTAACAGCGACTGTCTCTTCAGATCGCCAGGGTCTCACCGAGGCTGGCTTCGAAGTCCTGGAAGATGTCAGCGACCTCGTCGGCGGGCGCAGACGGAAAGCGCCCGCTCGGAAAGCGGTATCGCCAGAATGAGGCCACGTGCGAAGCCGCGCCGACCTTTTCCCCAAGCATGAGGAACATTTCCGGAGCCTCCAGCAGAAACTTGCGAAATGCCAAGGGGTTGCCGTTGCGGGTGAGGCTGACGAAGGCCGTGTCGTAGACCTTGAGAGTCCGATCCAGCTCGTTCCTGCATTGGGTGATCGCGCCTTTCAGCCGGCGCCTCGCCCCGTCGATGTAGTTGGCGACGTCCGGCTCGCGGGGCCCCGAGACCATCAGTTCACCGATCTCGCCGGCGACAGTCTGAAGCTGGGGCCGCAGGCTGGTCAGCATCCATTTGTAGTAGAGGAAGCCCTTCCAGCTGAAGACGCCTTCGCGGAAGTCCTCTCCCTCCAGCATGAGCGTGTCCCTCAACGGCTCCAGCCGCTCGTCGACTTCGGTCGAAAGAAGGGCCTGAACCAGCCGGGCGGTATATGCGCCGGCTCCAGCCGACGTTCTTTGGTAGGCGAGGCGGATGAGGACCTCGATCTGTGCCGCGACATACGATTGCATGGCATCCAGGTCGGCCGGAGAGATCGCGAAGTAGCAGGGCGCCACCAGATGGCCGTGGCGCCGGAGATGTTCGCGCAACAGGAACGGGTCCAGCGAAGGCAACCGGTCCATCAGCCTCAGAATGCCAATGTCGAATTCCGGCGAGCGGTTGTCCGAGCAGGCCTCGTACATGAGGTCCAGCCAGCCGCGCTGTCCGACGAAGAACGACTGGCCGCCTAGGCCGAGGTCACTTCGTTCAAAGGGTATGATGACCTTTGTCGCCGTCGTCCTGTAGTCGTCGAAAAGATAGGCCTCGTCAGCCCTGAGCCGATGCTTGAGAATGAGCGATGCGTTCAGCTGGCGGCTCTTGAAGAGAGGAAGCTCGGCCCAGTCGGGACGCGATCCGTGCCGTTCAGCCACATTCAGCAGATTCAGCACGCGGCTGGTTGACGCCGTTCGGTTGAGCGCCTTCAGGCTGCGGGACGTGCGGTCACTCGCCGCCAAGCCAATTTTGCGCCGAGCCCGCACGGTTGCTCCCTGGTTAGCCTCAGTCTGCCGAGACTAGGCGCCCGGAGATAAACAATGGCTAACCCGAAACGGGGCCAGGCGAGCATCTAGCCCCGAAACGGGTCCCACATCAGGATCGTGTCGTCGCGCTCAGGGCTGGTCGACAGCAAGGCGACCGGAGCGCCGATCAGCTCCTCAATCCGCCTTACGTACTTGATGGCGTTGGCGTTCAGGTCCCGAAACGAGCGAGCCCCGGCCGTGCTTTCCTCCCACCCCGGCATCTCCTCGTAGATCGGCCTGGCCGCCGCCTGCTCGCGCATGCCGGCGGGAAGGTAATCGTAGGCGACGCCGTTGATGTCGTAGCCGACGCAGATTTTCAGGGTCTTCAGACCATCGAGCACGTCGAGCTTGGTCAAGGCGATGCCGGCGATGCCGTTGATGGCCACCGACTGTCGCACCAGCACCGCGTCGAACCAGCCGCATCGGCGCCCGCGGCCGGTGTTGGTGCCGACCTCGCGGCCGACCGTCGCCAGGTGCTGGCCGACCTCGTCGTTCAGCTCCGCCGCGAAGGGTCCCTCGCCGACGCGAGTGGTGTAGGCCTTGACGATGCCCAGAACATAGCCCGGCCCTCGCGGCCCCATGCCGGAGCCGGCGGCGGCCTGGCCGGCGACGGTGTTGGACGATGTGACGAACGGATAGGTGCCGTGGTCGACGTCGAGCAGCGCCCCCTGGGCTCCCTCGAACAGGATCCGGCGGCCGGCCTTGTGGGCCTGATCGAGCAGTCGCCAGGCCGGCTGGGCATAGGGCAGCAGCTTCGGGGCGAGGTCCAGCAGCTGTCGCAGCAGTTCGCCGGCGTCGGCGACGGGCAGGCCCAGGCCCTTGCGCAGGGCGGCATGGTGCGACAGCAGGCGGTCGATCTTGGCTTCCAGGGCTTCCGGATCGGCCAGGTCGGCGACGCGGATCGCCCGACGGCCGACCTTGTCTTCGTAGGCCGGGCCGATGCCGCGTCCTGTGGTGCCGATCTTCTGGGTGGACGCGGCCTCGCGGGCCTGGTCGAGATCCTTGTGCACGGGGAGGATCAGACAGGCGTTGTCGGCCAGCACCAGCAGGTCTGGGCCGATGACGACGCCCTGCTCGCCGATCTTCGCGATTTCGTCCAGCAGGTGCCAGGGATCGACGACCACGCCGTTGCCGATCACTGACAGCTTGCCCTGAACCACGCCCGAGGGCAGCAGCGCGAGCTTGTAGACCTTGCCCTCGACGACCAGCGTGTGGCCGGCGTTGTGACCGCCCTGGAACCGCACGACCACGTCGGCGCGGTTGCTCAGCCAGTCGACGATCTTGCCCTTGCCTTCGTCGCCCCACTGGGCGCCGACAACGGTCACATTGGCCATGGATACGATCCTTCCGCCTGCCGGAACGATCCAGCGCGCCCTTCGACAGGCTCCTCGGCGCGTGGACTTGGGATCGATTGTGGGCGGCTCTTCAGCAGCCGGGGCGGCGTATAGCGGGGCTGGCGAGTGGCGTCCAGCCCCACTCACGCCCGCGGTCATCCCGGCGTTCGCCGCAAGGCGCGGATCCGGAGCGGGTTACCGCCCTCCGGTGACCGCCTCCCAGGAACGGCCTTGCCCGGTGGGCGCGCGCTCGGTGGCGGCCTTCAACCAGGCGACGTTGTTGGCGACCTGGTCCGGCGGGAGGTCCTGGCGCGCCAGAGCCTCGGCCTCGGCGATCCGTCCCTGCAGGCCCAGCACCAGGGACAGGTTCTGGCGCACGCGGGCGTCGGCGCGCGTGGAGGCGGCCGCAATGCGCAGCATCTGCTCGGCCCGCCCCATGTCGCCATGGGTGGCGTGATACATGGCCAGGTTCGAGATCGGTCCCGGCTCGTTGGGCGCCAGGGCCAGGGCCTGCTGATGGTAGCCCAGCGCCTCGGCGTCGCGGTCGGTCTGCTCCATGGCGACGGCCAGGAGGGCTAAGGGGCGCCAGTCGCGCGGCGCCAGGGCCTGCGCCTTCCGGGCCGGCTCGATCGCGTAGAATCCCTGTCCGCGGGCGACGGCGGCGCGGGCCGATTCCATCAGCAGCTCGACATTGTCAGGTGCGACGACAAGGCCGCGGCCGGCGACATCGGCGGCCTCGTCGTTGCGGTCGAGCTGACGCAGCGCCTGCGACAGGCCGATGGCGGCCTCCGTGTCACGGCCGTCGATCTCCATCTCCCGTCCCCAGAAGGCGGCGCGCGCCAGGGGATCCATGCGGCGGGCTTCGGCGCGCTGCTGCGGCGCGGCCTTGGCGCGAGCGGGCGGCGCGGCCGCCGGTGTCGGAGCCGCGGATTGCGCCTTGCCGGGCTCGGCGGCCAGGGCGGGCAGGGCGAAGAGAGCCAGGACTGTTGCGGCGAGAGCCGGCGTGCGACACATGGAGGCGAGCCTTTCGCAGGATGCGACGCGAAGCTTCGGCGACCGGGCTCAAGGAATCGTTAAGCATAAATCGAGCCCCCAGCCAGACCATGACCGAAGTCCTGCTGACCGCCCCCGAGGGCGAGACCATTCCCGTCGTCGTCGTCGCCGAGGGCGTGCTCGAGGGCCTGTCGGACTTCGAGCTCGGACTGGCGGCCGCCGCCGACTTCAAGGGCAGGAACGGTCAGGTGCTAGTCGTCCCCGCGCCGGACGGCGCGACGGCGAAGGTGCTGTTCGGCGTCGGCGACCCGGCGAAGGCCGACGCCATGGCCTTCCGCGCCCTGCCCGCGAAGCTGGCCGTCGGCGACTATCGCATCGAGGGCGTTCTCGCCGGCCTCGATCCCGCGCGGATCGCGCTGGCCTTCGCGCTCGGCAGCTATGGATTCGACCGCTACAGGAAGAAGCGGGAGCGCCACGCTAGGCTGATCGCGGCGGACGGCGTGGATGTCGTCGAGCTGCGCGAGATCGCGCTTGCCTGCGCCCTGGCCCGTGACATGGTCAATACGCCGGCCAACGACATGGGCCCGCTGCAGATCGAGACGATCGCCCGCGAGATCGCCGAGCGCCACGGCGCGAGCATCAGCGTCATCACCGGCGACGCCCTGCTGGCCGAGAACTATCCCTCCATCCACGCCGTGGGCCGCGCCGCCGACCCGACCCGCGCCCCGCGGATGATCGAGCTGCGTTGGGGCGAGGCGGACTGGCCGCTGGTCGCCATCGTCGGCAAGGGCGTGGTGTTCGACACCGGCGGCCTGGACATCAAGCCGTCGGCCGGCATGCGGCTGATGAAGAAGGACATGGGCGGCGCCGCCCACGCGCTGGCGCTGGGCCGGATGCTGATGGCGGCGAAGCTGCCGATCCGCGTGGCGGTGCTCGTGCCGACGGTCGAGAACGCCATCAGCGGCGACGCCATGCGACCGGGCGACGTGCTCGACACCCGCAAGGGCCTGACCGTCGAGGTTGGCAACACCGACGCGGAGGGCCGGCTGATCCTGTCGGACGCGCTGACTCGCGCCGGCGAGCTGGATCCCATCCTGACCATCGACCTGGCCACCCTGACCGGCGCGGCGCGGATCGCGCTGGGGCCGCAGGTGATCCCCTTCTACACCGACGACGACGTCCTGGCGGCCGACATCGCGGCAGCATCGAAGGCGGTCGGTGATCCGCTCTGGCGCATGCCGCTGTGGCCCGGCTACGAGGAAGCTCTCGACTGCGATATCGCGGACCTCAAGAACGACCCCGACGGCTGGGCCCAGGCCGGCTCGGTGACGGCGGCCCTGTTCCTCAAGCGTTTCGCCCCGGCGTCGGGAAGCTGGGTCCACCTGGACATCTTCGCCTGGAACCCGAAAGGCGCCCCCGGCCGGCCGGTGGGGGGCGAAGCCCAGGCGATCCGGGCGCTCTATGCGATGCTGAAGTCGCGCTTCGCCTGACCGACTTGGAAAGCGCGGATGCACGAAGGCCGCGCCGGGGCGCCCCGACGCGGCCTTCGGTAGGTTCGGTCTCGCTGTCGGCTAGTGGCCGGCCGGCGCCGCGGCGGGGGCCTGCGTTCCGGTCGACGGCGGAGCCGGCGTCGTGGTCGTGCCCGGCGCCGGAGCGGCTTCAGCGGTCGGGGCCGCGGCGTCGGCCGGAGCCGCGGCGGCCTCGGCCGGCTTGGGCGCCGGAACCGCCAGGGTCGAGCCCAGCGTATGCAGGTAGGCGATCATCGCCACGCGGTCGGCCTGCTTCTTGAGGCCGACAAAGGTCATCTTGGTGCCGGCGACGTGCTTCTGCGGCGCTTTCAGGAAAGCGTCCATCTCGTCGTAGGTCCAGGTCTTGCCCGCGCCGAATCCGGTCATGGCCGCCGAATAGGCGAAGCCCGGGTGCGTGCCCGGCGTCTTGCCCAGCGTGCCGAACAGGTTCGGGCCAGTGCCGTTGGCGCCGCCCGAGGTGAAGGTGTGGCAGGAGGCGCACTTGGCGCTGACCGCCTGGCCGGCGGCGATGTTGGCGGGATCGGGGATAACCGTGCCCCAATCCGGCGCGACTTCCACGGCCGCACCGCCGCCTTCGCCACCTTCTTCCGCCACGGTGATGGCGTAGCCCGGCTTTTCAACCGGCTCTTTCTCGAAGGCGATCGTGGTCACCTCACGGAGACCGAAAATGACGAGCCCGGCCGCCAGCACGCCGCCGGCGATCTTGTTGAACGTCAGATCGCTCATGTCCGCTGTCTTCGTCCTCTAGAAGCCCCGGGCGGCGGGCGAATGCCTACGCCGCGGGAATCCCGCGACGCGCCCTATGTTGCGCCGGGCTCTCTTACACGCTACCGCCCCTCGCGCAAGCCGGGCCCGGGGGCCCGAGCGCCTGAATTGACCCATGTCACGGCCCATGAACCCGATCGTGCTCATTCCGGCCCGCATGGCCGCGACCCGACTGCCGAACAAGCCCCTGGCCGACATTGGCGGACTGCCGATGATCGTCCGGGTGCTGCGGCAGGCCGAAAGCGCCGCCGTCGGGCCCGTCGCGGTCGCCGCCGGCGACCCCGAGATCGTCGAGGCGGTGACGGCCGCGGGCGGCCTCGCCGTGTTGACCGACCCCGACCTGCCCTCGGGGTCCGACCGCATCCAGGCCGCGCTTGAGGCGCTCGATCCCGACGGCCGGCACGACGCGGTGATCAATCTGCAGGGCGACATGCCCTTCGTGCCCGCCTCGATCGTCGCCGACTGCGCCGCCCTGCTGGCGCGCGAGCCGACCTGCGACGTCGCCACCGTCGTGGCCGCCGAGGCCTCGGCCGCCGACCGTTCCAATCCGGACGTGGTCAAGGCCGTGCTGGCCCTGGCCGAAGGCGCGACATCCGGCCGCGCCCTCTACTTCACCCGCTCGACGCTGTACGGGGACGCTCCCGTCTGGCGACACATCGGGATCTACGGCTATCGGCGCGAGGCGCTGGCGCGATTTATCACCGCTCCGCCCTCGCCCCTCGAACGGCGCGAGAAGCTGGAGCAGCTGCGGGGCCTGGAAATGGGCCTTTCGTATTGGGCCGCCGTCGCCGACGAGGCCCCGATATCCGTCGACAACCCGGCCGACCTCGAGGCGGCGCGGGCCTACGCAAGAGATCACGACGCATGAGCGTTCTTCCCCAAGCTCCCCTTCCCAAGATCGCCTTCCAGGGCGAACCCGGCGCCAACAGTCATGAGGCCTGTCGGACCTATTTCCCCAACCACGAGGCCGCTCCCTTCCCGACGTTCGAGGAGGCCTTCGAGGCCGTGAAGACCGGCGTCTGCGAGCTGGGCCTGATTCCGGTCGAGAACTCGATCGCCGGTCGCGTTGCGGACGTGCATCATCTGTTGCCCAGTTCCGGCCTGAAGATCATCGGCGAGCGGTTCAAGCCGATCCGTTTCCAGCTGATGGCCAACAAGGGCGTGAAGCTGGAGCAGGTGAAGACCGTGTCGAGCATGGCCATCGCCCTGCACCAATGCCGCAACTCGCTGAAAAAGCTCGGCGTCAGGACCGAGGCCGTCGGCGACACGGCCGGCGCCGCGCGCATGCTGGCCCAGCATCCCGACCCGACTCGCGGCGCCATCTCGCCGGCGCTGGCGGCGGAGATCTACGGTCTCGACATCCTCATGCGCGACATCGAGGACGAGCGCCACAACACCACGCGGTTCCTCGTGATGACAGCCGACGCCAATCCGGCGCCGCCGCCGTTCACCACCAAGTGCATCACCAGCTTCTGCTTCCGGGTGAAGAACCTGCCGGCGGCCCTCTACAAGGCCATGGGCGGGTTCGCGACCAACGGCGTGAACATGACCAAGCTGGAGAGCTACATGGAGGGCGGCGCCTTCACGGCGACCTTCTTCTACGCCGAGGTCGACGGCCGTCCGGAGGACCGGGGCCTGGCCCTGGCGCTCGAAGAACTGGCCTTCTTCAGCGAGAAGATCGAGATCCTCGGGGTGTTCCCGGCCGACCCGTTCCGGGAGCGAGTGTAGCGCCAGCCGGGGACATGCACTTCAGTGCGTGTCCCCCGCCGCTTCGAGCGCTTCAAGCTGCTAGGGACACGTACCGAAGACGGTACATGTCCCCGACCTAGTAGTAGCTGCCGGTCTTCAGGCAGGTCTGCCACTTGCGGTACTCGCGCATCTTGCAGGTCGTGTCGCCGCACAGCGACGAGGACGAGTAGTGGCGCGCGTTGCACATCTTGCGGCGCGCGTCCTCGACCGGCGCCGGCGCGGCGGGCTTCGCCGCTGGCGTGGCGGTCGCCGGTTTCGCGGCTGGCTTGGCGGGCGCGGCGGCGGCTGGGTTCACGCCGCTGTGTCCCCCGGCCTTGGCGATCTCCGCTTTGACCATCGGGGTGATCGCCATGTCCCACGGCGTAGACCCACGCGCGCTGCGCAGGTTCACGTCGGCGCCCCGGCGGATCAGTTCGCGCACCATCTCGAGATTGCCATTGTCCGCCGCGTAGTGGAGCAGCGAGTAGCCCTCGTCGGTCTGCATGTTGATGTCGAACTGGCCGCTGTCGATCAGCCTGATGGCTTCGGCGTTGTTCTTGACGCCCATGTAGTAGCGGGCGTCTTCGAACGGGTCCCCCGCCATCGCCATGCCCGCCACACCCAGGGCGACCAGGCAGGCCAGCACACTCAACACCTTACGCAACGCCACGCACCCCTCATCCGACAGCCACTGCGTCCGGCGTATCGCCTGCCGCGACGCCCGTCGGTCGGATGGCCGACACCCGCCTCTTCGCATGACGCCGATACGGGTCTAGCTTCCTGCCCGCAACAACGCCAGGGGAGGCGACACGATGTTCTCAGGTTTGCCCTATCTGCAATCGACGCTGGCGGCGGCGCTGGCCCTGGTGGCCTGGTCGCTGCTGATCTGGATCTGGATGTACGCCAAGCGCCTGCCGGCCATGGGCAAGGCGAAGATCAACCCGCAGGACGCGCGTTTCCCGGGCTCGCTGGACGTGCTGCCCGACGACGTCCGCCAGGCGGCCGACAACTACAACCACCTGATGGAACAGCCGACGATCTTCTACGCCGTGGCGATCATCGCCTACCTGGCGGGGCAGTCGAACGCGCTGGTGGGCGGACTGGCCTGGGGTTACGTGACCCTGCGGGTGCTGCACAGCCTTTTGCAGGTCACGGTCAACATCGTGCCGGTCCGCTTCCTGCTCTTCTCGCTGTCGACGATCGTTCTGATGGCGATGACGGTGATCACCGCCTGCGGGGCGCTCGGCTGACACTGTGCGTCCTTCGACGCGCCCGCTGCGCGGCCTGCTCAGGATGACGTGGTCAGAATGCTAATCTGACACGTCATGGTGAGCAGGCCCGCAGGGCCGTGCGAACCACGCAAGGCCTAGACACCTTCCTCCGCCCAGCTCTTGAGCAGCTGGTGGGCGATGGCCATCGCCGGCGGGGCGAAGCAGCCGTCGAAGCCGCCGGCGATCAGCTGGCGGGCTTCCTCACGCGTGAACCAGCGCACCGACTCCAGCTCGGTCTGGTCGGGCCGGGCGTCCTCGCTGTCGACCTCGGCGATCAGGCCGATCATCAGAGAGTTGGGATAGGGCCAGGGCTGGGTGGAATGGTAGCGGACCGAGGTCGCGGTCAGCCCGGCCTCCTCCATCACCTCGCGGGCGCAGGCCTCCTCGATGCTCTCGCCAGGCTCCAGGAAGCCGGCCAGGGCCGAATGCATGCCCTTGGGCCAGATCGCCTGGCGGCCGAGCAGGCATTTGTCGCCCTTGACCGGCAACATGATCACCACCGGGTCGGTGCGCGGGAAGTGCTCGACGCGGCAGGCCGGACAGACGCGCTTCCAGCCGCCGTCCGACACCTGGCTCGGCTCACCGCAGGCGGCGCAGTAGCGGTGCTTGCGGCGCCACTCGAACATGCCCTTGGCCGTGGCCGCGATCGCCGCCTCGGTCGAGGGCAGCAGCAGTGCGACCTGGCGCAGGTCGGCGAACTTGCCCAGGCCGTTCAGCGGCCCGTCGGTCGGGTCCGGCGCGCCCTCCATGTCGACGGCGAAGACGGCGGTGTCCTTCCAAAGGCCCATGAACAGCATGCGCTCATTGCCGCCGGCCAGCTCGTGGGTCATGCCGCCGGGTACATAGGCCAGCTGGGTCTTGCCGTCGGCGGTCCTCTCAGTGAGCGGCTGGCCGTTCCACAGCGGGATGCAGAGCGTGGTCGGCTCCTTCATCAGCCCCTCGAGCCAGGCGGCGTCGCCGCGCCGTTCGCTGGCCCGGTTCAGGGGGTTGCCGGAAAAGGTGTTGGTGACGGTCGAGAGAGCCATGGCAGGCTTCGTGGCGCAAACGAGGGAACTCGGCAAGCGCCCTGCTATACCTCTCCCTCGTGTTCGTCATGGCCCGACTTGTTCGGGCCACCCACGCGTGGGGACGCAGTGGACGAAGCGCGGCTGATGTGCAGCGGTCTTGCTGGATCAGCCGAGTTCATGGGTGGCCCGAACAAGTCGGGCCATGACGTGGAGTTGGGACTTCCTGGACTGGCCAGCCTTGCATCCGCCCCCCCGATCCACGATATAGGCCTCGGAGCCGGCGCGGGCGGACGCCTCGCCAACCTGGTCAGGGCCGGAAGGCAGCAGCCACAACGAGTTTCGCTCCGGGTCGCGCCGGTTCCACCTCATCACATCGCCGAAATGCATTGCGTCCTTCGACACGCCTGCTCCGCAGGCTGCTCAGGATGACGTGCTCCGGATACGTCATGGTGAGCAGCGCCGCAGGCGCGTGTCGAACCACGCAACGAGGTGGCGGGCGCGCCCGTCGATGACGTAGGATGCGGCCTCCGGGGATTCCCCGTGTCGAAGGACGCACTGACCCGAATGGCCGACACCGACGCCCCGATGGAACCGCCGCCCTGGGAGGAGGAAGACGCCCTCCCCGAGCGCGATCCCGACACGGCGGACATCTTCGGCGAGCTTGCCCCCGCCCCGGCTCCGCCGCCCGCGCCCGTCGAGGCCCCGCCCGCTGACGGCGCCGCCTACCAGGTGCTGGCGCGCAAGTACCGGCCGCGCACCTTCGAGGACCTGATCGGCCAGGAGGCCATGGTCCGGACCCTGACCAACGCCTTCGCCACCGGCCGCATCGCCCACGCCTTCATGCTCACCGGCGTCCGCGGCGTCGGCAAGACCACCACCGCCCGCCTGCTGGCGCGGGCCCTGAACTTCGAGAGCGACACGGTCCACCAGCCGACCGTCGACCTCAGCCAGGAAGGCCGCCACTGCCGCGCCATCGTCGAGGGCCGGCACATGGACGTGCTGGAGCTCGACGCCGCCAGCCGCACCAAGGTCGACGAGATGCGCGAGCTGCTCGACGGGGTGCGCTACGCCCCGACCGAGGCGCGCTACAAGGTCTATGTCATCGACGAGGTGCACATGCTGTCGACGGCGGCGTTCAACGCGCTGCTGAAGACGCTGGAAGAACCGCCGCCGCACGCCAAGTTCATCTTCGCCACCACCGAGATCCGCAAGGTGCCGGTGACGATCCTGAGCCGCTGCCAGCGCTTCGACCTGCGCCGCGTCGAGCCGGAGGTGCTGGTCAAGCACCTGGGCGGCATCGCCGAGAAGGAGGGCGCCCGCGTCGACGCCGAGGGCCTGGCCCTGATCGCCCGCGCGGCGGAGGGCTCGGTGCGCGACGGCCTCTCCCTGCTCGACCAGGCCATCGTCCAGGCCGAGCGCGGCGAGACCGTCGGCGCCGCCGTCGTGCGCGACATGCTGGGCCTCGCCGACCGCGCCCAGACCATCGAGCTCTTCGAAAACGTCATGAAGGGCCAGAGCGGCCCGGCCATCCTCGGCTTCCGCACCCTTTGGGGCTTCGGCGCCGACCCGGCGCAGGTGATGCTGGACCTGCTTGAGCACTGCCACGGCGCCTCGGTCGCCAAGGCTCTGGGACCGGACGCCCTGCACCTGCCCAAGGACCAGGCCTCGCGGCTCGCCGCCATCGGGGCCACGGCCTCGGCCGGGACCCTGTCTCGGGTCTGGCAGATGCTGATGAAGGCCTACGAGGAGGTGCGCCGCGCGCCCGATCCGTCGGCGGCGGTCGAGATGGCGCTCATCCGGCTGTGCTACGCCGCAGACCTGCCCGGACCGGAGGAGGCGCTGAAGGCGCTGCGCGACGGCGAACCGATCCCGGGCGGCGCTGGCGGCGGGATGGCCCCACAGGGCGGCGGCGGCGCCTCGGCGAGCGGCGGCGGCATGTTCAGCGCGGCCCAGCCGGTGATGATGACGCCCGCTCCGTCCGTTCAGCCGACCACCGCCCTGGCCAGCTTCGACGACGTCCTGCGGCTGATTCAGACCAAGCGCGACATCAGCCTGTACATGGACGTCCAGCGCTTCGTGCGGCCGATCAGCTTCCGAGCCGGCGCCATTGAGTTCGAACCGGCGCCGCGCGCGCCCGCGGACCTGACCAAGCGCCTCGCCCAGCGCCTGAAGGAATGGACCGGCCAGACCTGGCTGGTGGCCACGGCCGGCGGCGGCGGCGCTGAAAGCGCCTGGGAGCGCGAGAAGCGCGAGCAGAAGGAAGCCAACGAGGCCATCCTGTCCGACCCGTTCGTGAAGTCGGTCATGGACGCCTTCCCGGGGACCGAGCTGCTGGGCGTGAAGCAGCTTGCGATGCCGCAGGGTGAAGCCGCTAGCGTCGATCCCGAAGACAATGAGGAAGAGGACTAGCCTCCTCTTTCCCGCTCATCCTCGCGGAAGCGAGGACCCAGGTTTACGGCCGGTGCACTCAGGGTTGCCGCTGTTTGCGACAGCTCCAACGATGAGCAACTGCATCAGAAGACCTGGGTCCTCGCTTCCGCGAGGATGAGCGGATCATAAAAGAATCGGTGGGAGCGAAACACATGTCCAAGGCCAACGGCCGCAAGGCGATCTTCATCACGGGCGCGGCGAGCGGCATGGGCCTCGAGACCGCCCGGCTGTTCGCGTCCAACGGCTGGTACGTCGGCGGCGTCGACGTCAACGCCGATGGCCTCCGGGCGCTGGAGCAGGAGCTCGGCTGGGACAACTGCATGATCCGCGAGCTGGACGTCACCAACCGCGACGCCTACCGCCAGACCCTGGCCGACTTCGCCGCCGCGACCGACGGCAAGCTGGACGTGCTGTTCAACAACGCCGGCATCGGCCGGGGCGGTCCGTTCGAGGACATGTCCTGGGAAGACGCCATGGCGGTCATCAACATCAACCTGGTGGCGGTGCTCAGCGGCATCCACCTGGCCATTCCGCTGCTGAAGGCGACGCCCGGCTCGCTGTGCTTCTCGACCTCGTCGAGCAGCGCGATCTTCGGCATCGCCAACATCGCCGTCTATTCGGCCACCAAACACGCGGTGAAGGGTTTCACCGAGGCGCTCTCGGTCGAGCTGAAGGCGGCCGGGGTGCGGGTGGCTGACACCCTGCCCGGCCTGATCGACACCCCGATCCTGCCCGACGAGGCCAAGGTGAACGCCCCGACCGAGGGCATGTGGCGCCTCACCCCGCCGCGCGAAGTGGCCGAAGCGGTCTGGGGGGCCTACCACACCGACAAGATCCACTGGTATGTCCCGTCCGAACTGGAGGCCTACGACCTCGTCGTCACCCAGCACCCCGAGATGATCCGGGATCAGATGGCGCAAGCCGGCCTCTTCAACGGACCCCAGGAGTGAGTTGAGCGATGAAGGATCTCGGCGGACTGATGAAGCAGGCCCAGGCCATGCAGCAGAAGCTGGCCGAGGCCCAGGATCGCCTGAAGGCGCTGGAGATCGAGGGCACGTCCGGCGGCGGCATGGTCAAGGTGACCCTGACCGGCGCCGGCGCGCTCAAGGGCGTGACGCTGGACGAGAGCCTGCTGGTCCCCGGCGAGGGCGAAGTGATCTCCGACCTGCTGGTGGCGGCCCACGCCGACGCCAAGCGCAAGCTTGACGTCCAACAGGCCGAGCTGATGCGCGAGGCGGCCGGACCGCTGGCCGGGATGAACATTCCCGGGCTGAAGTTCTGAGGCGCGTCCTCGGCGCGCGAGCCCCCGCCGGACCCGACCGAACTCCGGAGCAATCGACGCGTTTCATGCCCCTGAGGCCGGAAAAACCGCCACTTCCGCGCAAGGTCTTGCCCTTGCGCCGGTTCGCCCTGTAAGGCCGACGGCTCATGTCGACCCAAGGCCTCATCCTCACCCTGTCCTGTCCCGACCGCCGCGGCATCGTCGCGGCCGTGTCCGCCTTCCTGGCGCAGCGGGACTGCAACATCCTCGACGCTCAGCAGTATGACGACGCCGAGACCGGCGCCTTCTTCATGCGGGTGGTGTTCGCGCCGGATGGCCACACGGCCGACCAGCTGCGGGCCGAATTCGAGGCGGTGGCGGCGACCTACGCCATGCGCTGGAGTCTGCGCGACCCCGCGGTGCGCAAAAGGGTGATGATCCTCGCCAGCCTGTCGGACCACTGTCTGGCCGACCTGCTGTACCGCTGGCGCATCGGCGAGCTGGACATGGACATCGCGGGCATCGTGTCGAACCATCCGGCCTCGACCTACCGTCACGTCGACCTCACCGGCCTGCCGTTTCACCACCTGCCGGTGTCCAAGGACACCAAGCTCGAGCAGGAAGCGGAAATCTGGAAGCTGGTCCGCGAGACCGGCGCCGATTTGATCGTGCTCGCCCGCTACATGCAGGTGTTGTCCGACGGGCTGGCGGCCAAGCTGGAAGGCCGCTGCATCAACATCCACCACTCGTTCCTGCCGGGCTTCAAGGGCGCCAAGCCCTATCACCAGGCGCATGCGCGCGGGGTGAAGGTGATCGGGGCCAGCGCCCACTACGTCACCGCCGATCTCGACGAGGGGCCGATCATCGAACAGGACGTCGAGCGCATCAGCCACCGCGACACGCCCGAGGACCTGATCCGCAAGGGCCGTGACATCGAGCGCCGCGTTCTGGCCCGCGCCCTGCGCTGGGCGCTGGAAGACCGCGTGCTGCTGAACGGCCGCAAGACGGTGGTGTTCACGGACTGATCCCGCTGACGGGACATGTACCGTCTTCGGTACGTGTCCCCAGCCTGCGGCTTCTACCCCAGGACCGGCGCGCCGCTGGACAGGCTGTCGATCAGCTCGATCTTGAAGATCAGCACGCTGTTGGGCGGGATCGGGCCGGCGCCGTCCTCGCCGTAGCCGAGCTCGGGCGGGACGTAGAGGATCCAGCTGTCGCCGGGCTTCATCTTCACCAGCGCCTCCTGCCAGGCGGGGATCAGGCCGCCGAGGTTCATCACCGCCGGCGAGCCGCGCTCGTAGGAGCTGTCGAAGACCTCGCCGGAAACCAGCTTGCCCTCGTAGTGGACCTTCACGTCGTCACGCGGGCCGGGCGAGCGACCGCCGGCGGGACCAGCCCGCTCGACCTTGTACAGCACGCCCGAAGGCAGCTTCAGGACGCCCGGCTCCTTGGCCGTCTTGTCCATGAAGGCCTTGGCGTTGGCGGCGCTGGCGTTCAGCAGTGCCGGATCGGCCTTCTTCTGGCAGGCGGCCAGGGCCAGGCCGGCGAGGCCGATTAGGAGAGTTCGTCGGAGCATGGGCTTCCCGCTGATTCCAGGCCTACGGCCTACTGTCAGACCGCGCGCGGCGGATACCCGCAGCGGCGCAGTTCGTCCATGATGTCCTGAGTGTGCTGGGCGTCGCGGGTCTCGATCATGATATCGAACTCCGCGCCTTTGGCCGGCACGTCGAGGGCGAGGCGGTTGTGGGCCACCTCGATGATATTGCCGCCCATCTCGCCGATCACGCGGCTGACCGTGGCCAGCAGGCCGGGCCGGTCGTCGCCGATGATCCGCAGGGAGACCAGCCGCTGGGCGCGGACCAGCTCGCGGGTCAGCACGCTGGCCAGCAGCCGGGTGTCGATGTTGCCGCCGCACAGGATCAGGCCGCACTTCTTGCCGCGGAACCGCTCCGGATAGGCCAGCAGGGCGGCGAGCGAGGCCGCGCCGGCGCCCTCGGCGATCGTCTTCTCGACATTGCAGTAGAGGGCGATGGCGCGTTCGAAGAATGGCTCCTCAAGCAGCAGCACGTCCTCGATCAGGGGACGGGCGATGGCGTAGGTGTTGGTTCCCACCACCTTGACCGCGATGCCCTCGGCGATGGTCTGGCCGCCAGCCTCGGCGTTCATGCCGCGCATCTTGGCGGTGAAGGACGGAAACATGGCCGGTTCGCAGCCGATGATGCGGATGTTCGGATTGATCGCCTTGGCCGCGGTGGCGACGCCGCTGATCAGACCGCCGCCGCCGATCGGCACGGGCAGCACCTCGAGGTCGGGCATATCCTCGAGCATCTCCAGCGCGATCGTGCCCTGCCCGGCCATGACGTCGAGGTCGTCGAACGGATGGACGAAGGTCAGTCCGCGTTCCTCGCGCAGCTTCTGGGCGTGGGCCGCCGCGTCGTCGTAGGTCTCGCCGTGGATGACGACGTTGGCGCCATGGGCCTGGGTGTGCTGGACCTTCACGAAGGGCGTGCCCTTGGGCATCACGATGGTGACCGGCACGCCGAGCCGGGCGCCGTGATAGGCTAGCCCCTGGGCGTGGTTGCCGGCGCTGGCGGCGATGACGCCGCGCTCGCGCTCCGCCTCGCCCATGAGGAGCAGCTTGTTGAGCGCGCCGCGCTCCTTGTAGGCGGCGGTGAACTGCAGGTTCTCGAACTTGACCCACACCTCCGCGCCGGTGATCTCCGACAAGGTGCGTGAGTGACGCAGCGGCGTGCGTTCGATGTGGCCGGCCAGCCGGCCGGCGGCCGCCTTGATGTCGTCTAGGGTCAGGGTCATCGCCGCAGACGCTTAAGGGGCGCGGAGCCTCAGCGCAAACCCCTAAGCAGATCCATCCGGCGCATGGCCTTGGCCGGCAGCTCGGAAACCGGCCCCAGCGGCAGGGACTCGGCGACCCGACGAAGGCCGTAGGCGGCCTCGCGCATCATCGCAGCCGCCGACAGGCCGCCGACGAAGCCGTGGCTGACCTCGACCTGCGCATTGGCCAGCTCGCGTTTGAAACGATAGTCGCCGGACCCGAGGTCCAGGCGGCTGTAGGGAACGGTGTCCATCCAGCGCAGGATGTCCTGGAACAGCATCATGCCGGGGGAATAGCGATCGAAGGCCGAGTCGTGGCCGATGATCCAGCTGTGCACCGTGGCCCCGCCCCGGATGTCGAGCTGGGCGGCGGCGAGCGTCTCGCCGATGTGCAGCGTGAACAGCACCCCGCCGAAGTCGGGATCGCGACTAGCGAACAGCTGACGCAAGAGGCGTAGCGGCCAGCCGGCGGAGAACAGGTCGGTCTGACCGGTCTCCCGCCAGGCCTTTCGCTTCCATTCGACGAGCTGGTCGAAGTCGGTCTTGCTGCGCGAGAAGGCTGTGAAGGTCACCGGCCCGAGCTCGCGCTCGACCTTGCGGCGCTTCTTGTCGATGTCCTTGAGGGCCGAGACCCCGGCGGCGCGGCGCTCGGTCTCGTAGGCGGCGTAGCCCCCGGAGACGTCGATGATACGGGACGGCTCCGCGCCCTTCGCGTGCGGCGCAAAGGCCGTCTGGCCTTCCAGCATATGGCAGAAGTCGAGGCGGCCGACGCCCAGGGCGGCGACGATCTCGCGGGGATCGATTTCCAGGCCCGGTTCGGCGACGAGGCCCTGGTAATCGCACATCGGCGCGCCGGCCGGCATGGCGGTGAACGGGCCGACCTGGGCCGCGAGGAAGCCCTTGGGATCCTCCACGCCGCCAAGCACGGCGACGCGAAGCCCGCGGTCGCCGGTCGACGGCCCCTTGGCCCGGGCGACCGCACGCGCCCAGTGCGGCGAGAGGAAGGGACTCTCCAGGGCCGGGTCGGCCGTCTGCAGCGCCGCCCACCGCTCCACGGCGAAGGCGGTCAGCTCCCACGGCCTGACGACATCGATCTTCACGGCTTGCCTGCTCCCCGGGCGCCCAGTGAGCGGAGACCTTAAGCCTCAACCGTTGCGGGAGGGTTTAGAGCGCGCCGGGGAGTTGCGCCGTCGATAGACGGTGGCCGTCCCCGACGGCGGCGCTATGCTCCTCGCCTACTCAGGGGGAATCCATGCGCTTCACCGCCGCCATCGCGTTCGCCGCCTCGCTCGTCGCCGGGGCCGCCGACGCCAAGACCGTCGCCGTTTCCGCCGATCGGCTGCTTGATGTCGCCACCGGCCGTTACATCGAACGGCCCGTCGTGGTCATCACCGATGGCCGCATCACCAGCGTCGGCCCGCTCGCGGCGACGACGATTCCCGCCGACGCCGAGCATCTCGACCTGCCGGGCCAGACCCTGCTTCCCGGCCTGATCGACATGCATGTGCACCTGACCGCTAGTCCGCTCTACGGCGGCTATTCGGGACTGCGCTTCACCGACAGCTTCTGGACGGCCGTCGGCGTGGCCAACGCGAAGATCACCCTCGAGGCCGGCTTCACCACGGTGCGGAACGTCGGCTCCGACGACTACGGCGATGTGGGGCTGATGCAGGCGATCGAGGAGGGCTTCATCCCCGGTCCGCGCATCGTGCCGGCCACCTACGCCATCGGCGCCACGGGCGGCCATTGCGACAGCACCTACCTGCCGCCCTCGGCCAACAGCGTGTCTCCGGCCGTCGCCGACGGTCCGCAAGAGGGCCGTCGCATGGTCCGCAAGCTGCACAAGTACGGCGCCAAGGTGATCAAGATCTGCGCCACGGGCGGGGTCTTTTCGAACGACGGCGTCGGGGTGCAGCAACTGAGCGTCGAGGAGATCAAGGCGATCGTCGACGAGGCCCACATGATCGGCCTGAAGGTCGCCGCCCACGCCCATGGACCGGAGGGCATCCGCGCGGCGATCCTCGGCGGGGTCGACACCATCGAACATGCCAGCCTGGTCGACGACGAAGGCATCCGCCTGGCCCTCAAGGCAGGGACCTTCTTCGGCATGGACATCTACAACACCGACTACACGCAGTCCGAAGGCCGCAAGAACGGAGTGCGCGAGAGCGAGATCGCAAAGGACGCCGCCATCGGCGAGGCCCAGCGCGCCAACTTCTGCAAGGCGGTGAAAGCCGGCGTGAAGCAGGTCTACTCGTCCGACGCCGGCGTCTATCCGCACGGATGGAACGCCCGCCAGTTCGCGGTGATGGTCCGCTATTGCGCCACGCCGCTGCAGGCGATCCAGACGGCGACGATCAACGCCGCCGCCGCGCTCGGGCAGTCCGACGACGTGGGCCAGGTGACGCCGGGCCGCTGGGGCGACCTGATCGCGGTCAAGGGCGACCCGCTCACGGACATTTCGGTGCTGGAGAAGGTCACCTTCGTGATGAAGGGCGGCGAGGTCGTGCGACGGTAGGAGTCTGGGCCTCAAGGCCTCATCGTCCTCGGATGACGGCCAAGATTGAGCGGCCCGGGGAGGTGACTAGACCTCGCACGCCGCCTTGGCCTCGGCGCGCAGTTCCGGGATGCCAAGGCCCTTCTCGGACGAGGTGGCCAGCACGCGCGGGAACGAGGCCGGGCGCTTGCGGATCTGCTCCAGCGTCCTTGCCGTCACCGCCGCGACCTCGGCGGGCTTCAGCTTGTCGGCCTTGGTCAGGACGATCTGGTAGCTGACCGCCGCCAGGTCGAGGGCGTCGAGCGCCTCCTTGTCGACGTCCTTCAGGCCGTGACGCGCGTCGATCAACAGGTAGACGCGTTTGAGGTTCGGCCGCCCGCGCAAATAGGCGCGGCCCAGGTCCTGGAACTTGTTGGCGACGCCGCGCGAGACCCGCGCGAAGCCGTAGCCCGGCAGGTCGACGAGCCGCAGCCGGTCGTCGAGGTTGAAGAAGTTGATCTCTCGCGTCCGCCCCGGCTCGTTGGAGGCGCGGGCCAGGTACTTCTGGCCGACCAGGGCGTTGATCAGGCTCGACTTGCCGACGTTGGAGCGACCGGCGAAGGCCACCTCCGGCAGGTCCGGCGCGGGGAGACCGTCCATCTTCACCGCCCCCATCATGAAGGCGACCGGGTGGGCGAAGAGGACGCGCGCGGCCTCGATCTCCTCTTCGTCGAAGACCGGCGTGACGGCCTCGCCGGTCACCCGACGGCCTTCGCCTCACCGCGGATGCGCGCGATGAAGTCGTCGATCGGGTTCTCGACCCCGAACTTCCGCATGTTCACGTACTGCTGGAAGATCGAGAACACGTTCGAGAAGGTCCAGTAGATCAGCAGACCCGCCGGGAAGCCGGCCATGATGAAGGTGAACATGATCGGCATCAGCTGGAAGATCCGCTGCTGCATGGGATCGGGCGCCGGCGGGTTCATCGCCGTCGTCAGCCACATGGTGAAGCCGTAGAGCAGGGGCAGGAAGCCCAGGTGCACCAGGGCCGCGACGCCGCCGATCAACGGCGTCGAAGCCACGTCCCAGGGGATCAGGCCGAACAGGTTGAGGATGGTGTGCGGCTCGGGCGCCGACAGGTCCTTGATGTAGCCGAAGAAGGGCGCGTGACGCATTTCGATCGTCACCGACAACACCTTGTAGAAGGCCAGGAAGATCGGGATCTGCAGCAGGATGGGCAGGCAGCCGGCGACCGGATTGACCTTCTCCCTCTGGTAGAGGGCCATGGTCTCCTGCTGCATCTTGGTCGGGTCGTCCTTGTACCGGGCGCGCAGCTCCTCCATCGGTTTCTGGAGCTTCTTCATCCGGGTCATGGACTCGTAGCTCTTCTGGGCCAGCGGGAAGAGCAGCAGGCGCACGATCAGCGTCACCGCCAGGATGGCCAGACCAAAGTTGCCGACCAGACCGAAGATGAACTCCAGGCCCGCGAAGAACGGCCGCGTCAGGAACCAGAGCACGCCCCAGTCGACCGCCTTGTCGAGATCGGGGATCGGCTCGCCGCCCTTGCCCTTCTCGTAGGCCTGCAGGTCCTGGACGACCTTGGCGCCGGCGTAGACGCGGGTGGTCTCGGTGATGCGCGCGCCCGGCGCGATGGTGCGGGCTTCGCCGAAGAACTCGGCGTAGTAGGCGTCGACGCCGCCGACCTGCGGGGCCGAGAACTTGGCGATGACCTTCTCCGACTGGTTCGGCACGATCGCGGCCAGCCAGTACATGTCGGTGATGCCGAGCCAGCCTCCGTTGGAGCTGTAGCTGGCCGCGACGCGCTCGCCGCCCGCCTCCTGGCCCTTCTTGAGCCAGGCCTTGAACTTGAGCAGGCGCAGCTCGCGGCCCTTACCGTCGTCGGACAGCACGCCCACGCCGCCTTCGTGCACATTCTGGCCGCGGCCGTGGTGCGGCTGCAGGCCGTGGCGCAGGATCGAGGCGTGCGGCGTGATGGTGACCGGCGCGCCCGACGTGTTCGCCACGCTGTCGGTGACCGTGATCATGAAACGGTCGTCGACCGCGATGATGCGGGAGAAGGTCAGGCCGTTGGGCGAAACATAGGTCAGCTCGACCGGCTTGCCGGGGGCCAGTACGTCACCCTTGGTCAGGGTCCAGGCGGTCTCGCTGGACGGCAGGCCGGCGAGATTGGTCCCGGTCCAGCCGATGTCGGTGAAGAAGGCGTGCTGAGCGCCGGCCGGCCGGAACAGCTCGACCATCGGCGCGTCCTTCGCCAGCGTCTCGCGATAGCCCTTCAGGTACAGGTCATCGATGCGGGCCCCCTGAAGCCGGATCGAGCCCTTCAACGTCGGGGTGTCGATGCGGACGCGCGGGCTGGCGGAGGCGGCGACATCGCGAGACACGATTCGGGGTCCCGTCGGCGCTTGCGGCGCCGTCGTCGTCTGCTCGGCGACCGCCTTGGCCTTCAGCTCGGCTTGCCGCTTCCGGTTCGCCGGCTCCAGCACGAAGAACTGGTACGCCGCGAGCAGGATCACGGCGATAACGACGAACAGCAACGTATTGCGGGTTTCGTTCTGCGGCATGGAAGCGGACTAACCGGAGCGGGAGGGATCGGAGGCCGCGCCTGTGGGCGCCGGCGCGGGGTCTGGATCGGCCGCGAGCCTTATCAGCGCGCTTTTCACATCGTCAAGGAGACGGTCCCACGGACGCGTCGCCGTGCCGCCTCTGGCGATGAACACATAGTCGGATCCGGCGATGCCGTACTGGGGCAGCAAGGCGCGTGCGGCCTCGCGCAGGCGACGCTTGCAGCGGTTGCGCTGGACCGCCCCGCCGACCTTCTTTGTAGCGGTGAATCCGGAACGGATGAGGGGATCGCCGTCGGCGCGGTCGCGACGCTGAACGACCACCGCCCCCTGGGACCGGAAACGCGCTTGAGCGGCCAGGAGAAACTCCGGCCGCTTTCGCATGCGTTCGATTGTCGGCTGTTGGTTCAAACCCGTCCCGGCCCCGTCGTCAGAAGGAGATGGGGACGCGCCCGTCCGATACTAGGCGGTCAGGCGCTTGCGGCCCTTGGCGCGACGACGGGCGACGATCTTGGCGCCGTTCTTGGTCGACATCCGCAGCCGGAAGCCGTGACGGCGCTTGCGCACGAGACGCGAGGGCTGAAAGGTCCGCTTGCTCACGGGGTAGCTCCGAATTCTAAAGGTCTAGGCGCGCCAGGCGGGGCCCGTCGCGATGAGCGGGGGGAGATACGGGAAGGGCGGGGGTGAGTCAAGCGAAGGCCTCACAGGTCCGGCCGGATGATCGCCTTGCCGACCACCTTACGGTCCGCGAGCAGGTCGAAGGCCTCGCGCCAGCGGTCCAGCGGCAGCTCGGCGTGCACGCGCGGGCGGATCACGCCCTCGTCGGCCAGCGTCCAGACCGCCTCCTGGTTCTCGCGGCCGCGCTCGGGGAACTGTCGGCCGTATTCGCCAGCCCGCACGCCCATCACCGAGAACCCCTTGATCAGCGGCATGTTGACCGAGACGGTCGGGATGCGGCCCGAGGTGAAGCCGATGACCAGCAGCCGGCCGTCGAAGGCGATGCAGCGGGTGCTCTCGTCGAACACGTCCCCGCCGACCGGGTCATAGATGACATCCGCCCCTCGTCCGCCGGTGATCGCCTTGACCGTCTCGCGGAAGCTGCCGGTGACGTTGACGACAGCGTCCGGCGCGTACTCGGCCGCGACGATAGCCAGCTTCCCGTCCGAGGCCGAGGCGGCGATGACCTTGCAGCCGAGCGCCTTGGCCAGATCGACGCAGGCCAGGCCGACGCCGCCGGCCGCGCCGTGGACCAGCACCCATTCGCCCGGCTCGACCCGCGCGCGACGCACCAACGCCACATAGGCCGTCAGATAGGCGGCGCCGTAGGCGGCGGCCTGGGCGAAGCTGAGCCGCTCGGGCTTGGGTTTCAGCGCGCGGGGATCCATCACCGCGTATTCCGCGAAGCCGCCGGTCTTGGCCCCGCCGACCACCGCGTCGCCGATCTTCCAGCCGGTCACGCCCTCGCCGAACGCCGCGATCTCGCCCGCCAGGTCGAGGCCCGGGGTGAATGGCAGCGGCGGCTTGAACTGATACTCGCCCTTCGTCATCAGCAGGTCGGGGAAGTTGACGCTGGCGGCCCGCACGCGAACCAGCACCTGGCCGGGCCCGGCGGTCGGGGTCGGGACCTCGCGGACCCGCGTTCCGGCGAAGTTCTCGCCCAATGCCTCGACGACCAGCGCGCGCATCACCGTTCTCCTGTCCCGACGCCAGTCGACCCTGCTTCCGCTCCGGAAGTCATCCGGCATGAGCCGATCATGTCCCCAAAGTCTCGCGACCGCGCTTTTCGAGGCTCGTTCCAAGCGACATGCGCGGACAGAGGCCGGCTGTCAGCGACCGTTTCGGCGACCTGCCCGGCCATCGAAGGCCAGAGCGCGGTGAGGATACGGTCAGATCGACGGTTCATGCGGAGAGTCTAACGGGAGTTCCGGGGAGGGGAACAGATTCTGCCGGTCACGGTCCGCAGATGTCTCGCAATGGGGGCGAATGTCCCGTGTTGTCCCGACAGCATATGTCTCAGGAGTCTCGCCTTCAGCGGACGCTACCCCAGCATCCCCTCGTGGACCTGTCGCACGAAGCCGGCGATCTCCCGGCAGGCGGTGTCGGCGGTGGGGATGGCGCCGGTGAAGGCGGTGAAGCCGTGGGCCAGACTGTCGTAGCAGCGGTAGATCACCGGCACGCCCGCGTCCTTCAGCCGCTTGGCGTAGCATTCGCCCTGGTCGACCAACGGGTCGAAGCCGGCGGTCACGATCACGGCGGGAGCCAGGCCCGTCAGGTCCTGCGACTTGATCGGCGACAGTCGCGGATCGGCCGGATCGGCGTCTGGGGCCATGTAATGGGCCATGAACCAGTTCATGGTGTCGCGCGACAGCGGATAGGCCTCGGCGTAGGTGGTCATCGACTGGGTTTCGCTGGCCACGTCGACGGCCGGATAGATCAGCAGCTGAACGGCGGGCTGCGGCTCGCCTGTTCGCTTCATCTCCTGGGCGACGATGGCGGCGAAATTGCCGCCCATGGAATCGCCGCCGATCGAGGCCACGCCTTCCGGCGCGCCGAAGCGTGTGGCGTGCTCGCGCGCCCAGCGGTAGGCGGCGAGCACGTCCTCGAGCCCGCCCGGAAAGCGGGTTTCCGGCGCCAGCCGGTAGTCCACCGACAGCACCGCGCAGCGCGCGATGCGGGCCAGGATCTGGCAGAAGACGTCGCTGGTCTCCAGGTCGCCGATCACGCCGCCGCCGAAGTGGGCGAAGACCATGAGCGGCGTCGTCGGATCCTGTTCCGCCGGGCGATAGGCGCGCAGTCGCAGCGCGCCGCCCGGACCGTCGACGGTCAGGCTCTCGACGCGCACGCCGGCCTCCGGCTTGCCGGCCATCGCGGCCAGGCCCGCCGCGCTGGCCGCGCGGGCCTCGTCCGGCGTCAGGGACGACATGGCCGGCATGCGACGCGCGCCGGCGGCGAGGAACTGGAAGCGAGGATCGAGCGTGCGGCCGCCCTGGTACACCACCCCGCCGCCGGACAGGGCGCGCAGGATCGGCGTGGGCAGCGACAGCAGCACCTTCAGGACCGTCTTCTGGACCGCGGGGTCTGCCATCAGGGTCTCCGGTTCAAGGCGCCAGGCGCGGCAGGGCCGGCAATCCGCCCAGGATCAGCTTCACGGCGAAGTCGGTGGCCGCGGCGGTGTCGATCGGTCGGCGCTCGAGCATCTTGTCGCCGACCTCGCGCGCCACGGCGATGCAGGCGCCCGCCAGATAGTCGGCGTCGACGCGCGGCGCGGCGTCGTGCTCCATGGCCTGCAGGAAGGCGTCACGGACCTCGTCGAAGACCGCTTCCATTTCCGGCGTCTGGGCCCTCAGGTACGGATGCTTCTCGCCGGCCGGACGCTGCGCCTGCCAGGACACATGCTCGTCGGCGAGGAAGTCGAAATAGGCCTGGATCGCGGCGCGCAGATAGCCCTCGAAACTGCTTGAGGTCTCCCAGCAGGCGCGAAGGATCGGCCGGAAGCGCGCGGCGCCGTCGTCGGCCAGGGCCTCGAACACCTCCTCGCGCGAGCGGAAGTAGTTGTAGAAGGTGCCGGAGGCGAGGCCGGTACGGCGAATGATGTCGCGCACCGTCGCCGACTCGTAGCCGAGTTCGGCGAACACCTCGCGGGCTGCATCGAGAATGGCGCGGCGGTTGGCGACCTTGGTCTGTTCGCGCTTGCCCGCCGAAAGTAGGACGACCTGACTCATCGCCTACAGGCTAGCAGCCGGGCGGCCCCAGGCAAGCGCGCTGAACGCCTCAGGCGCGCGGTTCCAGCCCGCGTTGTTTCATCCGCCACAGGAGCACGTCGATCCTGTCCTGGCCGAAGAAGGGCTCCCCGTCGAAGACCATGGTCGGAACGCCCCAATGGCCGGCGCTCTCCAGGGCGGCCTGGTTGGCGGCGATCGCGGCGTCGAGGCGGTCAGCCTCAGCGACGGCCTGGGCCTCCAGCGCGGCGCCGTCGAGGCCCGCGCGGGCGGCGGCCTGGGCGAGGTGGTCGCCCTCGTGCCAGTTGTCGGTCGAACCCGACCAGATCAGCGATCCGACCTCGGCGATGTACGCAAGCCCCCGCCCGGCCTCGGCCGCCGCCTGGCCCATACGGGTGACGCGGTGGATGTAGGGCTGATCGGCCGGCACTTCGCCGCTGGCGATGTCCATGACGATGGGGTCGGGGCGCGGCCAGCGAATCGGCGTGCCCTGCATCTGGCCGAGTCGATAGATGTCCCGCGCGAGGTACGGCGGCCACAGCGGGTTCACGCGCTTGAAGAAGCCGTCGATGCGCACCGCGATCGGCAGCACCGGCCGCACGTTGACCTTCAGGTCCCAGGCGGCCTCCAGCGCCACGAGCTGCGGCGCGGCCAGATACGAGTACGGACTCCGGAACGACCAGAAGACATCGACATTCAGGGTCACGGCGTTCCTCCGGATTTTGCTTAGTTACTCGCGAGTATACGGATACGTTGCGGATCGGGCGAGGAAGAATCGATGCCTTCGGCGACGAAACCAGAGTCGAGATCGGCGGGGCCGCGCAGCGAGCGCGCCCGGGCGCGACCGCGCGAGATCCTCGACGCCGCCCGCGCCCTCTTCTCGCAGAAGGGATTCGAAGCGGCCCGCATGGACGAGGTCGCCGCCGCGGTGGGCGTCACCAAGCCGGCCGTCTACCGCTACTTCCCCGGCAAGGAGAAGCTGATCGAGGCCTTGCTGGAAGAGGACCTGGCCATTCCAAGCCGGGCGCTGAACGGCTGGGTCGACTCCCATCCCGGCCCGATCGACGAGATGATCGAGGGCTTTTCCCAACGCATGGCGGCGACCCAGGGCCAGGGTCTGGCGCGCGGCTATCTGCTGCTCGCCCTCGACGAGTCGGGCCGACGGCCGGAGTTGGCCGAGTTCATCCGTCGAGAGATCCTCGAGCCCGGCCTCGTCGCCCTGGCCGGCGCCTTCCGTCGGGCGATGGAACGCGGAGAGCTCGCGCTCGGCCACGACCCGGAGTTCGTCGCCCGCCTGTTTTTCGCGCCCTTCCTGCAGGCGACGCTCGGCACGGTCGGCTACGCCCTGCCGGTCGGTGACGACGACGAGATCGAACGCTACCGCCAGTTCCACGTCGCGGCGTTCCTGAGGGCGTTCGCGAAGTAGCAGGGCGGGACCCAGCCGATGCCGTGCGGCGGACGCGTCGGTCCCGGCTCCTCGCTACGCGCCGGCCGGGATGGCCGGTGAAGAGTCCGCCCGCGCC
>ERZ761607.459-NODE-459-length-72203-cov-426.239244_pt1 | contig 72203 bp, 79 predicted proteins | sample MGYA00511164_ERZ761607 | MGnify/ENA primary metagenome ERZ761607 (study PRJEB28899, sample SAMN02445080) | bioreactor sludge metagenome | biome: EBPR sludge | place: Australia: Brisbane, Thorneside Wastewater Treatment Plant | collected 2011-06-22 ...
CCGTGACGCGGCCGGCGGCGATCAGCTCTTCCATCTCACGCCGCGACCCGAGGCCACTGTTGGCGAGCAGTTTGTGCAGGCGCTCGGGCTTGCCGGCGGGTTCGGCACTCGAGCCGCGGCGTCCCGCATCGGGCGAGCGGCCAGTCCTCGGCGCCGCGGCCGGCGGCCGCCGCGGTGTTGCCGCCCCCGGGGACGAGCGTGGCGGACGGGCGGGATCAGCCGGCGGCCGGCGTTTGTCGTTGGGCATCTGAGAGGTCCAGGGTGGGATTGATCTGTTCGAGCGCCGGCAATTCGGCAAGGCTGCGCAAACCGAGGTCGTCGAGAAACTTCCTCGTCGTCGCCAGCAGTGCCGGCCGCCCGGGGGTATCGCGATGGCCGACGACATCGACCCAGCCGCGTTCCTCGAGCACCCGGATCACCTGCGTGGCGACGGTGACGCCGCGGATGTCCTCGATGTCGCCGCGCGTCACCGGCTGCCGGTAGGCGATGATCGCCAGCGTCTCGAGCACCGCGCGCGAGTAGCGCGGCGGCTTCTCCGGGTGCAGCCGTTCAAGATAGGGCATGAACTCGGCGCGCGTCCGGAAGCGCCAGCCGCTGGCCACCGGCAGCAGCTCGAGCGGGCGGCCCTGCCACTCGCGGCGCAGTTCCTCGAGCAGCAGGCGCAGGACGTCGGTCGCCACTTCATCGGCGAAGACCTTGCGCAGCTCGGGCAGCGAGAGCGGCTCCCTGGCACTCAGCAGAACCGCCTCGAGCACCTGCTTGAGTTCTTCGGGACTGGCCGGCAGCGCTGCGCTGGCGGGGTTATCGGGAGCTGCCGTGGGCATCGACCAACCTCAGGTAGATCGGAGCAAAAGCTTCCGCCTGCGTCATTTCGAGCAGGTGTTCACGCGCCAGCTCGAGCAGGGCCAGGAAATGAACGACCAGCACCGGCGCGCCAAGACTCGCGTCGAAGAGGTCGACGAAGTCGACGAATCCACCGGCGGCCCGCAGGCGACGCAGGATGACGCCCATGTGCTCGCGCACCGAGAGTTCCTCGCGCTGCACGAGATGGTGCGTGTGCAGACGCGCCTGTCGCAGGATGCCACGCCAGGCGTCCTGCAGATCGGCCACGCTGACCTCCGGCAAGCGCCGCAGCAGGGCCTTCTCGACCCACACCTCGACCCACTCGAAATCGCGCTCGGCCTGCGGCAGCTCGTTGATGCCCTGCGCCGCACGCTTCATCTGCTCGTACTCGACGAGGCGCCGCACCAGTTCGGCACGCGGATCCTCGACCTCGTCGCCGGCCGGCGCCTTCGGCCGCGGCAGCAGCATGCGCGACTTGATCTCGATCAGCATCGCCGCCATCACCAGATAGTCGGCGGCCAGCTCGAGATTCCGTGTCCGCATCGCTTCGACGTAGAGCAGATACTGGTCGGTCAGCGGCGCCATCGGAATGTCGAGCACGTTCACGTTGGCCCTGCGGATCAGGTACAGCAGCAGGTCGAGCGGCCCCTCGAAGGCGTCGAGCATGACCGCCATCGCATCGGGCGGGATGTAGAGGTCGTGCGGCAGCTCCGCCAGCGGCTCACCGTAGATTCTCGCCAGCGGACTGGCGATGCCCTCGGCTGCGGCGGCCGTGCCGTCGAGGACGACCGAGGCGTCCGTCATCGCCGGTGTCGACCCGATCGGCCCATCGCATGTGAAAGTCGCGTCTGCGACTCACGAATCGCTCTTCGCCCGTGCGTGGGAGAAGAGCCGGTGATGAGGGAAACGGTCATTACTTTCATCATCAGGGATGTCTCGACAGCCATGGCCATCAGCCGTAGTCCAGCCCCAGCGCCTGGCGCACGTCACGCATCGTTTCGCGGGCCAGATGACGCGCCCGGCCGTTGCCGTCGGCGATGATGTCGTTGATCAGTCGCGGGTTGTCGAGGTAGGGCTGCGCGCGCTCGCGCATCGGCGCCTGCTCGCGCAGGATGCCGTCGATCACCGGCTGCTTGCAGTCGAGGCAGCCGATGCCGGCGCTGCGACAACCCTGCAGCACCCAGGCGCGACAGTCTTCATCCGAATACACCTGATGCAGTTGCCAGACCGGGCAGTTCCCGGGTTCGCCGGGATCGCTGCGGCGGACACGTGCCGGATCGGTCGGCATGCGGCGCAGCTTGTGCGTCACCGACGCCGCGTCCTCACGCAAGGTGATCGTGTTGCCGTAGGACTTGGACATCTTCTGGCCATCGAGGCCGGGCATGCGGGCGGCCGCCGTCAGCAGCGCGCCCGGTTCGACGAGGATCATCTTGCCGGTACCCTCAAGGTAGCCGCAGAGACGCTCGCGATCGGCATGCGAGAGATCATGCACCTCGTCGAGCAGCCGCTGCGCGCGCTCGATCGCCGCCTGCTCGCCGCGCTCCTGATAGTGCGTGCGCAATTCCTCGTAAAGCCGCGCCCGCTTCGCGCCCAGCTTCTTCACCGCCTGCCTCGCCTTGTCCTCGAAACCCGGCTCACGGCCATAGAGATGGTTGAAGCGACGCGCGATCTCGCGCGAGAACTCGATGTGCGGCACCTGATCCTCGCCAACCGGCACCTTGTCGGCACGGTAGATCAGGATGTCTGCCGCCTGCAGGAGCGGGTAGCCGAGGAAGCCATAGGTCGACAGATCCTTGTTCTCGAGCTTCTCCTGCTGATCCTTGTAGGTCGGCACCCGCTCCAGCCAGCCGAGCGGCGTCATCATCGACAGCAGCAGATGCAGTTCGGCGTGCTCCGGCACCTGCGACTGGATGAAGAGGACCGCCCGCCGCGGGTCGACGCCAGCCGCCAGCCAGTCGATGACCATGTCGCGGGTCGCGCCGACGATCCCCTGCGGGTCGTCGTACTGGGTCGTCAGCGCGTGCCAGTCGGCGACGAAGAAGAGGCACGGGTAGTCGTGCTGCAGCCTGACCCAGTTCTTCAGGACGCCGTGGTAGTGACCGAGATGCAGGCTGCCAGTCGGGCGCATTCCGGAGAGGACTCGTTCTGCGTACATGTCTGTCTGCGCCTGCTCAGGAAGGGAGTTGAAAAAGGACTTCGACGAGCCCGCCGACGAGGCGCATCACCGGCGTCAGCAGCGAGCCCAGCACACCGGTAAACAGCAACAGCAGGAGAATCGGGAAACCGAAGCGCTCGATCTGCGCGAAGCGCCAGGCGGCCGTCGGCGGCAACAGGCTGATGGCGATGCGGCCACCGTCGAGCGGCGGCAGCGGAAACAGGTTGAGCACCATCAGCACCAGGTTGATCGTCATGCCGACCTCCGCCATGCGCGACATCGGCAGGCTGAAGAAGTTGAAGGGCAACAGCCAGGCGAGCTTGAGCAGCGCCGCCCAGAAGAGCAGCATGGCGAGGTTGGCCGCCGGCCCCGCCGCCGCCACCCACAGCATGTCGCGCTTCGGATGCCGCAGGCGCCCGAAGTTGACCGGTACCGGCTTCGCCCAGCCGAACAGGATGCCGCCGGTGGACAGCAGGAGGATGATCGCCGGTACCAGGATCGTTCCCACCGGATCGATGTGCTTGAGCGGATTGGCGGTGATGCGGCCCTCCTGCCACGCCGTCGGATCGCCGAAATGCAGGGCGGCATAACCGTGCGCCGCCTCGTGCAGCGTGATCGCCAGGATCACCGGCAAGGCGGCAATGGCGATCGTCTGGATCAGGGATTCCATGCGGCTCCTCTCAGTCGAGGCCGAACGGCGCCAGCGCGCCGCGACCTGCACGAACCAGCAGCGGCAGCGCCGCGGTCAGATCGACGACGGTCGTCGGCTCGACACCGCAACGACCGGAGTCGAGGATCAGGTCGAGCTGCGTCTCCAGCCGGTCCTGGATCTCCCAGCCCTCGGTCAGCGGCCCCTCGTCGCCGGCGATGATCAGCGTCGAGGTCAGCAGCGGCTCGCCAAGTTCCTCGAGCAGCGCCAGGGTCACCGTGTGCGCCGGTACGCGCAGGCCGATCGTCTTGCGCTTCGGGTGCAGGACGCGCCGCGGCAGCTCGCGCGTCCCTTCGAGAATGAAGGTGTAGCTGCCCGGAGTAGTCGCCTTGAGCAGGCGGTAGCGGGCATTGTCCACGCGCGCGAACTGGCCGATCTGTGACAGGTCGCGGCACATCAGCGTCAGGTGGTGGCGTTCGTCCACGCCGCGCAGACTGCGGATGCGCTCGACTGCCGCCTTGTCGCCGAGATGGCAGCCGAGCGCATAGCTCGAATCGGTCGGCAGCGCGATGACGCCGCCGCGGCGAACGACCTCGGCCGCCATGTGCAGCAGGCGCGGCTGCGGGTTGTCCGGATGAATCGTGATGTACTGCGCCATCGCCGTATGCCGCCCGCTCAGAACAGCTGCCAGACGGGCCGCAGCCCCTCGGGCAGCGGTGGCAGCTGACCGAGATCGACGTAGCTCTCGCCCGGGCCATGAAAATCGGAGCCGCGCGAGGCAGCAAACCCGAATTCCCGCGCCAGCCGAGAATAGATCTCGACGTGCTCCGGCGTGTGACTGCCCGACATGACCTCGATCGCCTGTCCGCCGAGATCCCGGAACTCGCCGAGGAAGCGCCGCATGTCGCCGCGCGACAGCTTGTAGCGCCCCGGATGCGCCACCGTCGCGACACCACCGGCGCCATGAATCCAGCCCAGCGAATCGGCGAGCGTCGCCCAGCGATGATCGACGTAGCCCGGCCGGCCCGGCACCAGATACGAGTCGAAGACGCTGCGCAGATCCTTGCAGACGCCGCGCTCGACCAGGTAGCGGCCGAAATGCGCTCGGCTGACGAGATTCGGGTTGGCGGCAAGGCGCATCGCACCGTCGAACGAGCCGTCGATGCCGACCTTCTCCAACTCGGTCGCCATCCGCCGCGCACGTTCGATGCGGCCGCTGCGGACCGTCTGCAGACCGGCGTTGAGTCCCGCGTCGGCAGCGGAGAAGGCGAAGCCGAGGACGTGGATCTGCAGCCCCGCCCACTCGATCGAGATCTCGACCCCGTTGACGAAGCCCAGGCCGACCTCGACCGCCGCTGCGCGGGCCGGCGACAGGCCGGCAATGTCGTCATGGTCGGTCAGCGCCAGCAGGTCGACGCCATTCTCCGCCGCACGGCGAACCACCTCGGCCGGCGCCAATAGTCCGTCCGAACAGGTGGAATGGCAGTGCAGATCGCAGTTGGACACGGCTGGAAAAGTCCTCGGGGCGCGAAATAACTGCGCATGATAGCACAGCCGCCGCCGCGCCTTGGCGGCGGCGGCGCCCGACGAACGGCTGCTGCGATCGATCGATGAGCACGAGCGCGCGCTTCGCCACGACCGGCGAAGCGTCCTTGACCTGGCCGGCACCACGGCTTTTTCGGTATCATCGCAGCCCCCGCGCCGACAGGCGGACGAGGGAGAACAAAGATCATGAGCGCCTAAGCCATCGTCGAACCGATCGGCAGCGACCTCGTCTGCCGCTGCAGCGGCGGCGCCGTTCCCGAACTGCGCCTCGCTGGCGATCGGCCGCAGCCTCTTCGACGCGCTCGACGGCTGTCGACGCCGCCGGCCAGGAGCCGGGCGTGCGCCATTGCGCGCAGCGGCGTCGCCGACATCCCGCAGGCGCGCGGTGCGCTCGACGAGGCACTGGCGCTGCACGAAGAGCGGCTGCCGGTCGCCGAGCGGATGCGCGACATCGCGACGCTGCCGACCGACCGCCAGCAGTGCCCGGCGTACGCAGCGTCGGCGGCAAGGCTCGCAGCGTCGAGCGAGGAACCCGGCTTGCCGGGCCACGAACTCCGACTGCCGAGCGACGAACTGCGATCACCGGGCATTTTGCTCGGCCGATGAAGCGCCAGGCTCGACATCGTGGCCGGCACGCCTCGATCCTCCGGGCAGCCAGCGCCAGCGGCCGGAAAAAAGACGCCGACTACGCAGCGACGAACCCGGCCGGCCGAGCCGAACACTCGGCGCATCGGCGTTCACAGCCCGACGCAAGAAGAGATTTTCCCGGCGCATACCGCGCGGCGCGGCGACGGCCGGCAAGCGCGCATCGCTCGCCGCGCCAGAGCACCCGCCGCGCCGAGCGCGCCGCCCGGCTGACAGCGTGCGCAGTCGCGGCCGGCGCCGCCGCCGACGCCTGTTCCCTGCCAGGCGGCGGTGGCGCCGGCTTCGGATCGGCCGGAGGCGGATTGCCTTTCGGTGCGCGAGTGAGGTCCGCCGGTCGCGGGGTCGGGCGGATCGATATTCGCGGGCACTGCGCCCCTCCTTCGCGCAGAAGCGGTGTACGAGCGCCGACTCGACGCCGGCGGCGCAGCTCTACCCACCCGCCCGGCCGGGCGCCCCGGTGAGGGACGTCGATGCCGCCGGCGATCGGCGGCGGCGGCGCAGCGAACACGGCAGCGACGCCTTTCCAGCCTATAATGCCGAGCTTTTTGCAGGCTCAAGCCAATGTGGTTCAAGAACCTTCAACTCTATCGCCTGCCGCAGGGCTGGGCGGCCGAAGCCGAGAGCTTCGAGCACCAGCTTGCCCGGCTGCCACTGCCGGGCTGCGGCGCCAGCGATCCACGCAGCCTCGGCTGGGTGGCACCGCGCGATGGCGGATCGCTGCTGCACGCGCTCAACCAGCAGTGGCTCGTTGCCCTGGGCGTCGAGGAGAAGCTGCTGCCGGCATCGATCGTCAAGCGGCTGGCCGGTGAAAGGGCGCGCGAGATCGAGGAAACCGAGGGCCGACGGATCGGCCGCCGCGAGCTGCGCGAACTGCAGGAGCAGATGACCCTCGAACTGCTGCCGCGCGCCTTCATCCGCCGCCGCACGACGCATGCATGGATCGACCGCGGCAACGGCTGGCTGGTCGTCGATGCGGCGTCGCCAGCCAAGGCCGAGGAAGTCCTCGAGCATCTGCGGCGCTCGCTCGACAGCCTGCCGGCGAAGGTGCTGAAACCGGTCCAGTCGCCGTCGGCGGCGATGACCGGCTGGGTCGCCGCAGGTGAAGCGCCGGCGGGCTTCACCCTCGACCAGGACCTCGAGCTGCGTTCGGCCGAGAAGGCGAGCGTGCGTTACGCCAACCACCCGCTCGAGGGCGAGGAGATCCGGCGGCACATCGCCGACGGCAAGGTCGTCACCCGCCTGGCGATGACCTGGAACGACCGCATTTCGTTCGTCCTCAACGACCTGCTGCAGATCCGGCGGGTCGCCTTCCTCGACATCCTCAAGGAGCAGTCGGAGAGCCAGACCGAGGATGCCGACGAGCGCTTCGACATCGACTTCACGCTGATGACTGGCGAGGTCGCACAGCTTCTCGCCGACCTGCTGACGGCACTCGGCGGCGAGGCGCCAGCCGCCGTCTGATTCGCTGACGGCTTCGCTGGCTGGTCGCGAGACGCCTCTCGCCGGCGATCGCGAGCGGGCAGCAGGCGCGCAGGGTCGCGGCGGGTCTGCTGCCGCCCCCTGGCGAGACTGGCCAGTGCCGCCAGTGCAAGCGCAAGCAGGCTGGCACCAGCCGGCTCGGACACAGCGTTGGCGGCAACCGGGGCCCCGCTGATCTCGAAAATCCTCAGGTCACCGTCAAACGACAGGTAGATGCGACCGTTACGGTAGGCAAGCCCGTCCGGATCGGGTCGTTTCCTGAAACCTTCCGTCGGCGTCACCTGGACGGCATAGGGCGAACCGGTCAGCTTGTGGTAATCGCTCCAGTCGCCGGGCTGTGCGTTGTCCGGGTCGACGAACAGCTCGTCGATGCTGATCGTTTCCGTCGGACCTTGCCCATTGGGGTCGAAGATGATCAGCTGTCGGCTTGGGTAGGTCCCGACGATCAGTCGTCCGTCGTCGGTTGACTGGCACCGTCCGGGTTGGCCGAGATTGAAGCCCACAGGCTGCCGCCCTGGGTGAAGCTCAGACCCTCGAATTCGTAAACAAGGGCAGGAAAGCGCTTCTGTTCGTCCGTGAAGTTCGCGCCTGCGCCGGTGACCAGGTGGCGAAAGTCATGGATGGCGGTCAGCGAATAGGCATGCACCTGAGCCATGAAGCCAAAAAGTGCAGCGCCCAGCAACAACGAAGGAACAGGATTGCTGCCGATCATCTCCGCCTCCCTGCAAATCCCGCCACCCCGGGCCTCATGGCAGGAGTATCAGGACTCCTGGCGGCCCGGTCAAGAGCGGCGACGAAGGCCGACCGATGCCATAAGGCGCAGCCGCTGGCGAGGCTGAAGACAGCGGCCGGACGCGTCGGCAGCGAACGCGCATCGGATGTCCCGAGACGGGCACCGGAAGAAAACGCCCCGCCGGTCTCCCGGCGGGGCGTTGTGGCTGGCTGCCGAAGGGACGGCTACACCGTCACCGTATCGGCGACCTCACTGAACTCCCTGATCTGATCGAAGTTCATGTAGCGATAGACGTCAGCCGCCTTGGCATTGACCGCCTGCACCTGCTCGAGATACTCGGCCGGAGTCGGGATGCGGCCCATCAGCGCACAGACGGCGGCAAGTTCGGCGGAACCGAGGTAGACGTTGGTGTCGATGCCGAGCCGGTTCGGGAAGTTGCGCGTCGAGGTCGACATCGCCGTGCTGCCCTTGCGGATCTGCGCCTGGTTGCCCATGCACAGCGAGCAGCCGGGCATTTCCATGCGCGCGCCGGACTTGCCGAGGATTGCGTAATAGCCTTCCTCGTTGAGGATCATCGCGTCCATCTTCGTCGGCGGTGCGATCCACAGGCGGGTCGGGATGTCGGTCTTGCCTTCGAGGACCTTGCCGGCCGCGCGGAAGTGGCCGATGTTGGTCATGCACGAGCCGATGAAGACTTCGTCGATCTTGGTGCCGGAGACTGCGGAGAGCAGCTTGACGTCGTCCGGATCGTTCGGGCAGGCAACCAACGGCTCCAGCACGTCGGCAAGGTCGATCTCGATCACCGCGGCGTACTGCGCGTCGGCATCGGCGCGCAGCAACTCGGGGCTGGCGATCCAGGCTTCCATCGCCTTGATGCGGCGGCCGAGCGTGCGCGCATCGGAATAGCCGTTGGCGATCATCCACTTCATCAGCGTGATGTTCGAGCGCATGTACTCGATGATCGGTTCCTTGTTCAAGGCCACCGCACAGGCAGCAGCCGAACGCTCGGCAGCCGCGTCGGAGAGTTCGAAGGCCTGTTCGACCTTGAGATCCGGCAGCCCTTCGATCTCCAGGATGCGGCCCGAGAAGATGTTCTTCTTGCCCTTCTTCTCGACGGTCAGCAGGCCTGCCTGGATGGCGTAGTAGGGAATCGCATTGACCAGGTCGCGCAGCGTGACGCCGCGCTTGCCTGCTTCGGCGAGCGAGCCCTTGAAGCGCACCAGCACCGATTCCGGCATGTCGAGCGGCATGACGCCGGTGGCGGCGGCGAAGGCAACCAGACCGGAGCCGGCCGGGAACGAGATGCCGATCGGGAAACGGGTATGCGAGTCGCCACCGGTGCCGACGGTGTCGGGCAGCAGCAGGCGGTTGAGCCAGGAGTGGATGACGCCGTCGCCGGGACGCAGCGCGACGCCGCCACGGGTGCTGATGAACGACGGCAGTTCGCGGTGCATGCGCACGTCCACCAGCTTCGGATAGGCGGCGGTGTGACAGAAGGACTGCATCACCATGTCGGCCGAGAAGCCGAGGCAAGCCAGATCCTTCAGTTCGTCGCGCGTCATCGGACCGGTAGTGTCCTGCGAGCCGACGGTGGTCATCCGCGGTTCGCAGTAGGTACCGGGCAGAACGCCCTTGCCTTCAGGCAAGCCACAGGCACGGCCGACCATTTTCTGCGCCAGCGAGTAACCCTTGCCCGGGTCGGCCGGATTCTGCGGCAGGGTGAACAGCGTGGACGGCGGCAGGCCGAGCGCCTCGCGCGCCCGGGTCGTCAGCCCGCGGCCGACGATCAGCGGGATGCGGCCGCCGGCGCGCACTTCGTCGAGGATCACCGGCGTTTTCAGCTGCGACTCGGCGATGACGGCGCCGTTTTTCAGTGCGGTGACCTTCGAGGTGACGGCGTCGATCTTCAGTTCGATCTCGTCGCCCATGTCCATCTGGCCGCAATCGATCTCGACCGGCAGTGCGCCGGCGTCTTCCATGGTGTTGAAGAAGATCGGGGCGATCTTCGAACCGAGGCAGACGCCGCCGAAGCGCTTGTTCGGGACATAGGGAATGTCCTCGCCGGTGAACCACAGCACCGAATTGGTCGCCGACTTGCGCGACGAACCGGTGCCGACGACGTCACCGACGTAGGCGATCAGGTTGCCCTTGCTGGCGAGCGCTTCGAGCTGCTTGATCGGGCCGCGCTCACCCGGCTTGTCGGGGTCGATCCCGGGGCGCGGATTCTTGAGCATCGCCAGCGCATGCAGCGGGATGTCGGGACGCGACCAGGCGTCCGGGGCCGGCGACAGGTCGTCGGTGTTGGTCTCGCCGGTCACCTTGAAGACCGTCAGCTTCTGCGACGCCGGCACCTGCGGGCGCGAGGTGAACCACTCGCCATCGGCCCAGCTCTGCAGCACGGCCCTGGCGTTGTCGTTGCCCTGGTCGGCGAGTTCCTTGACATCGTGGAAGTAGTCGAAGACGAGCAGGGTCTTCTTCAGTCCCGCGGCGGCAGCCTCGCCCGTCGGGCCGGCGAGGAGATCGATCAGCGGCTTGACGTTGTAGCCACCGAGCATCGTCCCGAGCAGTTCGGTGGCCTTGAGCTGCGAGATCAGCGCGCACGCCTCGTCGCCCTTGGCGACGCGGGCGAGGAATTCGGCCTTGACCTTGGCGGCATCGTCGACGCCGGCCGGGACGCGGTAGGTGATCAGCTCGAGCAAGGTCTCCTCTTCACCCGACGGCGGATTCTGCAGCAGGCCGACGAGTTCCTCGGTCTGTTTGGCAGTCAGCGGCAGAGGCGGAATACCAAGCAAAGCGCGCTCGGCAACATGGGCACGGTAGGCTTCCAGCACGGCGACGTCCTTTCTCAAAGGGGTTACGGCAACGAAAGCGACATTGTACTGCATGGGTGCCCGGGCAGCGGCGGCAACCGCCGCCGGCAGCCGGGCGACCAGACGCAACAAAGAGCTGACACCCGCGCGCTGCCTTGTCTATAATGCGCCGATGGACCTCCCGACCAGCCTTCTGTTGTCGATCCTCAGCGCCGTTGCCGAAGCGGCGCTGGAACCGGCTGCCGAGCAGCCGGCCGCGCAGGAAGCGTACGGCTTGCCGCGCGCGCTGCCGGACGAGGCGAGAAAGGGCGTCATGCAGCCACCCGCAGGAGACGGCTACCTGACCATCAACGGGCAGCATTGGCCGCTCGCGCCGACGGCCCAGATCCGCAACCGGCAGAACCTCATCGTCCTGCCGATGCAGATCGAGGCGGCAACCGAGGTCGTCTATGTCACCAACGCCGACGGCGCGATTCATCGCGTCTGGATGCTGACACCGACCGAAGCGGCGGTGGCGCGCCCTCGCTAGATCAATCAGGAAAATATGGCAAGAAAGCTGTTCATCCGCACCTTCGGGTGCCAGATGAACGAGTACGACTCGGACAAGATGGCCGACGTGCTCGGCGCGTCCGAAGAGATCGTCCGGACCGAAACCCCCGAAGACGCCGACATCATCCTCTTCAACACCTGCTCGGTGCGCGAGAAGGCGCAGGAGCGCGTCTTCCACGACCTCGGCCGGGTGCGGCGGCTGAAGCTGGCGAGGCCCGACCTGGTGATCGGCGTCGGCGGCTGCGTCGCCAGCCAGGAGGGCGCGGCGATCGTCGCCCGCGCCCCCTACGTCGACGTCGTCTTCGGACCACAGACGCTGCATCGGCTGCCGCAACTGATCGCCGAGCGCCGCCGCCGGGGGCGCTCGCAGGTGGACATCTCGTTCCCGGAAATCGAGAAGTTCGACCATCTGCCGCCGCCGCGCGTCGACGGTGCGGCGGCCTTCGTCTCGATCATGGAGGGCTGCAGCAAGTTCTGCTCGTTCTGCATCGTTCCCTACACGCGCGGCGAGGAGGTTTCGCGGCCCTTCGACGATATCCTTACCGAAGTCGCCGATCTCGCGGCGCAGGGGGTCGGCGAGGTGACCCTGCTGGGGCAGAACGTCAACGCCTACCGCGGCGCGCTGGCGGGCAGCGGGCAGGCGCTGACGGGCGAGATCACCGCCGATCTGGCACTGCTGATCGAGTACATCGCCGAGATGCCGGGAATCGAGCGCATCCGCTACACGACTTCCCATCCGCGCGAGATGTCGCCGCGGCTGATCGAGGTCTATGAGCGCGTTCCCAAGCTCGTCTCGCATCTGCACCTGCCGGTGCAGTCCGGCTCCGACCGCATTCTGGCGGCGATGAAGCGGGGCTACACGGCGCTCGAGTACAAGAGCCTGGTGCGCCGGCTGCGTGCGGCACGCCCCGACCTCGCGCTGTCCTCCGACTTCATCGTCGGCTTCCCGGGCGAGACCGACGCGGATTTCGAGAGGACGATGAAGCTGATCGACGATGTCGGCTTCGACGCTTCGTTCTCGTTCATCTACAGCACGCGCCCCGGCACACCCGCAGCCGAACTCGACGACGATACGCCGCAGGCCCTGAAGCTGGAACGTCTGCTGCGCCTGCAGAAGCGGATCGACGAACTGGCGCAGGAGGTATCGCAGGCGATGGTCGGCAGCGTCCAGCGCGTTCTCGTCGAGGGCGTGGCAAAGAAGGACCGCAGCGAACTTGCCGGACGCACCGACAACAACCGCGTCGTGAACTTCGCCGGCGACGCCGACGAGCTGCTCGACCGTTTCATCGACGTGCGCATCACCGCCGCGATGCCGCACTCGCTGCGCGGCGAGATCGTCACCAACCGAAGCGAATGCCCGTGAACAGCAGCGCCGCCCCCCGCAACCGCGTCACCGAACTCCTCCTCTCGCCGGTCAACAATCGGCAGCTCGCCAACCTGTGCGGGGCGCTCGACGAGAACCTGCGCCAGATCGAGACCGCCCTCGACGTGTCGATCGCCCGCCGCGGCGAGCGTTTCACGCTGCGCGGCGAAGCCGCCCAGACCGAGCGCGCGTCGGCCGCGCTGCAGCGCTTCTACGCGCAGGCCAAGGAGACGCTGTCGGTGGACGAGATCCAGCTCGGCCTGATCGAATTGCTCAACCGCCCGGTACGCAACATCTCGTCTGCTGGCGGCGTCTCGCCAGCACTGATGACCCGCAAGAGCGAGCTGCACGGCCGCACGCCGCGACAGATCGAATACCTGAAGAACATCCAGGACCACGACATCACCTTCGGCACCGGACCGGCGGGCACCGGCAAGACCTACCTCGCCGTCGCCTCGGCAGTCGATGCCTTCGAGCGCGAGTTGGTGCAGCGAATCGTTCTCACGCGGCCGGCGGTCGAGGCTGGCGAGCGACTCGGCTTCCTGCCGGGCGACCTGGCGCAGAAGGTCGATCCCTACCTGCGGCCGCTCTACGATGCTCTTTACGATCTGATGGGCTTCGAGCGCGTCGGCAAGCTGTTCGAGCGCGGCGCGATCGAGATCGCGCCGCTCGCCTACATGCGCGGGCGGACACTGAACCACGCCTTCATCATCCTCGACGAAGCGCAGAACACGACACCCGAGCAGATGAAGATGTTCCTGACGCGCATCGGCATCGGCGCCAAGGCGGTCGTCACCGGCGACGTGACGCAGATCGACCTGCAGCGCGGCCAGAAGAGCGGTCTGATCGAGGCACGGCTGATCCTGCGCGAGGTGCGCGGCATCGCGTTCACCGAGTTCCTCAAGGACGACGTCGTCCGCCACCCACTGGTGGCACGCATCGTTTCAGCTTACGAAGCGCACAGCGCGGCGCTCGCTGCCCCCAGCACCGCAGCGGTCGGCAATGGCGAAGCGCGACGCTAGGGGCTGGCAGCTGACGGTGCAGTACGCCGTCAAGCGGCGCCAGCTGCCGCGGCGCAAGCACGTCCGCCGCTGGCTGCGGGTGGCGCTGGCGGACAGGGGAACGACGGCCGGCGAGGTCACCGTCCGCTTCGTCGGCGCCGGCGAGGGTCGCCGCCTCAACGCCGAGTATCGCGGCAGAGATGAGGCGACCAACGTCCTCTCCTTCGCCTACGACGATGCACCGCGGCTGCGCGGCGACCTCGTCGTCTGCGCGCCGGTCGTCAGGCGCGAGGCCGACGAGCAGGGAAAATCGTTGCGCGCTCATTGCGCGCATCTGGTCGTGCATGGCATGCTGCACCTGCTCGGTTACGACCACGAGGGAGATGCGCAACAGGCGGCGCTGATGGAAGCCGAGGAGCGCCGCATCCTCGCCGCCCTCGGCCATGCCGACCCCTACCGCGAGCAGGAATGATGCGTCAGCGGCGCTGAGCGCGGACAGACGGGCGCCGCATCGCTGCTGACGCCTCATTCCTGACAAAGGTGATCATGGAAACAGCCAGTACCGGCGGCAAGGCCGGCCTTCTCGAGCGTCTTTCCTCGCTGCTGATGCGCGAGCCGGAGGACCGCGAACAACTCATGCAGTTGCTGCACTCGGCGCATCAGCGCAAGCTGCTCGACGCCGACGCCTTCGGCATCATCGAGGGCGCGCTGGCGGCGTCGGAAATGCGCGTGCGCGACGTGATGGTGCCGCGGCCGCTGATGGAAGTGGTCGAGGTCGGCGATTCGCTGCACACCGTCATCGAGCGCGTGAACAGCACCGCCCACTCGCGTTTTCCGGTGATCTGCGACACTCCTGACAACGTCATCGGCATACTGCTCGCCAAGGATCTGCTGCGCGTCGAGCGCGACGCCCCGTTCTCGCTGCGCGACTGGGTGCGACCGGCGGTGTTCATCCCCGAGTTCAAGCGCCTCGACGTCCTGCTGCGCGAGTTCCGCGTCTCGCGCAACCACATGGCGATCGTCATCGACGAGTACGCCGGCATTGCCGGGCTGATCACGATCGAGGACGTTCTCGAACAGATCGTCGGCGAGATCGAGGACGAGTACGACTTCGACGAGGCCGACCCCGACATACAGCTCGATCAGAACGGGCTCTACCGGGTCAAGGCGCACACCCCGCTCGAGGACTTCGATGCAGCCTTCGGCACGCACTTCGATGACGGGACCTTCCAGACGATCGGCGGCCTGATCCTGCACCAGTTCGGGCGGCTGCCGCAGTTCAACGAGACGGTCAGCATCGCCGGACTCAGCTTCCAGGTCCTGCGCGCCGACAATCGCCGCATCTACACCCTCGTCGTCGGGCGGGCGGCAACGGCAGAGGCACAGCAGCCTGGTTAGGACCCTGCGCCAGCGCTGCCTGGCTGCCTTCATCCTTGGCGCGCTGATGGTGACGGCCTTTGCGCCGCTCGCCTGGTTCGCCGTCGCCTGGCTGAGCCTCGGCGGCCTCTTCGCCCTGCTCGGGAGCGGGGCCGATGCAGACCGGCGCCCCCGCGACGGTGCGCTGATCGCCGCCAGCCATGGCTGCGGCCTGTTCCTCGCCGGCGTCTCGTGGATCCATGTCAGCCTCAGCGTCTTCGGCGGCATGCCGGCAGCAGTCTCGGCGCTCGCGACCTTCCTCTTCTGCCTTCTCCTATCGGTCTTTCCGGCGCTCGCCGGCGCGCTCCACGTGCGACTGGCGGCGAGCGGCTGGCTGCGTCGGGCACTGCTCTTCGCTGCCCTGTGGACCCTTGCCGAATGGCTGCGCTCCTGGGTGCTGACCGGTTTTCCCTGGCTCACCGCAGGCTACGCGCAAACGCCACCGAGCCCGCTCGCGGGCTATGCCCCGCTGCTCGGTGTCCTCGGCGTCTCGCTGTCGTCGGCTCTGGTCGGTGCTCTGCTCAGCGAGGTCGTCCGGCGCTGGCTGTCGACCGGCAGCTGCCCGGCGCGAGGCTGGCTGCGCTGGTGTCCGGCATTGCCGATCGCCGGCATCGCCGTGATCCTCGCCGCCGGCCACCTGCTGCGCGACGTGCGCTGGACGCAGCCGGTCGGCGAACCGATCTCCGTCGCCCTCCTGCAGGGCAACGTGGCGCAGGAGATGAAGTGGCGGCCCGAACGCTTCGCCGAGTCGTTGCGCACCTATTACCAGCTGGCGCGCGACCACCCGGCGCAACTCATCGTCATGCCGGAGACCGCCCTGCCCGCCTTCCTCGACCAGGTCCCGGCAGAGTACCTCGACGCGCTGCAGGAACTTGCGCAGAAGCGACACGGCGACCTGCTGTTCGGGGTCGCCGTCAACGAAGGCCGCCAGCGCTACTTCAACAGCGCACTGAGCCTCGGCACCTCGGGCAGACAGCGCTACGACAAGGTGCATCTGGTGCCTTTCGGCGAGTTCGTTCCGCCCGGCTTCGCCTGGTTCATGGCGATGGCCAGCATCCCGATGTCGGACTTCACGGCCGGCTCGCCCCGGCAGCCGCCGCTTTCCCTGGCCGGCCAGCAGGTGGCGGTAAACATCTGCTACGAAGACGTGTTCGGCGACGAGATCATCGCCGCTCTGCCGGCGGCAACGCTGCTGGTGAACATCTCGAACGTCGCCTGGTTCGGCGATTCGCTGGCGCCGGCGCAGCACCTGCAGATCGCCCGCATGCGCGCGCTCGAAAGCGGTCGCGTGATGCTGCGCGCGACCAATACCGGCATGACCGCCATCGTCGATGTGGATGGCAGCGTGCGCGCGGTCCTGCCACCCTTCACGCGCGGCGCACTGCAGGGCGAGGTCAGCGGCCACGCCGGGGTCACGCCCTACGTACGCTGGGGCAACTGGCCGGTCGTCTGCCTGGCACTGCTGCTGCTGGCCGTGACGCGCCACCGCAGGAGCCGGGCTGAACCCTGATCGGAGCCCGCCGAACCCGGGCGACATGCCGGCGCGCCGAGCTCAGAGCCGATCGGCTGCTTCCTTGCAGAAGCCCGGCTGGACAGTCCATTGCCGCTGCTGAACCACCAGCATCGCCTGATACGCGGCGATGGCAACCAGCTGCGCATCGTCGTACTTGGCGATCACCCTGAGCATGTCCGGGTGGCTGTTGCGACGCTTGCCATCGCGGATGTCGACCATCTGCTGCAGCAGGTAGCGGTAGTGCTGGCCGGCGATCACCGGGTAGAACTTCTCCCTGACGCCATCGCCGTTCGGCTGGTGGCACTGGACGCACTCCCTGTTGTACAGCACCTGCCCGTAGGCAACCAGCTTCGCCGCATCGGCGCCCTCGTACTTCCCGGAATCACGAGGCACGCAGAGGGTCCCGAGATAGGCCGCGACGTTCGCGATCGCCTGAGCATCCCGCAGCTTCATCGCGAACGGATACATCGTCGGGTTCGCCCGCAGGCCCGAGCGGATGTCTGCGAGTTGCTTGATCACCACGGTCGGATGCTGGCCGGCCAACTGCGGAATGCTCCCGTGCGGATTGCCACGACCATTCGGCAGATGGCAGGCTTCACAGTAGGCCTTGTAGTCTTCCTGCCCTGCCTTGACATCCCCCTTGAGCCTGAGGGCATCGGCCATCTCGGCAGTCTTCTCGTTCCACCTGTAGTCCTTGCTCCCGCTCGCGGCGGGCCCGTCCCCGGGAGACGCCGCGAGAGCATGCGCGGCAGCCAGCGAAAGTGTGACGACGACAATCAGTCCCTTGTACATGCCCATCTCCTCCTTGCTGTTTTTGGAAGGTGCAGTCCACGGCGACGCCGTCAGCCAGTATGCGTCGTGGCCGTGGGTCGGTCAAGGCCGGCTGCCCGTGGCCTTGCGGGCAGAGGGATCTGGCCCCAGTGATCGGCGCCAGGGCGGACTGGGCTGCTGCCCGGGGAACCGGCTCGGTGCCCGGGCAGCCAGGACTGCCCGGCAGCGGGCCAGGCAGTCTGCCGCTGGCAAGGCACTCCAACAGACGGCAAGACCCGGCAGGCGCCAGCTTTCAGCCGAGCTCGCGCGCCACCGTCGCCACCGAAGCGGCGTCCGGCAGGCGGGCGAACTGCGCCAGCATGTGATCCTTGACCAGCGCCAGCAACTCGTCGACGCGCGCTGCGGGCATGCCGATCTCGGCAGCGACTGCAGCCACGACGGACAGTTCATCGGCGCTCAGTGCGCCGTCGGCATAGGCGACCATGAGGCAGAAGGCAATCACGAGGTCGCGCTGCGCCGGATCGCCGAAGGCCCGGCTGAACTCACCGGGCCGGACCGGCTGCAGACTGGCGAAATCCGGCCAGGCGCCACCGTCGCCGGCGCCTTCGTAAAACAAGCGGATCAGCGCCACCTCCTCGGCGGTCTGCGCGCCATCGACATGGGCGATGTGCAGCATCAGACGCGTCGCGGCGATGGTCTGGTCGGTGGCGAGGGATACGTTTGCGAGCAAAGGGAACATGAGAACTCCTTCAGGGTAGGATCTGACGCCGCAGTTCGGCGAGCCGTTCCTGCACATCGGCTGCCGACAGCGAGCGGAAGCGCTGTGGCAGCAGCGAGCGACGCGAGGTTTCGGCCACCGCGAGCATTTCCATGTAACGCACCATCGCCGTTTCCTGCGGTGGCATGAAGTCTTCGCAGGCCCGCGCCAGCAGTGCCGGCGTCACTGCCGCCACACTGCCTGAGGCGGCAGCCTGCGGCGCGCCATCGGCGAGGCGCAGCCCACGTTCGGCAAACTCGGCGGCGAGCAGGGCGAGCGCCTCGAGATCGGCATTGGAATAGCCATCGAGGGTCGCGCAGGCCGCCAGCAGGGCGTCCTCGGGCATATCGAGCGGCACGCGATAGCGATCGCAGACGGCGTGGATGACGGCAGCGCGCTCGGTGGCGTTCTCGGCATAGAAGAAAGGGATCTTGCGGTCGAGACGCCCCGGGCGCTTGATGTCGGTGTCGAGCTTGTCGGGACGGTTGGTCATCAGGATGAAAAGCACCTGGCCGCGATTCTCGGGATCCGACATGAACTCTTTGAGGCGGGCGATGACACGCGAACTGGTGCCGCCGTCGGCATCGTCGCCCTGCCGGCCGAAGCTGCGATCGCCTTCGTCGATCACCAGCGCGATCGGCCCCATCGCCTTGACCGTCGCCAGCACCCGCTCCAGATTGGCCTCGGTCGAGCCGACCCATTTCGACCGGAAGTTCTTCAGCGCGATGCCGGACAATCCAGCCTCCTTGAGAAAGGCCTTGATGACGAAGGTCTTGCCGGCGCCCATCGGACCCACCGCCAGCAGTCCCATCGGCGCCCGCGTGCGGTCGCCGCTCTGGATCAGACGCGCGATGTCGAGCAGTTCGCCCTTGATGTGCTCGTTGCCGCCGACGGTTTCGAGCCCGTGCCGCGGCTCGATGAACTCGATCAGGCCGGCGCATTCCTTCTCGATCAGCTCGCGCTTGCGCTGGCGGACAACCGCCAGCACCTCGCCAGCCGGGTCTTCGCTCGCCGGCAATTTGCGTGTCGGGTCGACGATCTGGCGAATCTCGGCCGGCGTCATGCCGGCGGTGATCGCCGCCAGCTTGTCGGCGCGCTCGGCGGCCTGCGGGCTGCCCTGCAGCAACTCGGCAATGAGCGTCCGCCGCTGCGCATGACTCATCCCCTGCGGCGCCTCGCTGGCGACGATGCTGGCGAGCTGGATCAGGCGCAGGCCGGCGGTCTGCCCGGCCAGTTCCGCGGCCTCGGTCGGCGACATGGCCGGCGCGTAATGGCGGATCGCCGCCAGCCGGCTGGCATGGTCGGGCATCGGCAACTCGATGGCGACGACGCGCGGATTGGTGAGCAGCGCCGGGCTGAGGTCGGCCAGCGATTCGCTGACCAGGATGACGACGTTGTCACGGTCGGCGAACTCCGCATCCAGCGACCAGCGGTGCAGCGCGGTGAAAGCGCCGCGCTCGTCGAGCGATAGCAGATGCAGTTCCGCCGCTGGGAAGATCGTCCCGGCGTAGGGGATCAGCAAGGCACTCGATCGCTGCTCGCGCATCTGCCGTTCGAGCGATTCAAAAATGCCGCTCAGCCCCTTGCCTTCGAGATGTCGGTAGAGCTCGACGCGCTCGCCGGCGCTGCCCCCCTGGATGACCCGCACACCCCGGTCAATGCTGAGCTCGAAGATGTTCTGCTTGTTGTCCCGCAGCAGGACTTCGCTGAGGAAGGGCTGCAACGTGCGGTAGCCGTCACCCGCCCGGTAACGGTCGAAGACGTTGCGGTAGAGGACGAACACCGCTGCCTCGCCAGCGAGGTACTTCTGGCGCAGCGTTTCTGCCCACGGCGGCAACGGCGGTCGGGCCGCGCTGCCGCCGCTCACCAGCGCACTCCGGCTGCGACGACCATCACATGCTCTTGCCGGCTGCTTCACCCTGCGCCGCCCGCGCCCGCTTCATCTCCTCGAGCTGCTGCCGGGCAGTGATCGCGCCGCTGCTCTGGCGCAACCGCGCCAGCTTGACGTCGAGGTCGGAGTCGCGCAGCTCGCTGCCCATCTTGGCCTCGGCGACGGTATTCTTGATGTGCTCGCGAACATTGTCGAGCGCCCGCACTTCGGCATCGACCGACAGGCCTTCGAGCTGGTTCTGGATCTTCAGGCGTGCCTGCGCGCTCTGCATCTGCGCCAGCATGCGGTCCTTCTCGTCCTTCAGCTTCTGGATCTCGGACTTGACACCCAGCAGCGAATCCTTTGCTTCCTGGGCGTCGTTGCGCGCCTGCTCCATCTCCTGCTCGAGTGCCTTGACGCTCGCTTCGAGCGCGTTCTTTTTCTGGATGAGAACGATCCCGAGCTCGTCCTGGCCGGTGGCGAGGGCGGCGTTGAGGTCGGCCGAGATCGCCGCCAGTTCGCCGCGTTCGCTTTCGAGTCGCGACGAGATCTCCTCGCGCCGGCGCATGATCGCCGCCGTTGCGCTCTTCAGCTTGCCATACTTCTCGATCATCGAGTCGATGGCGTTCTGGTAAGCGATCTCCGGATGCCGCTTTTCGACGTCGGTGATCCACAGCGAGACGAAGCCCGACCAAAGGTTGGACAGTCGTCCGAGAAAATTGATGTCAGCCATCGCCTTCTTCCTTTCTGCGGCCGCAAGGGCGGCCAGACATGGTTAATGTGAAAGTCGCGTCAGCGACTCGCGAATCTCCCTTCTCCCGCACGCGGGAGAAGGGTCGGGGATGAGGGCAACGGTCATCACTTTCATCATCACGGGTGTCTCAACAGTCATGACCGTTAGCGGGTGTTTCTCCGCCTGTTCTGCGCGTTCGTCGGCCAAGCCGGCCCTAAGCGCCGCGCCGCCCGCCGCCCACGGCCACCAGTCGCCGCTGGCGGGCGGCATCGGCTGCCGGTTGCGGCATCGTCACGCCTGGCAGCGCGTCGGCAAGATCGCTCGCCAGGTCGGCCTCGATGTCTTCCTGCAGGCGCAACCTGCCAATCGCCTCCTCGAGCCGCACGCCGACCTCTTCGGTCACCGGCAGGGTCATGATCGTCTGGTAGATCTCGTCGACCTGATCGGGCATCGACAGCATTGCCGCTTCCAGCGCCCGCCGCCGGCTCTGCATCCGGTTGTGCCGCTCGATGACCGCCGCGTAGTCGGCGCGCGCCTTGTGCAACTGGCGCAGGTCGGTGCCGCTGCGCGGCGCTGCCAGCTCCCGATCGACGGCCGCCAGCCTGGCTTCGATCTCGCGCGGGTTGACCGACTCGGCGCGGTCGTCCATCACCAGCAGTGCCAGCCACATCGCCAGGTACTCCAGGGTGACCTCGTCGAGCTGTTCGACATCGCGCCAGGCAAGGCGCCCCTGCCCGCTTTCAGCCCGCTGGTAGAGCGACTGCACGCGTTCGTACATGCGCTGATAGGTGCGCAGGGTCGCCGCTGGCAGGGCACGCTTGCCGGCACGCTTCTGAATCTCGTCGATCAGCTGCGCGCGCGACGCCTGCCGCAGCTTCGCCCGCCAGCGCCGGTCCACGCGGTCGCGAAAGGTCGGCAGGGAGGGGATGTGCAGCGCCGCCAGGATGTCGCCCGCGGCGAAGGCGATCAGCGGGATGGCGCCGACGCCGAAACCGAAGGGAATCGAGAGAACGGCGCCGAGCGCCAGCGAACCGAGGAAGGCATAGAGGTTGGTCTGACTGGTCAGGACCTCCCTGACGTAGGAGGGTTTGCCTTCGGCCATTGCTAGACGGTCACCCTGATCTGGCCCTTGCCCGGACTCGCCTGGTGCAGCTGGTCGAGAATGCGTTCCTCGAGCGCGAGCGTATCGCGTGCACGTTGCCAGGCTGGCGAGCGCGGGCGCGGCTCGCTGATCTGGAAATCGTCGGCGACACGCGCCGGCTGCGTGCCAAGGACGATCACGCGGTCGCCAAGAACCAGCGCCTCGGTGACATCGTGCGTAACGAAGACCACCAGGCACGGCCACGAACGATGCAGCTCGATCAGCAGCCGCTGCATCTCGTCGCGCGTCTGGGCGTCGAGGGCGCCGAAGGGCTCGTCCATCAACAGGATGCGCGGACGCAGGACGAGCGCACGCGCCAGCGCGACGCGCTGGTTCTGGCCACCGGAGAGTTGCGCCGGGCGCAGGCCGCGCTTGTCCGACAGCCCGACCGCCTTGAGGATGTCCTCGACCCGCTGCCGCCACTCCGCTTCGGCGACGCGCTCGCGCCAGAGCCTGAGCCGGAATGGGAAGGCGACGTTGTCGAATACCGTCAGGTCCGGACGGTTGGCATAGCGCTGGAAGACCATCACCGCGTCGTCGTGCGGACCCTGGCATTCGACGCCGTCGATCAGCACCCGGCCGCCGCTCGGCGAGACGACACCGAGCGGACGGACGCCGCCGAGCATGTGCAGCAGGGTGCTCTTGCCGCAGCCGGAGGGACCCAGCAGCATGTTGATCCCCGGCTGATCGAAGCGCAGCGAGACGCGGTCGATGACGCGCGTGCAGCCGCCCCCCGGCAACGGATATTCCTGGACGATGTCCTCGAGGACAACCGACAGCGGCTGTGCTGCCGGCGCCGCGATCGCTGCCTGCGGCTGTGCCACGCTCACTGTTCCGTCTCCCACGGATACAGCCGGCGCTTCAGCCAGACCATGAACTGGTATGTCGCCAGCGCCAGGGCAATGATCACCATGATGCCGGCAAACACCTGATCCCAGGCGCTGAAGCGCCGCGCATTCTGGATCAGCTGCCCGAGTCCCTGGCGCGCGTTGACGTACTCGGCAACGGTGATATAGGTCCACATCACCGAGAAACCAACGATTACGGCGTCGGCGATGCGCGGCATGGCCATCGGGATGACTGCGCGCTGCACGCACTCCCACGGCGTCGCACCGAGGTCGCGGGCACCGATCCAGTAACTCTGCGGCACTGCCTGGATGGCGTCACGCACCATCGGAATCAGGTAAACGACCGCACCGATGAACAGGAAGACGATCTTCATCGTCTCGCCGATTCCCAGCCACATCACCAAGATCGGCAGCAGCGCCACCACCGGTGCCGAACGGAACGGGTCGACCAGAGGCGAGAGGACCGCGTTGACCCTTGGAGCGGCGCCCATGGCGATACCGACGGGAATGCCGATGGCGATCACCAGCGCGCCAGCGACGAGCAGGCGACCGACCGACCAGAGCGTCGCGGTGAGCAGCATGCTCTGCCCTTCATGCCAGCTCAGGTACGCCAGCGCAGCGAGCACATCCCACGGCGCCGGCAGCTTGGTCGCACTGACCAGCCCGGAAGCCGCCAGCAGGCTCCACAACAGCAGCAGCGCGGCGACCGCGGCGACTCCCAGCAGACGCCGCTGCCGGCCAGCCAGTGCCGCGTAGGGGTTCCAGAACTCGCTCATCCGCCGACGATCACCGCTTGCGCCCGTCAGCGGCCGCCGTACACGGCCACCCGCGTCGTCCGGTTCATCGCCCGGCAATCCTCGATCGTCAGTCCCTCGGCGGCGGCGCTGGCTTCGACACACAAGGGCCGATCGGGGCCATTGCCGACGATCTTGAAGCGCTCCCGCGGGAACTCCCACTGCGTCACCAGGTAATCGACGACCGCCCGCGCGCGCGCTGCCGAAAGGCGCAGGTTGGTCTCGCGCGCCCCGGTCGAATCCGAATTGCCGCTGACCTCGAAGTAAGCCTTGCCGTTGTTCTCGATGAACGGCACCATCTCGCTGTCGACCGTCTTCTGCGCGCGCTTCGTCAGCTCCGCACTGCCCGAGGCAAAACCGACGGTCACCGGCTTGGTGACCATCGCCTGCTTCTGCGTCGCCTCGGTGAGGGCCGACTGGGTGAAGGTCTCCTGCGGCTTTGCCGCCGCCTCCACCGCCGCCTTGTTCTCGGTCAGCAGCGCCTTGATGAAACGATAGTCGAAGCTGTCCTGCGGCGCGATCACCGGCGACTTGGGATTCGCCAGCGCCCCCGCCTTGCGGTAGATCTCGTCGAAACGCTTGTAGACCCGCTCGTAGTGATTGGTGCCGCCGGCCAGTCCAAGAATGCGGGCATTGTCCTCGACACCCGTCCACACCAGGTTGGAGAACAAGCTCTTGACGAATGGTTTGCCTTCCTTGTCAGCCAGCAGCTTGAAGAACTCCTGCGTCCGCACCAGCGCGTCGACCGCATTGTCGGGATTGGCGCGCGCCGCCAGAACGCCCTCCATCCACCCCTCGACGAACTTCTGCACCACCGCCTGCCCTTCCGGCTTGGCCAGCAGACGCGAGTCACAGACCATGACGTCGAAGATCAGGTTGGTCGCCGTCTTCGTCGAATAGACGACGCGTGCCCCCTTGACGTTGCGCAATGCGAGCGCCAGATCCGGGTCCCAGAGTACCGCCGCATCGACTGCACCCGATTCGAGCGCAGCGCGCACGCCGGCGGTCCCTTCCTCAGCGTTGATGAACACCATCTTGACGCTGTCCCTCTTGCGTGCCGTCAGCGACGAGTTGTCGAGGGCGTCGATCAGCATGCCATGCGAGGGAGTGAACTGCAGCAGCGCCACCGTCCGCCCGGCGAGATCCTCGACCGCCTTCACCGCCGGATCACGGGCGATGACCGCATCACCGCCCTGCGTGTTGTCGACGATCATCACCGCCCGGCCGTCGAGCCCGGCGTTGCGCAGGTTCGGCTGCTCCTGTGCCCAGAAGTCCGAGGTCCGCCAGGCGCATTGCGCCGCACCCGATTCGAAGATCGTCGCCAGAGTCGGAATGTCGTCCTGGATGACGAAGCGGACATTCACCCCGAGCTTGCCGTAGATCGAGCCGGGCTGCGTGTTCAGTCCATTGCCGTTGGCCACCAGCGCCGGCGCGTAGCCGTGGAAACTGACGAGGCTGACCTTCAGCGGATTGGCGGCGCTGCCGAGCGGCGCGTTGCGATCTTCGGCCGGCGCTGCCGCCTTGGCCGGCGCTTCAGCGCGCGGCTTCGGCGCCGCCTCGGGTGCTCCGCCGACTGTCGCGGGCTTGCTGCCGGCGACCTCGCCGCCACCGGCAAGACGGTCCTTGAGGCCGAAGTTCCAGGCCAGCGAACCGGCAACGCCGATCACGATGACCGTGATCAGCCCCTTCGCGAGCGGGGTCAGTTGTGCCATTTGTCTTCTCCTTGAGCGGGCTCTCAGTCGCCGGTGGCCGGCGCCCTGAAGGTGTTGGGGATCTCGCGCAGACGCTCGATTTCGCCGTCGATGCGGCGCGCTTCCCGCGCCACCGACTCGCGCGCAGCGCGCAGACCGGCTTCGACGCTGGTCGTCTCCTGCGCGGCGCGCGTCACCTCGCGTTCGCGCAGTTGTTCGAGCTCGGAGATCTGCTGGCGAATCGCTGCCGTCGCTTCGTCGAGTGCCAACCGGATCTGATCGACAATCTCGGCCGACTGCCGCTCGCGGCTCTCCAGCTGCGCCGCCAGCCTGCTCTTGTGCTCCTGCAGGGCAGCGATCTTCAGTTCGGCATCGTGCAGGCAATCCTCGATCTGCCAGTTGTCATCGGCTGCGTCCATCGCCACCACGGCTGCCTTGCGCGTCACCGCATCCATGGCGCGCAGGCCGTCGAGGAGACGCAGCAGCTTTTCGGCCGGATACGGCGACGCCGGTACGGCCGCGCCAGCAAAAATGTCGGCAAGGGGCTGCCCCTCGACTTCGCCGCAGGCCTCGGCCAGCGACGGCAGCTCTGGCGCTGCCGGCAGCGGCGCGGCCGTCGCCGCCGGGCGCGGCGGCGACGCTTGCGGAGGTGCCGCCGCGGATGCAGCAGGCGGCGCCCGCTCCGCCACGCGTTCGTCGTCGGAAAGCTCGACCAGCTTTGCCTTTGCCAAGAGATTCAGGATACCCTTCATTCCGACTCCCGCGGTGATCACCCGTCGACCGACCGGGTGGAGTCGAGGATTATACGAAGCAAGCAAGGCAATGCAAGGAGTTGCGCGAGGATGACTTCGCTCCCTGTCGATCCGGCGAGCAGCAGAGGACCGCCGGAAACCCGGCAACCGCTGCGTTCACTGCTCGGGGTGCTGCTGCTGATCGCCGTCGTCTGGCAGCTGCCGCATGGCCGGACGCTCCTTTACCCCTTGTCGCTGCTGGCAACCTGCGCGCACGAACTCGGCCACGGAATGACCGCGCTGCTGCTCGGCGCCAGCTTCGAGAGCTTCGCCCTGCATGCCGACGGCTCCGGCCTGGCGCTCTGGCGGGGAACGCCCGGACGACTCGGCAGCGCGCTGATCGCTGCCGGCGGGCTGCTCGCACCGAGCATCGCCGGCAGCCTGCTGCTGATCCTCAGCCGCTGGCCCCGACTGGCACGCGGACTGCTCTCGCTGATCGGCGCCGGCCTGATACTGGTGGTCGCCGCGTGGACGCGCAATCTCTTCGGCATCGTCTTCCTCCTGTGCTCGGCGCTGTTCTTCATCCTCGCTGCGCTGTGGCTGAACGAGCGCAGCGCCACCTTCGTCCTGCGCCTGACTGCTGCCGTCCTCTGCCTGAGTTGGCTGCAGGACGTCGACTACATGTTCTCCGCCAGCGCCAGCATCGACGGCCTGCGTCATGCTTCCGACACGGCGGTGATGGCGCATGCCTTGTGGCTGCCCTATTGGTTCTGGGGCGGCGCCGTCGCGACGCTGTCGCTCGCCATCCTCGCCCTCGGCCTGTGGCTTGCCGTGCGAGCGCCGCGACGCTAGCAGCAAGGCTGCGCGCGCGAGGCGAGAAAAAAACCCCTACCGGGCCGGGCCAGGCAGGGGTGTAGCCTGCGGGCAGCCAGTCGCCGCCCGCAGAGGAAGGAAAGTGTCGCCGACTACTGGGTCTGCTGAATACCAGCCAGAGTCCAGCCGGCACGCCCTTCGCGCGGCTTGACCATGTGCCAGATCTCGTCGAAGGGCTCGGCAGCCGCATTGGGCTCCTCACGAATGAGGCCGTTGAAGCGCACGCTGACGACGTAGCGCGTCGCTTCCTCGGCCACATCGAGAACGGTCGCTTCGATGCTGACGACGTCGGTCTCCTGCGTCGCCACGCCGCGCTCCTTGCAGCCCATGCTGATCTCGGCGAACATCTCCGGCGTGGTGAACTCGCGGATGTCGTCGAGGTTGCCGGCGTCGTTGGCCGCCTGCAGGCGAATGAAGTTCACTTTCGCGTTGCGTTCGAAGGCAGCGGTGTCGAAGTCGGACGGGATGCTCCCGGAATGCGCCGCAGCAGCGACCGGGGAAAAGGCCGACGCAGCAGGCCCGCTGGCCGACGGCGGCATTGCCACCGCATCGAAGCCCGAACGGCTGCCGGGGTTGTCGACCCCGGCTGCAGCATACTGCAGGTTGCCCGACCCGGCCTGTGCCGCGGCGCGGCGGCGCATGATCAGGCCGACGACCACCATCACCGCCATCACCAGCAAGCCGATGAGCAGCATCGAAGCGAGTTCCTCGCCGAAACCGAAGTGCGAAGCGAGGGCAGCCAGACCAAGGCCGGCGGCAAGGCCGGCGAGCGGCCCCATCCACGAACGCTTCGGCGCCGCCTGCGGCGCTGCCGCCGCTGGCGCTTTCGCCGCCGCGGGCGCCATCGCCGGTGACCCCGGACGGTCGGCGGTCACCGATTCGCGCTGCATGCCGGAAGACTTGCCGCTGCCCAGGCGCTTGGCGGCTTCGGCATCACCAACCACCAGGGTCAGGCCGAGCGCCAATACGGCGGTCAGCAGGGAAAGGGTTTTCATCGATGTCTCCTGTTGTCTATGGGGAACGAGCGACAAAGATAGGGGCTCGGCTGTCAATAAAAAAGCAGAATTATTGGTATCAATACATCCAGAAATACGAAGCATTGCCAGATCAGGTGGCAACTTTCGGCAAGCGCGACCGCCGCCGCTGCCGGATCGCGGCGGCGGTCGCTTCGCCGCCTGCCGCCGCGCCAGCATCCCTCGTCGTGCCGAAGACCTCGTCGCGCGCGGTCTGGCTGATGGCAACGATGGCAGGATGGCTTAGGCGACGCTCGCTGGTGATCGCGAACAGCTGTTCGCTGACCGCCTCGAGACGGCCGACGCGGACAACCCGATACTGGTCGACGACGTCGTCGGCGATCGCCGTCGGCGCCACGAACAAGCCGGCCCCGGCACGTCCGAACGCCTGCAGCAGGGCATTGTCGTCGAACTCGCCGACGATCCGCGGCTGCAGTCGCTTGGCCTGCAGCCATTGCTCGAGCCGCGGCCGGATGGCGACGTCGTCGCCCGGCATCAGGAAGGGCGCGTCCGCGAGCAACGCCGGAAATTCGCTGGACAGTGTCCGCACCAGACCGGCAGCGCCAAAGACCGTCAGGTCGCTTTCGCCGAGCAGATGGCTGTAGCCGCGCACGTTGAGATTGCTCGGCAGCGGTCGGTCGGCGATCACCATGTCGAGGCGATGCACGGCAAGATCGCCGAGCAACGTCGTCAGGCGACCTTCACGACAGACCAGCCGGACAGCTTCCGGCAACTGCAGCGCGGGTGCCACGACTCGATGGGCAACCGATTTGGGAACCGAATCGGCGATGCCGACGACGAAAGGCAGGCTCTTGCGGCTGGTCTGGTCGCGCGCCACGTCGAGCAGTTCGTCGCCAAGGGCGAAAATCTCCTCGGCGTAACTCAGGATGCGGCGGCCGACATCGGTCAGCTCGAGACCGCGTCCGGCGCGACGAAACAGCTCGACAGCAAGTGCTTCCTCGAGTTCGCGCAACTGACCGCTGATCGCCTGCGGCGTCAGATGCAGTTGCTCGCACGCGCGCGCAATCGTTCCCGACTTGGCAACCATCCAGAAGTAACGCAGGTGCTTGAAATTGAGTGCTGCCATCAGCGCCATCCAGCCAGAAAAACGGAAGTATCGGACAAGTATATTCGATTTTTCAGATGGCCTTCGGCTATCCTACACTGCTGCCTCGAGACAACCCACAGGAGCCCGGCCATGCAGATCACCATTCACGCCAGGGACATCAATGTCGACGCCGGTCTGCGCGAGCACGTGCAGCGGCGCCTGCACTTCGCCCTCGGCTGGGCGGAGCAGCACGTCGGCCGGGTGTCCGTCGTCCTCTCCGACCTCAATGGCCCACGTGGCGGCGCGGACAAGTGCTGTCGCCTGCGCTGCGCGCTGCCGGGCACGCCGGAGATGGTCATCGAGGACACGCAGGCCGACCTCGCGACGGCGATCGACCGAGTGGCCGACCGCGCCGGGCGAACGCTCGCGCGGCGGCTCGCTCGCCAGAGGGAAAGCCGCCACGCGCATGCTCGCCAGCAAGGACCGGACGACGAGTTGCGGCCGCCGCCGGGCAGCGGTGCGACCACGACGGCCGCCTGAGGAAGGTGGCCACACGACCAAAGAGGACGCGGGACGCTTCCGACAGAGGCGTTCACCGCGTCGCGCGGCGATCGCCGATCCCTCTTGAAGAAGGCCTCATCGTCACCACTTCGGTTCCATCTTGTCGGGGCTGCCGCGGGCGCCAGGAGTCATCCACGCCGCCACCGCAGCAGCCTTGTCATCGGAGGATTGAATCATGAAACGAATCGTTCTGCTCGTCGCCACCAACCTCGCCATCATGTTGGTCCTCGGAATCGTCAGCACGCTGACGGGTGCCAACAGGTTCTTCGCCGGCAGCGGCCTCGACCTGGGCAAGCTGCTCATCTTCGCACTCATCATGGGCTTTGGTGGCGCCTTCATCTCGCTGCTGATGTCGAAGACCATTGCCAAGTGGAGCACCGGCGCCCAGGTCATCAACACACCCGGCAACTCGACCGAGTTCTGGCTGGTCGAGACGGTTCGCCGTTTTGCCGACAGGGCCGGTCTGCCGATGCCGGAAGTGGCCATCTACGAGGGTGAACCGAATGCGTTCGCCACTGGAGCCAGTCGCAGCAGTTCGCTGGTCGCCGTGTCCACCGGCCTGCTGCAGAGCATGACGCGCGAGGAGGCGGAGGCGGTGATTGCACACGAAGTGGCGCACATCGCCAATGGTGACATGGTGACGCTGACCTTGATCCAGGGGGTGGTCAACACTTTCGTCATCTTCATTGCGCGCGTCGTCGGCTGGCTTGTCGATTCGTTTCTGCGCCGGGGAAGCAGCGAGGACAGCGGACCGGGGATCGGCTACACGATCACCGTCGTCGTCTGCGACATCGCCTTTGGCATCCTGGCGAGCATCATCGTCATGTACTTCTCGCGCCAGCGCGAGTTCCGTGCCGACGCCGGTGCCGCCCAGCTGATGGGCACGCCGCAACCGATGATGGCCGCCCTGCGCCGCCTCGGCGGCGTCACCTCCGGCGACCTGCCGCAGAACATCGCCACCGCCGGCATCACCGATCGCCCTGGCTGGATGGCGCTCTTCTCCAGCCATCCGCCGATCGAGGAACGGATCGCGGCGCTGGCAAACCCGCGCTGAAATTCTGCACACGCTCTCAGCCGGCGCCCTCTCCCCAGGGAGCCGGCTTGCCGAAGAAATAGCCCTGCGCATAGTCGACGCCGAGTTCGCACAGGCGGTCAACGATCTCGCGGTTCTCGACGTACTCGGCGATCGTCCGTAACCCGAGCGTGTGGCTCATCTGGTTGATGGCTGCAACCAGAGCTTCGTCGTGCTCGCTCGAGCACATGTCCTTGACAAAGCTGCCGTCGATCTTGAGAAAGTCTACCGGCAGCGTCTTCAGGTAGTGGAAAGAGGACAGTCCGCTGCCGAAGTCGTCGAGCGCCAGCTGACAACCATGACGCTTGAGCTCGGCCATCACGCCAAGGGCCGGCCGCAGGTTCTGAATGGCTGCCGTCTCGGTGATCTCGAAACAGGCGCGCTCCGCCGGGAACGAATACTCGGCGAGTTGGGACTCGATGAACTGCAGCAGGCTCTCGTCGCTCAGCGAATTGCCCGACAGATTGATCGCCAGAGTCGCTCCCGTCCTGCCAATACCCTGCGCATACTCCTGAAAAGCCCGCCGGATGACCCAGCGATCGATCGCTCCCATCAGGCCGAAGCGCTCGGCCGCCGGAATGAATGCCGCCGGCAACACCAGTTCGCCCTTTCTCCCCGGATCGACTTCATGCACGACGCGCAGCAGCGCCTCGTAGCGCACGATGCGAAACTCCGCCCCGGCGAGCGCGACGATCGGCTGGTAATGGAGCCGGAAGAGGCCACGCTCGAGAGCGTCCCGCAGACCGGCCGCACCGAGCAACTCACTGTGGCGCTGGGCGGTTTCGCTATCGGTCGACTGATAGACATGAACCCGGTTGCGGCCAAGCTCCTTGGCGGTGTAGCAGGCGACATCGGCGCGCGTCAGCAGTTCGGCGGTATCGTGCGTCTCGGCAGTGATCGGCACCAGGCCGATGCTGGCGCCGACCTGGTAAGTCCGCCCCTCCCAGCTGAAGCTGTGTTCGCGAATCGCTCGCAGCGCCGCCTGGGCGACGATGTGGCCGCGCTCCAGAGGACAGTTCTCCTGCAGCAGGGCAAATTCATCGCCACCGATGCGTGCCAGCGTATCGCTCTCGCGGAAGGTACCGGCGAGCAGCGCATTGATTTGTTTCAGCAACTCGTCGCCCGCGGCATGCCCGGCGGTGTCGTTGACTACCTTGAACTGGTCGAGATCGATGTAGCACAGCACGTGTCTGGCGCCCTCGTCCTGCGCTGAAGACACTGCCCGCTCGAGTCGCCGCTCGAACTCTGCCCGGTTGATCAGTCCGGTGAGCGCGTCATGGGTGGCATCATGGGCCAGTTGGCGAGCCAGTTGGCGGGTTTCGGTGACATTGTGAAAGACCAGGACGACGCCCTGCAGCCCACCGTCGCCAAGATGTATCGGCGCCGCCGAGTCGTTGATGTCGTACTCCCGCCCATCCCTCGCCAGCAACACGCAATGGCCGGACAGTGAGACGATTCTTTGCTCAACGAGGCAACGCTTGATCGGATCCTTGGCGGGCACCCGTGTTTCCTCGTGCACGACGCGGAAGACCTCTCCCGCCGGCCGACCTCTGGCCTCGGCACTGGGCCAGCCGGTCAGACTCTCGGCCACCGGGTTCATGTAGTCGATGCAGCCCTGCGCGTCCGTCGTGATCACCGCGTCACCGATCGAATCCAGGGTCACCTGCACCCTCTCCTTGGCTTCGAGAAGCCGCCGTTCGGCACGCTTGCGATCAGTCACGTCGATACTGACGCCGACGACCTGGTCGACCGCACCACTGGCGTCCTTCAGCGGCACCTTGACGGTATGGAACCAGCGTTCCTCGCCGCTGCGGCCGATGAAACTGATTTCCCGCTCGATACGTTGCTGCCGGCAAGCGGCAATGGCTTCATCATCGCTGCGCAGAGCCTGCAGCAACTGCGGATCGCTGACGAAATCCGCCTGCGCACGTCCGACCATCTGCTCGGGCGACTGCCCGAAGCGCTCCGCCAGGCTCTGGTTGGCGAGGCGAATCCTGCCCTCGCGGTCGATGACGAAGATGAAGTGCGGGCTGGCGTCGATGACGGTTCGGAGAAAGGCGCGCTGCGCCTCGATCTCCTGTTGCGCCCGCAGCAGCCGTTCGACCAGCTTGACGTTGCGGAAGCAGGCGGCAATGTTGGCGACAAAGACGTCGAGCAATGCACGGTCGATCGTCTCCAGAACCTGCCCACCCTCGAGGAAGATGGCCGCTTCCTGGCTCGGCGCCGCCTGCAGGTAAAGGACGGCATAATCAGTGCCGAACAGGTGCTTGCGACGCGCCACACTGCTCATGATCGCGGCGACGATTCGCTGGTCGGCTAGCGTCTCCAGCGGCTGCGCGATGCAGCCCGCATGGCGGCCGGTGGCGCCGACGACATAGCAGCGCTCGCGATCGTCGCCATAGGGCGATCCCTTCTGGCTGCAGACGATTCCATCCACCGGCAACCTGAGCAGAGCCGCGAGCTGCGTCAGCACGCCTTCGGCGAGATTGGCAATGGCGTGCTCCTGCATCAGGTCGGACGCCGCACGAACGATCAGCTCCAGGCCACGCCGGTGCTCGGCGAGTGCGTGCAGTTGCTGGTAGGAACGCAGCGCCGAGCTGACCGTCGTGATCAACCGGGTGTGCGTCAGTTCCCCCTTGGTGCGATAGTCATTGATGTCATACTCCTGGATCACCGTCAGTTCCGGGGCGTAGCCCGGTTCACCGGTACGCAGGATCAGTCGACACTCGGCCAGGCCGAGTTGATCGCGGATGAAACCGACGAGCTCGAGACCTGCCTGGGCAGTCTCCATCACCACGTCGAGGAGCACCACGGCAACATCGCGATGGCCGCGCAGCAGTGTCCTCGCCTCCACTGCGCTGAACGCGTGCAGCAGTTGCAGCGGTCGCCCGAAGACCCGCAGATCCTGCAGCGAGAAGCGGGTGACGGTATGGACCTCGGGGTCGTCGTCGATGACCAGCACCTTCCAGGGCGAAAGCCCGGCAGCCGGCTGGGGGTCGGCCTGTGCAGCGTCGTCGGCCCAGTGGAGCAAATCATCCGACATCGCGAAACTCCTACTGAGGCAGCCGATAGCTGTAATGGCAGCCGACGCAGGCCGATGTCAGCGTCGGCAACGCGGCGATCGTCTTCTCGCGGTCGCCGCTGGCAGCAATGCGGGCGAACTCGCTGGCTGCCTTGTGGCCGTCGATGCCGATGGCGTGCATCGCCGGCGGCATGTGCGGTCCCGGCCGGGCGTCGAACGGCTGGCTGCGATGCTTGCCCATCGCCGAGACGCCGAGCTCCCGCTCGGCGACTTCAGCCGCCTGGCGCAGTGCTCCGGCAGCCACCAGGCCGAGAATCTCGTTCAGAGCCAGCAGGCTGGCCCGCATCTCGGTACGCAGATTGGCTGCAGCCGCCGCCGGCATCGGTGCCAGCGTGCGGGCATCTTCGGCCGCCTGCAGGCTGCCGGCGAGCACCGTCAGCAAGCAGAAAAGAACTGTCTTCATCCGTTGATCACCCCGCCGAGCAGAAAATCGAGTGCAATACCCGCGAAGACACTGGCGCCAAACCAGTTGTTGTGCCGAAAAGCCTTGAAGCAGCTCTGCGGGTCGCGCTCGCGGATCAGTGTGAAATGATAGCCGGCAATTCCCGCGGCGACCGCCAGTCCAGCGTAAAAAACACCCCCAAGCCCGAGGGTATGACCGATACCGCCGATCAGCACGAGCGCCATGGCGTAGCAGAGCATGACCGCCGCCACATCGCAACGGCCGAAAGTGATCGCCGAAGTCCGGATACCGATCTTCAGATCATCGACCCGATCGACCATCGCGTACTCGGTATCGTAGGCGATCGCCCAGAAAACGTTGGCCAGCAAAAGGCACCAGGCTTCCCCGGGTACGCTGCCGAGCTGGGCGGCATAGGCCATCGGGATGCCAAAACCGAAAGCGACACCCAGATAAGCCTGCGGGATCGCCAGAAAACGTTTGGTAAACGGGTAACTCGCAGCGAGAAAGAGCGCCACCAGGCAAAGCCCGGCCAGCAGCCAGCTGCGCAGCGGCAACACGAGGACGGCCGCGCAGCCCACCAGTGCGACAAAAAGCCACAGTGCCTCGCGCCCCGAGATACGACCGGCCGCCAGCGGGCGATCCCGGGTGCGCGCGACATGCGGGTCGAAGTCGCGGTCGGCCAGGTCGTTGATCACGCAGCCCGCCGAACGCATCAGCACCGTGCCGAGGATGAAGATCCACACCACCAGCCAGTCGGGCCGTCCCAGCGCCGACAACCACAGGCCCCACAGCGTCGGCCAGAGCAGCAGCAGTATGCCGATCGGCTTGTCGAGCCGCATCAGCCGTTCGTAAACGTCGGCCCGTTCGCGCAGCCTGAACCCGGAGAGTTGCATGGACCACATTTTAACGCCAGTCGCCACGCAGCCCGGCGACGATCTGCTGCAGATGTTCGGGCGTCGCTGCTTCCGGCGTCACCGGCGTGCCCACGGTCAGGGCGATCCTCGAGAACATGCCGCGGCGCAGCGGCCTGCTCATCGCCGGCCCGTCCTTGCGGCTGAAGAAGCTTCCCCACAGGCCTTGCAGAGCCATCGGGATCACCGGCACCGGCGTCCGCCCGACGATGCGCTGCACCCCCGGCCGAAAGGGGTACAGTTCGCCGCTATCGGTGATTCGCCCCTCGGGGAAGATGGCAACCAGTTCGCCGGCGGCGAGCGCTTGCGCCACCTCCTCGAAAGCCGCCTCCATCATCGCTGCATCCTCGCGCGCCGGAGCGATCGGGATGGCGTGCATGTGACGGAAAACGAAGCCGATCAGCGGCAGACGATAGATCCGGTGATCCATGACGAAGCGGATCGGTCGCCGGCTGGCGGCGGCGATCACCAGCGGATCGACGAAACTGACGTGGTTGCTGATCAGCACCGCCGGCCCGTCGTCGGGAATGTTCTCGATGCCGCTCTGCCGCAGGCGGTAGAACGAGTGGATCAGCAACCAGGCGACGAAGCGCAGCATGAACTCCGGAACCAGGCTGTAGATATACACCGCCACCGCCGCGTTGCACAGCGCGGCGACCGCGAACAGTGCCGGAATCGTCAGGCCATCGCCAAGCAGCCCGGCGGCCGCCAGCGAACCAACGACCATGAACAACGCATTGAGGATGTTGTTGGCGGCGATGACGCGCGCCCGCGACTCGACCGCACTGCGCAACTGGATCAGGGCATATAGCGGGACGATGAAGAAGCCACCGAAGAGACCGAGCGCAAAGAGGTCGACCAACACCCGCCAGGTCCCCGGCACGGCAAGCAGCGCGGACAGCGACAAGGGCGCTCCGGCCGGGAGCAGCGAGGGTGACGCGAAAGCGATATCGACGCCGAAGATGGTGAGGCCGATCGAGCCGAAGGGCACCAGACCGATCTCCACCTGACCGGCCGAGAGCCGTTCGCAAAGCAGAGAGCCAACGCCGATGCCGACGGTGAAAACGGCCAGCAGCAGGGTCACCGAAGTCTCGCCGCCACCGAGGACGAACCTGGCGTACGCCGGAAACTGCGCCAGGAACATGGCGCCATAAAGCCAGAACCAGGAAATTCCGAGGATCGACAGGAACACCGTCCGGTTCTCGCGCGCGAAGCCGATGTTGCGCCAAGTTTCGGAGAATGGGTTGAGGCTGATCACCAGTTGCGGCGCCGGCGCCGCGGCGACGGGGATGCAGCGACTGCAGAGGTAGCCGACGATGGCGATCAGCAGGCCGGCCCAGGCGACCCAGGTTGGGTGGTTGGCGGCGCCGGCGAGCAGTCCGCCGGCCAGGGTGCCGATCAGAATGGCGACGAAGGTGCCGGCCTCGACCAGTGCATTGCCGCCGACGAGTTCGCTCTCGCGCAGATGCTGCGGCAGGATGGCGTACTTCACCGGGCCAAAGAGGGTCGAGTGCAGGCCGAGCAGAAACAGCGCCGCAAGCAGGATCGGCAGGTTGTGCAGCGCGAAACCAAGCAGCGCGACGCCCATGATCAGCACCTCGAGGAGCTTCACCAGCCGCGCCAGCCTGGCCTTGTCGTACTTGTCGGCCAGCTGGCCGGCGGTTGCCGAAAAGAGAAAGAAGGGCAGAATGAAGATGCCGGCAGCGAGGTTGGTCAGCACCTCCGGCCGGATCGTCGTCCAGCTCGCCGCCTGAAAGGTGAGCAGGACGACCAGCGCGTTCTTGAACAGATTGTCGTTGAAGGCACCGAGGAACTGAGTGGCGAAGAACGGCCCGAAGCGGCGTTCCTTCAGCAGGCCAAACTGGGAACTCATGCAGTCTTCCTTTCTCGGGGAGCAAAGAACCCGCGCGTCTCGCCCAACGTGCGGGGAAACAGGTCGAAGCAGGGAACGATCGGACCCTCCGGCCCGCGGTCGAGATCCACTGTGTCGCCGAGCGAAGAGCAATGCGCCACCACCACGCGCACGCCGTGGTCGAGCGTACGTCGCAACCGCAGCGGGTTACCGGATGCCTGCTGAGCAGCACCATGTACCGCTTTCTCTTCGCCGGCATGGCTGATCAGCAGCAGCCCTTGGGCCGCCGGGGCGGCGCAGAAGCGGTCGCACAGCGGCGACGACGGATCGATTCCCATCGCCGACGGCAGCCATTTCACGGCCCGAGCGCCGCCCGAAGAGCCACTGCCAGAGCCGAAGAATCAGCCATCGACGCAGATCCTGATAGGGGTAAAGTGCCTCGTAGGCTATATTCATGAACCGGCCAGCGCAAGCCCCGGCTGCTGCCCGGCTCCCGTAGAATGAGCGCCGACGGCCGCCTGCAGCGGCCCGGCCAGCCGCTTTTCCCTGCCGCCCCGGCCATCCGGACGCCTGCCATGCAACTGATGAACCCGCGCGGAACGCAAATTGCCGAACAGGAGTTCGGGCTGTTCCAGACCCTGATCCGGCGCCTCGCCGGCATCGCTCTCGCCGACAGCAAGCGCACCCTGCTCGTCGGCCGCCTCGGCCGCCGCCTGCGGCACTACGGCTTCGCCACCTATACTCAGTACTACCATCTCCTGGTCTCCGGCGAACATCCGCAGGAGGTGCAGCAGATGATCGACCTGCTGGCGACCAACGAAACGTACTTCTTCCGCGAGCCACAGCACTTCGATTTCCTTCGCGACGTGCTGCGCAAACAGCCGCAACGGGCGGGCATCTTCCGCATCTGGAGCGACGCCAGCTCGACCGGTGAGGAGCCCTACTCGATCGCCATGGTCCTCGCCGAACATCACCACCACGGCCCCCGGGAAATCTTCGCGTCCGATCTCAGCTGCACCGCCCTGGCGAAGGCGAGAAGCGGCGGCTACTTCATCCTCGGCCACGCCGAGTCACTGGGCGGCCTCGGCAGCCGCTTGCAGATGCTGCAGCCGACCGTCTACCGCCACCCCGGATGAGCAGCCGCACCGGCACCCCGGCAAGCGGCACTGCCGTCGCAGCCGCATGCGTCTAGACGGTTGATCAGCTACGCTGCCCAGTTCAAGCCCTGGGGCTGGGTGTACGGTACCGGCATCTATGTCGATGATATCGCTGCCGCCTTCCGCAGCAAGGCCATCGAGTCGATGATCATCGTTGCCCTGGTCGTCGGCATCCTGGTTGCCGTGTCGGTAGCCATCGGCCGCAGCGTGCTGCGCCAGCTTGGTGGTGAGCCTGCCGCAGCCTCAGCCATCGCACAACGCGTCGCTGTCGGTGATCTGGCGGCAGACGTCGATGCCGGAAGTCTCGCCGCCGGCCGCTTGATGCGTTCGATTGCCGAAATGCAGAACCGCCTGCGCACGATGATCGCCGAAATCGATCGCCTGGCCGGCGAAACAAGCCGGGCAGCCGAGAAACAGGCTGATTCGACTTCCGCAACCGCCGCCTCGATCGAAGAACTGACGGTCAGCATCAACGAGGTCGCGCAGAGCGCCCATGCCAGCGGCGAAAGCTCGGACGCGGTTGCCGGCTGCGCCGAACAGGGTCGGCAACTGGTGACCGGTTCGGCGGCAGAAATCGAGGCAATCTCGGCCATCGTCAGCCGCTCGGCAGCACAGATCGGTCAACTGGCAACGCGTTCACGAGAGATCGGAGGAATCGCCGCCGCGATCAAGAAAATTGCCGAACAGACCAACCTGCTGGCGCTCAACGCCGCCATCGAGGCAGCACGCGCGGGTGAGCAGGGCCGCGGTTTTGCCGTCGTTGCCGATGAAGTGCGCAAGCTTGCCGAGAGGACGACGAAGGCAACGACCGAGATCGGCGCCATGGTCGTCAGCGTCCAGGCCGACACCGACTCGGCCGTGGCAGCGATGAGCGAGGCGGGACCACAGGTGGCGCGTGGCCTTGACAAGGCGCGCGAGGCGAGCAGGGTCCTCGAGGCGATCCTGCGCCAAGCACGGACGTCGAGCGAACGCGTGCATGAAGTCGCGGTGGCGACACATGAACAGGCGACGGTCGCCGAAGACGTTGCCCGCCACCTGCAGCACATCGCGTCGATGACCGAGGAGACACGGGCGACGATGCATGCCAACGCCGCAGCCGTCGCCGAACTGGAGCAGCTCGCCGGCAGTCTGCGCAAGGTCGTCGCCCATTTTCGCGTCGCCTAAGGGTGGCGCCGCAACCGGCACCAAGCGAAGCGCTGCCAGTGGATCGCTGAACCGGTGCTCGCCGACGACCCGAGTCTTCTCGACCAATCGAGCCGGGCGGCATTTGGTGCCACACTTGAGCCAGCAGGCAGGGCTCATCAGGCGCGCAGCAGATCCTCACGCTCGCCCAGCCAGCGCTGCAGATGGCGCCCGGCGTCTTGCGGACGGTCGCGCAGCAGCTGCACCGCCATCGCCTGCGCCAGTTCGACGAGATCGACATCGCTCTCGAGGTCGGCATGGCGCAGCAGCGGTTCGCCCGACTGCCGGCTGCCGACGAACTCGCCCGGGCCGCGCAGGCGCAGGTCCTGCCGGGCAATCTCGAAGCCGTCATCATGTTCGAAGATGATCTTCAGGCGCGCCCGCGCACTGGCAGACAGGGGCGGCTGGTAGAGCAGAACGCAGACCGATTCGTGCGCGCCGCGGCCGACGCGGCCACGCAACTGGTGCAGTTGCGCGAGGCCGAAGCGCTCCGCATGTTCGATGACCATCAGGCTGGCATTCGCCACGTCGACGCCGACCTCGATGACCGTCGTCGCCACCAGCAGGTCGATCTCGCCGGCGACGAAGGCTGCCATCACCGCCGCCTTTTCCTCACTGCGCAGTCGGCCATGAACGAGTCCGATCCGCAGGTCGACGAGTTCGGCGCTCAGGGCCGCATACGTGTCGAGGGCCGGCTGCAGATCCACCTTCTCCGAGCCTTCGATCAGCGGGCAGACCCAGTACGCCTGACGACCGCCGGCAACCGCCGCGCGCACCGCGGCGACGACCTGCGCGCGTCGCGCCGTCGAGAACAGGCGCGTCCTGACCGGCGTGCGACCTGGCGGCATCTGATCGATCAGCGAAACGTCTAGATCCGCGTAGTAGCTCATGGCCAGCGTGCGCGGAATCGGCGTTGCCGACATCATCAACTGATGCGGATTCCCGCCCTTGCGCCGCAACGCCAGGCGCTGCCGGACGCCGAAGCGGTGCTGCTCGTCGACGATGATCAGCCCGAGACGGGAGAAGTCGATGCGCTCCTGAATCAGGGCATGCGTACCGACGATCAGCTGCGCGCTCGTGGCGGCCTGCTGCTGCCGCTGCCGCTTGAGCTTGCCGGCCAGACTGCCGGTCAGCCACAGCACCTCGACGGCCAGAGGTTCCAGCCAGCCGCGCAGCTTCAGGAAGTGCTGCTCGGCAAGGATCTCGGTGGGTGCCATCAGCGCCACCTGGTAGCCCGCTTCGATCGCCTGGCACGCTGCCAGCGCGGCGACGACCGTCTTGCCGCAGCCGACGTCGCCCTGCAGCAAGCGTTGCATCGGGCTCGACTGCGCGAGATCGCCGGCGATCTCGGCTGCCACCCGGCGCTGCGCCGCGGTCAGAGCGAAGGGCAACGAGCGCTCAAGCTGCCCTGCCAGCAGCCCGGGCGCCGGCAGCGCCGGCGCCCGCTGCCGGCGCCGCGCGAGGTAGGCGCGGCGCAACGACAGCTGCTGTGCCAGCAGTTCGTCGAACTTGATGCGTCGCCAGGCGGGATGGCTGCGATCCTGCAGGGTCGATTCGGGAACCGTCGACGGTGGCGCGTGCAGCAGCGCCACCGCCTCGGCAAACGACGGCAGCGCCAGGGCAAGACACCAGTCCGCGTCGAGCAGCTCCGTCAGATCGGCACCGGCGAGCGCGCGGGCGATCAGTCTGCGCAGCGTACCCTGACCGAGACCAGCGGTCGTCGGGTATACCGGCGTCAGCGTCTGCGCCAGTGGCTCATCGGCGGCGACGATGCGATAGCGGGGATGGACCATCTCAGGGCCGTGAAAGCCGTGCCGTATCTCGCCGAAGATGCGCAGCCTGCGCCCTGTCGCGCTGGCCGCTTCAAGACCCCGCTGCTGACTGGCGTGAAAGCGGATGAAGCGCAGGGCGAGAACGCCGCCACTGCCGTCGGCAACCCGGACCACGAGCTGACGCCGCGGCGCAGCTCCGACTGCAAGGTCGAGAACCTGGCCCTCGACGAGCAGGGCACCCCCCGCTGCCGCCTCGGCAATGGTGGTGATGCGCGTCTCGTCTTCATAGCGCAACGGCAGATGCAGGATGAGATCCTCCGGCCGCTCCAGCCCGAGCCGGCGCAGCCGGTTGCGGATTGCTGGCGGAGCATCGATCGCATCCGTTGCCGACATCAGCCGCCGACGACCATGACGGCGTCGGCCTCGACCAAGGCACCCCGTGGCAGCGAAGCGACACCGACGGCGGCGCGGGCAGGGAAAGGCTCGGCGAAGTAGCAGCCCATCACCTCGTTCACCGTCGTGAAGTGGATCAGATCGGTGAGGTAAACATTGAGCTTGACGACATCGGCGAGCGAGCCGCCAGCCGCCTCGGCAACCGCCCTGAGGTTGTCGAAGACGCGAACGATCTGGGCATCGATACCGTCAGCCATCTTCATCGTCGCCGGGTCGAGGCCGATTTGCCCGGAGAGGTAAACGGTGTCGCCGACCCGTACCGCCTGCGAGTAGGTACCGATCGCGGCGGGTGCCAGCGGCGTCGAGATGATCGTTCTGGTCATGGTACGGTCCTCCACGAGGAGTCGAGTTGAAAGCAGCGATATTAAACCGCAAGCACCGAGAGGACCATCTTCGCGAGTGGCGCACAGGGAAGCAGCTTGCGTTGCAAAAAAACAACGCGCATGGTAAGCATCTGAAACATTTGCCGGACTGCGCATGTACAATCCCACGAACGGTGCATGGAGCAGCTTGTTGGGCGCATGGCCACCGTCGACAATCTTTCTTGGGGGAGACTCGGAAATGCTTAAGAGTGGGTTTTTCGTGGTTCGAACGATACCGGCGCTGATCGCCGTGTCCTTGTCGGGATACGCTGGCGCCTCGGGTTTCCAGTTGATGGAGCAGAATGCCAGTGGCCTCGGCGTCGCCTTCGCCGGATCGGCCGCCGTGGCGGAAGACGCCAGCACCATCTTCTGGAATCCCGCCGGGATGGCCTATCTACCAAAAGGGAAGATGCAGGCCGTCGGCGTGCTGAGCGCCATCAAGCCATCGGCAAAGTTCAGCAACGATGGTTCGATCAACCCGGTCGGGATTTACGGCGCTGCGGGCAACGGCGGTGACGCGGGTGGCTGGGCGTTTGTTCCGGCCATGTATTTCGCGATGCCGATCAACGATCAAATCAGCGTCGGCCTGGGCGTCAATGGCCCCTTTGGGCTGGCCACCGAGTATGACAAGGGCTGGATGGGCCGCTTCCGCGGCCTCAACTCGGACGTCAAGACGATGAACATCAACCCGTCGATCTCGTTCAAGCCGAACGAAGTGTGGGCTTTCGGCCTCGGAATCAACGCACAGAAGCTCGAGGGCACCTTCAGCAACAATGTGAACGCCAGCGGCGCCCTATGTTCCGGGCTCGGGGCTCCGGCCTTGTGCGGCCCGGCCGGTGCCCTGCGCAACCTCGAGGGTTGGGCCAGGATCGAAGGCGATGACTGGGCCTGGGGCTACAACCTCGGCGCCATGTTCCAGCCTTCTCCGGCCACCCGGGTCGGCCTGTCGTATCGTTCGGCGATCGACTTCAAGGTCACCGGTGACGTGAAGTTCTGGCGACCGACGGTCACCACCCTGCCTCCGGCTCTGAATGCCCGCGCCAACGCGGCGCTTGCCGCAGGCCTGTACAACGGCAACGTCAAGTCCGACATCAAGCTGCCCGACACCGCCATCCTCAGCGCCTGGCAGCGACTCAGCGATCGCTGGGAGATGATGGGTGACATCTCGTGGACCGGTTGGGCAAAAATCCAGGATCTGACCTTCGTCCGTACCGATGGCGCGGCTGCCGGAAATACCCTGTCGAGCACCGAGGAAAACTGGCGGAATACTTGGCGGGTTGCGCTCGGCGCGGCTTATCAGCTCGACGACCAGTGGAAGTTCCGTGCCGGTATCGCCTACGACCAGTCGCCTGTGGACAGTTCCGAATACCGCACTCCGCGGCTGCCAGACAACGACCGCACCTGGCTGGCAATCGGCGCGCAGTACAAGCCGACCAAGGAGCTGGTGCTCGATGTCGGCTACAGCTACATCTGGGTCAGGGACTCCTCGATCAACGACAGCGGCGGCATGAGCGCGACCCAGGCAGCCAACATCGCGGCCTACGGCTGGCTCAAGGGCAACTACAGCAACAACGTCAACGTTCTTGCCATGCAGGCTACCTACAGCTTCTAGTCTTCCGGAACCGCGACGGCAGAACCGTCGCGGTTTTTTCGCCTGCAGGATGGCTGCTTTGAGCGCGCAATGCCTGCTGTTCGCGGCACGTACCCTGTTTCCGGACCTGCTGCAGCCATGACGACGACCTCACTCATTGACAACCTCGAGAAACTGCTCGGCGGCCCGCGTGACGGCGCGCTGCTGCGCTACTCTCTGGGCAGCGAGCATCTCAGGGCGGGCAATCCTGCGCAGGCGGCAGTATGCCTGCGGGAAGCAGTCGAGCGAGACGGCAACCATTCGGCAGCGTGGAAGCTGCTCGGCAGGGCACTGAGCGAGAGCAATCAGCCTGGCGAGGCACTGGCGGCATACGAGGAGGGGATCGCCGTTGCCAAGAGGCGAGGCGACGTCCAGGCGGCAAAGGAAATGCTGGTGTTTGCGCGGCGCCTGCGGCGGCAACTGGCGGCCACAGAGGACCAGGCCGCTACGGCTTCGCCGCCCTGACTGACGGCCGGATCACTGCCTCGACTCCTTGCGCCCGCAGCTCGCGCCGCGCCGCCTCGGCCTCCGCCCGGTCGCGGAACGGGCCGACCTGCAGACGCGCCTCGACGCCGACCGGAATACCCGCCTGGGCAAACCGTGCCTGCACCTCTTCGGCACGCCGCAGGTCAACAAACGGGCTCGTCTGCAAACCCGGCCCCGATAGCGGGCGCGGCAGTGCCGCCGCTTGCCGCAGCGTAGCGGTGCTGCCGGACAAGTCCTCATGGTCTCCCACGGCGGCAGCTTCGCCCGTGGCAACCCGCGCCTCGATCGCCGCCCCGGTGGCCTGTGGCTCGGCGATCACGGGCGGCACCGCTGGCGTCTCGACGGGCGCTGGCTCAGCATTCGGCGGCAGCTCCTTTTTCCGCACCGGCACCGGCTCCGTGAACAAGGGGCTGCTCGTCGTCTCGTCCGCCAGGAACAGGTGGTCGACGAGCAGCAGCAATAGCAGCAGCACGACCAGCAGCCCGGCAATTCCCATCTGACGCCGCAACCGACGTTCGACGGCGGCCGGCCTGTCGGTTGTCGCAACGGCCATTGCTGCCGCTGGCAGGAGCTGCGTCGGGCCACTCATGCTGTGCGTCAATTGCCCAGGGCGAAGGCGGCGCACATCTACGCGCCCGGGCGGCGGTTACGCGCCAGCGCGACGACCAGATCGGCCTCGGCGCGCGCGATGCCGCAGCGATGCGCAATGGCGGTCGCGTCATGACCCTGCAGCGCCATCTGCATGGCGTCGTTGTAGGACAGTGATGCCGGTGGTACCGAGGCTTGCGCGGCTTGGCGCCGGACATCCTCGCGCGCGGCGAGCACCTCGGCGCGCAACTCATCAACCTCACAGCGCAGTTGGTAAAGCTCCCGCTGCAGGGCATCGATCAGCGCCTGGCCGGGGATCTCGGGCGGCGGCTCGTTCCAGGCGAAATCCGGTTTCCCGGCAAGCGTTCCGGCTGCAGCCGCCGGCGCTGACTCGGAGGCCGCTGCCGTGGGCGCCTCTCGCGGGGCCGGGGCGGCTTCGGGCTCGGGTTGCTGGATGGCCGCGTAGGCGGCCACTGCCGACTGTGCCGCCAGCGACGGGATCGCCGGCGTCGCGCGCTGCAGACGGCGCACGCGGATGAAGAGAATGATGATGTAGACGACGAGCAGCGCGATGATCGCGATCAAGCCTTCGCGCCAGCCCAGACTGTCCAGTAGATCGAGATCCATTGCGCGCCTTCCGATCGTTTGCGCCCGACATTATGCCAGAGCACGGCGCGCCGGCACTTTCGTTCGCCTGACGGACGGAGCGACCGGGCCCCGCCCGCATGCCGGACGAGGGCCGATCGCGCCGATGCTGCAGGAGCGCGGCCGACTTACTGCATCGATTCGAACAGGCCGGCGGCGCCCATGCCGGTGCCGATGCACATCGTCACCATGCCGTAGCGCTGTCGCGTCCGCCGCAGTCCATGCAGCAAGGTCGCCGTGCGGATGGCGCCGGTTGCACCCAGCGGATGGCCGAGAGCGATGGCGCCACCGAGCGGGTTGACCTTCGCCGGATCGAGATCGAGCGTGCGGATCACCGCCAGCGCCTGCGCGGCGAACGCTTCATTGAGTTCGAACCAGTCCACCTCGTGCTGGCCGATTCCTGCCTGCCTGAGGACCCGCGGAATCGCCTTGAGCGGACCGATGCCCATGATCTCGGGGGCAACGCCAGCCACCGCAAACCCGGCGAAACGCGCCAACGGCTGCAGGTTGAACTGCTTGAGAACTTTTTCCGAAACCAGCAGCACAGCGGCCGCACCGTCGGACATCTGCGAGCTGTTGCCCGCCGTCACCGAGCCGCGGGCAGCGAAAACCGGCCGCAGCCGGGCAAGCCCTTCGATGCTGCTGTCGCGGCGCGGACCTTCGTCGTTCTCGGCGAGATACTCCTTGACCCGGACCTCGCCACTCTGCAGGTCGGGGACCCGTGCCCGTACTGCATAGGGCGTGATCTCGGCCCGGAAATGGCCGGCATCTATCGCCGCGCAGGCCTTCTGATGCGAGGCGACGGCAAAGGCATCCTGATCCTCACGCGAGACCTGCCACTGCGCAGCAACCTTTTCGGCAGTGATGCCCATACCGAAGCCGATCGCGTAGTTCTCTTCCTTCTCGAAGATGAGTGGGTTGAGGGCGGTCTTGTTGCCCGTCATCTGGTTCATCAGCGACATCGTCTCGGTACCGCCGGCGATCATCACGTCGGCTTCGCCGAGGCGGATACGGTCTGCCGCCATGGCGACCGTCTGCACCCCGGAGGCGCAGAAGCGATTCACCGTGACACCGGGAACGGTATTCGGCATGCCCGCGAGCAGCAGGCCGATACGGGCGACGTTCATCCCCTGCTCTGCCTCCGGCATCGCGCAACCGACGATCACATCCTCGACGAGCGCCGGGTCGAGACCCGGCGCCTGCGCCATCACCGACCGGATGGCGTGTGCCAGCATGTCGTCCGGACGCACATGGCCGAGCATGCCCTTGCGCCGGCCGACCGGCAGGCGGGTCGCGGCGACGATATAGGCGTCCTGAATCTGTTTGCTCATGTTCTGTTCTCCTCGCGCTCAGTTGCGCAGTGGCTTGCCGGTCTCCAGCATGTGCTGGATACGCTGCTGGGTTTTCGGGTTCTTCAGCAGTTCGACGAAGAGCTTGCGCTCAACCGTCAACAACCACCTCTCGTCGACAAGCGATCCGGTTTCGACCTCGCCACCGCACAGAGCGGTCGCGGCGGCTCGCGCGACGGCGTAGTCGTGCGCCGAGATCATGCCGCCCTCTTTCATGTTGGCGAGCATCATCTCGCAGTTGGCAATGCCGGTACGTCCGGCAACCTTGACCCCGCGCGGTGACAGGCGCGGGTAGTAGCCGGCTTCGGCAAGGCCGCGCGCCTCGCGCAGTGCGACGTACAACAGTTCGTGCGCGTTGAACACGAGCTTGTCCGCGTCGAGCGCGAAACCCAGTTCCTTCGCCTGTGCGCCACTCCTCGAGACCGTCGCCATGGCGATGGTCATGAACACCGGCTGGATGAACTCGAACGGATCGTTGCCGCCGGTCCTCGCCGCCGACTGCGCAGCGCGGATGGCAAACTCCTTGCAGCCACCGCCCGCGGGAATCAGTCCGACGCCGGCCTCGACCAAGCCGATGTAGCTCTCGAGGGCGATCACCCGCTTCGCAGCATGCATGAGAAACTCGCAACCACCACCGAGCGCCATTCCCTGCACTGCCGCGACAACCGGCACCTTGGCATACTTGAGTGCCATCGACGTGTTCTGGAACTCGGCGACGTACTTCTCGAGCAGTTCGAAGTCGCCGGCACCGAGCGCCTCGGCCACTTCCTTCAGGTTGGCACCAAAGGCGAACGGTGCCTCGTGCCAAAGCACCAGCCCCTGATAGTCGGCCTCGGCGCGGGCAACGGCTTCCTGCATGCCGAGGATGACGTCACGACCAAGTGTGTGGTTGCGCGACTTGACGCTGACGATGGCAATTCCGGCATCGACCTGCGGCAGCGTCCACAGACGCACACCGTCGTTCTCCCAGACCGTTTCCCCGGTGACTGCCTTCTCGCCCAGCACGCGCTCGGGAAAGATCTGGCGCTGATAGACCGGCAGGGCGGAGCGCGGACGATAGACGTCGGCGCTGGCCGAGTACGATCCCTGCGCGCCGTGCACGCCCTCATCGGCGACGCGGCCGAAGACCCACGCTGGCAGGGGTGCCGAACTCATCGCCCGGCCGGCTGCGATGTCCGCTTGCACCGCCTCGGCGATCGCCCGCCAGCCGGCTGCCTGCCATGTCTCGAACGGACCCTGTGCCCAGCCGAAGCCCCAGCGCATCGCGAAATCGAGATCGCGTGCGTTGTCGGCGATGTCGGCGAGATGGAAAGCAGCGTAGTGGAAGATGTCGCGGAAGATCGCCCAGAGGAACTTTGCCTGTGGATGCTCGCTGGCGCGCAACTGGGCAAACCGGGCCGCCGGGTCACGGTTCTTCAGGATGGCGAGGACGCCTGCATCGATTTCGCTGGCGGTATCCCGGTAGTCCTGCAAGCCGAGGTCGAGAACCTTGATCGCGCGGCCGTCCTTGCGGAAGATGCCAGCGCGCGTCTTCTGGCCCAGCGCACCCTTGCCAATCAGCGCTGCCAGCCAGGCCGGTACGCCGTAGTATCCGTGCCAGGGATCTGCCGGCAGTGTGTCCTGCATGGTCTTGATGACATGCGCCAGCGTGTCGAGGCCGACGACATCAGCGGTGCGATAGGTGGCGCTCTTCGGGCGGCCGATGATCGGACCGGTGAGCGAGTCGACAACGTCGAAACCGAGACCGAGTCGCTGCGTGTGATGCATCACCGCCAGGATCGAGAAGACACCGACGCGGTTGGCAACGAAGTTCGGCGTGTCGAGTGCGCGCACGATTCCCTTGCCGAGACGCGAGACCAGCCAGGATTCGAGATTGTCGAGCAATGCCGCGTCGGTGCCGCGCGTGGCGATCAGTTCGACGAGCTGCATGTAGCGCGGCGGGTTGAAGAAGTGGATGCCACAGAAGCGCGCGCGCAGCGCTTCCGGCAGACCCTCGGCGAGGCGGTTGATCGACAGGCCGGAAGTATTGGAAGCGATGATCGCCGTGGGAGCGATGAACGGCGCGATCTTGCGATAGAGATCATCCTTCCACTCCATCTTCTCGGCGATCGCTTCGATGATCAGGTCGCACTCCCTGAGTTGCTCCAGGTGCTGCCCGTAGTTGGCGGCGTCGATGTAGGCGACGCGGTCCTTGCTCGCCAAAGGCGACGGCTCGAGTTTCCTGAGCCCGTCGATGGTCTTGCGAACAATTCCATTTGCATCACCGGTGGCAGCCGGCAGATCGAAAAGCACCACCGGCACTTCGGCATTCGCGAGGTGCGCGGCGATCTGTGCGCCCATCACGCCCGCCCCGAGTACGGCGGCCTTGCGTACTATGAAGTTGCTCAAGCTGTTCTCCTGTTATGGGTCCACTGTGTCCGTCGGGAACGCCCCGCAACGGCCCTGCACCAGGCCTGTCAAACGAACGTTTGAATTATACGTCGTCTACTTCCTGCGTCAACTCTCGACAATGCAAGCAGTGGCCAACCAATGGCTGAATGGACCGCAGGTCGGTCCGATGACAAGCCGCGGCGAAAAGCTGATCGATGCCGGCCAGTCGGCGCCGGAGAGGTCAAGGAAGGACAGGCAGGTCTCGCTTGTCCCCATGGTGATCGATCGCGACGTAGGTCAGCACTGCTTCGGTCACCTTCACGGTAATCGGCTGCGCCGGGTGACGCTCGGCGTACACCTCGACCCTGACGGTGATCGAGGTGCGGCCGGTGCTGGCGACTTCAGCGAAGAAGCTGACAACATCACCGACCGACACCGGCTGCTTGAAAAGGAAGGAGTTCACCGCCACCGTCGTCACACGCCCACGCGCACGGCGCATCGCCGGGATGGCGCCGGCGACGTCGACCTGTGCCATGATCCAGCCACCAAAGACGTCGCCCTGCGGGTTCACTTCCGAAGGCATCGGCACGACGCGCAGGATCGGCTGCCTGTCGGGCAGGACGGGCAGGACTTCAGGCATCCTGACTCCGCAGGTAGTTGAGTGGCCCGCCGGTGAAGGGGGCGAAACCGGTGCCGAAGATCACCCCGGCGTCAGCCAGGTCGGCGTCGGCGACGACGCCCTCGTCCACGAGCTGCTGCGTTCTCGCGAGCAGCGGACGAACAAGGCGCTCTGCCAGTCCGGCCGGCACCGCAGCCGCCGGACCTTTGGCCGCCTTGCCACCGGCGTAGTCATAGAAGCCGCGACCACTCTTCCGGCCCAGATGACCCGCGTTGAAGCGCTCGAGCAGGCAGCGCGGCGGCTCCTCCCCGCTGCCGGCAAGGCTCCTGCCGGCAGCCAGCGCAACGTCAAGGCCGACCATGTCGACCAGCTCGATCGGCCCCATCGGCATGCCGAAAGCCAGCATCGCCTCGTCGACGGTTACTGGCGTGATCCCTTCGTCGACGGCGCGCATCGCCTCCAGCATGTAGGGGCCGAGAACCGCGTTGACGAGAAAACCGGGCGCGCTTTTCACAGGCAGCGGCAAGCGGTCGATCTGGCGAACGAAAGCGGTCGCTCGCTGGACCGTTTCGGCATCCGTTCCGGCACCGGCGACGACTTCGACCAACGGCATCTTCGCCACCGGATTGAAGAAGTGGATGCCGACCAAGCGCTCCGGCCTCGCCAGCACGCTCCGCAGATCCTCGATGCGCAGACTCGAGGTGTTACTGGCAAGTACCGCGTCCGGCCGCATGCGCGCTTCAAGACCGGCGAGCAGTGCGTGCTTGGCGTCCAGGTTTTCGTGGATGGCCTCGATGACGACGTCGGCCCGACTGGCTCCATGCCCTTCAGGATCGGGAATCAGGCGATCCATCACCCGCCGCAGCTCGCGGGCGTCCCTGATGCGTTGCCCCCAAGCCGCGTAGGCCCGCTGCAACGCAGGCGCGATCCGCTCCATCCCCTGATCCTGCAGCGTCACGGTCAGCCCGCGCAGGGCGCACCACGCGGCGATGTCGCCGCCCATGACGCCTGCGCCGACGACATGCACGCTGCCGGCCGTGAAGGTGCTTGCCTTGCCGAAGCTCTTCAGGCGCTCCTGGAGAAAGAAGACGCGCACCAAGTTGCGTGCGGTCGGCGAGCGGACGATGCTGTCGATCAGTTGTGGCGCCGCCAGCGCGTTGCCCCGATGGCGCGCCCAGATGTCGATGATCGCGTAGGGCGCCGGATAGTGCTCGCGGCGAGCACGCCGGGCGACCTGCTTTCTCGCGCCGCTGGCGACGACGCTCTTCAGCGGCCCGTTGAGCAGACGTTGCCCAAGCGGCGGACGCCGCCGTGGCTGCCCGGCGAGCACCAGCATGGCTGCGGCGCCGTCCATCACGCGCGGTGGCACGCAGTCGTCGGCGAGGCCGAGGCGCTTCGCCTTCTTCGCATCAATCGTCTTGCCCGTCAGCATCAAGTCCAGCGCCGCCTGTGGGCCGATTCGTTCGGGCAGGCGGAGCATGCCGCCCCAGCCCGGAACGATGCCCAGCATCACCTCCGGCAGCCCCATGCGCGTCGATGGTTCATCGACGACCAGCAGGTAACGGCAGGCGAGCGCGAGTTCAAGGCCCCCGCCGAGACAGTGTCCACGCACCAGCGCCAGGGTCGGATAGCGAAGCGCCGCCAGGCGGTTGAAGAGCTGCCAGCCACGCGCCACCAGCTCGATGCCTTTCGCCGGTGTATCGAGCTCGGTGAACTCCTGGATATCAGCGCCGGCGATGAAGCCCGCGGCCTTGCCGGAGCGGAAGATCAGGCCCTTCGGCGGGTGCCGGTCGAGCTCGTCAAGCAGCCGTGCAAGCTCTTCCATGACCGCGCTCGACAGTGAATTGGTGGATTCGCCCGCCTTGTCGAGAGTCGCCCAGGCAAGACCCTGCGCATCGACTTCGAGCCGCCAGTGACGGTAGCTGTGTGTTTCGGGGTTCATGGCCTTTCCTTGATCCTCGTTTTCCGTCAACAGCTTCATGCGGCACCTGCTGCCATGCTCTCGACCAGCATCGCGCCCCCCTGACCGCCACCAATACAGATCGCCGCGATGCCGCGGCGCGCGCCCGCAGCACGCAGCGCATGCAGCAGGTGGAGGACGATGCGCGCCCCGGAAGCTCCGACCGGATGGCCAATGGCGATGGCACCGCCGTCGCCATTGAGGCGCTCGCTGGCCAGCGAACCCAGTGCACCTGAGAGGCCGAGTTGCTCGCGGCAGTAAGCGTCCGACTCCCAGGCGGCCAAGCAGCCGAGCACCTGCGCGGCAAAGGCTTCGTTGATCTCCCAGAGGTCGACGTCGTCGAGCGCGAGTTGCTGCCGCTGCAGGATCGGCGTCGCGGCATGCACCGGGCCCAGTCCCATCTGTGCCGGGTCTAGACCGGCCCACTGACTGTCAGTGATCCTGCCGAGCGGTTGCAGCTGCCACTTCTCGACCGCAGCCTCGGAAGCCAGGATGAGCCAAGCGGCACCGTCGGTGATCTGCGAGCTGTTGCCGGGGGTTACCCGCCCATAGCGGCGATCGAAGAACGGCTTCAGCTTGGCCAGCCCGACCATGCTCGAGTCCGGGCGGACCCCATCATCCTCGAGATAGACCCGTCCCTTGCCGTCGACCAGCGGCACGATTTCGCCGAAACGGCCCGCCTGGCGTGCGGCAACCGCCCGCTGGTGACTGCGCACGCTGAACTCGTCCATCTGCTGGCGCGTGATCGCGAAGCGCCAGGCCAGGTTCTCCGCCGTCTGCCCCATCAGCAGGCCGACCACCGGATCGGTCAGCCCCTTCAACAGACCGACCACCGGCGACAGCAGCTGCGCCGGACGCAGCCTGGTGAACATGCCGACTTTCTGGCCGATGCTCTTCGCCTGCATCATCTGGGCAAACCAGCGGACCATCACTTCGTTGTACAGCAGTGGGGCATGCGACAACGCGTCGACGCCACCGGCAAGCACCAGTTGCGAAACCCCGTTACGGATGTTTGCCATCGCCGAGTCGATCGCCTGCATGCCGCTGGCGCAGTTGCGCATCACCGTCCACGCCGGCACCTGGTGCCCGCAACCGAGCCGCAAGGCGACGACGCGACCGATATTGACCTCGTCTGCCGACGGGCTCGCGCAGCCCAGGATCACTTCGTCGAGATCCGGAGCGGCGAAGGGCTGGCGGATCAGCAGCGCACGCCCGGCCTGTACCGCCAGGTCGCTGGCAGCGAACGGACCCGGGGCGCTGCGTCCCTTGAGGAATGGGGTGCGCGCTCCATCGACGACATATACCGGCTCAGATGCCATTTCCTTCTCCCTGTTCCAGTCCCGCGGCCAGCAGCGCGACGTGAGGAGACCCGCTCCTGAGCTCGCGCTGCCGTGCCAGTCGCCGTTTCAGGCGGCAGCCTTGTGCAGCAGCGTCTGCTGCCGCGTCCGACCGAGATCGTGCGGGAAGTCGTCAACACGGATGACGATGTCCCGCAACTCGTTGCGCCTCTTGAGCACGGCATACTCGGCCGGCGACACGATGCCGGCAGCGAACGCGGCATGGGCGAGATCGCGCACATTGGCATCGGGATTGTCCACCAGCAGCCCGCTCTTCTCCGCCGCGCGAATCTTCGCTTCGATCGGTTCGGCCTCGATCGTCGCCAGCAGCGCCAGTTCGAGCGCGCCGACTGCTTCCGACTCGCTCTTCGGCAGGTAGGTTTCGGCGGTCAGGCGGTCGCGGGCTGCCGACGGTTCGATCAGGAGCTTGGCCACCCGATGCCCGATGCGGTCAGACGGAACGTCGTAGGGGTGGCCGAGCGGGAACACCATTCGGTACAGCAGGCGGCCGATCCAGCGCACCGGGAAGTTGGCGATGGCACCGTCGAAGGCCATTTGCGTCTTGTACATCGCATCCCATATCGCCCAGTGCATCAGCGGCGCGTCGGCCTGCTGGCGCCCTTCCGACTCATAGCGCTTGAGCGTCGCCGAGCACAGATAGAGCATCGACAGGATGTCGCCGAGGCGCGCCGACAGTTTCTCGCGACGCTTGAGTTCGCCGCCGAGGACCAGCATCGAGATGTCGGCAAGGAAGGCGAACGCCGACGAGAAGCGGGTCAGCTGCTGATAGTAGCGCCGCGTTTCCGGTGCGACGTTGGCCGGTACGGAGACGAAGTGCGAACCCGTGAGACCCTTGCGCAGGGCACTGAAGGCGTGTCGGGCGGTGAACACGGCGTGACCGAAGAGCGCGCGGTCGAAATCCTGGAGACCCTGTTGCGCGTCGGGGTCGAACGCCGCCTTCATCTCCTTCAGCACGTAGGGATGGCAGCGGATGGCTCCCTGGCCGAAAAGAATCATGCTGCGCGTCAGGATGTTTGCACCCTCGACCGTGATGCCGATCGGTATCTGCTGATAGGCCCTGCCGATGAAATTCGACGGACCAAGGCAGATGCCCTTGCCACCGACGATATCCATGCCATCGTTGACCACCTGCCGGGCGCGTTCGGTGACGTGATACTTGGCGATCGCCGAAACCACGGAAGGCTTCTCGCCGAGGTCGATGGCGCCGGCAGTCATCTTGCGCACGGCATCCATCATGTAGGTATAGGCACCGATCCGCGTCAGCGGCTCCTCGACGCCCTCGAAGCGACCGATCGCCATCTTGAACTGGCTGCGCACCCGCGCATAGGCACCGACGCTGCGCGCGGTGAGTTGCGCCATGCCGGTATTTGACGATGGCAGCGAGATCGAACGGCCCGCAGCCAGGCACTCCATGAGCATGCGCCAGCCCTGGCCAACCATCGCCGGACCGCCGATGACGTAGTCCAGAGGCATGAAGACATCCTTGCCGCGCGTCGGCCCGTTCATGAACATCGCGTTGAGCGGGAAATGGCGGCGGCCGATCTCGGCGCCAGGCGTCTCGCGCGGCACCAGCGCACAGGTGATGCCGACGTGCTTCTTGCCACCGAGCAGGCCATCCGGATCGTAAAGGTGAAAGGCCAGGCCGAGGATGGTACATACCGGCCCGAGGGTGATGTAGCGCTTGTCCCAGGTCACCCGCATGCCGAGGACTTCCTTGCCCTGCCACATCCCCTTGCAGACGATCCCGACATCGGGAATCGACCCGGCGTCGGATCCCGCCCATGGGCTGGTCAGCGCGAAAGCGGGAATCTCCTGTCCCTTCGCCAGACGGGGCAGATAGTGGTTCTTCTGCGCTTCGGTGCCGTAGTGCAGCAGCAACTCGGCGGGGCCGAGCGAGTTCGGGACCATCACCGACACCGACAGCGCCGAACAGCGCGTCGACAGCTTGGTGACGATCTGCGAGTGCGCGTAGGCCGAGAACTGGAGACCACCGTAGCGTTTCGGAATGATCATGCCCAGGAAACCCTTGTCCTTGATGTACTGCCAAGCCTCCGGCGGCAGATCGCAGAGTTCGCTGGTGACCTGCCAGTCATCGACCAGCGCGCAGGCCCGCTCGACTTCGTTGTCCATGAATGACTGCTCTTCTGCCGTCAGCTTCGGCACGGGATAGGCGAGGAGCTTGTTCCAGTCGGGATCGCCACGGAACAGTTCACCGTCCCACCAGACGGTGCCGGCCTCGAGCGCGACGCGCTCGGTTTCCGACATCTGCGGCAAAATCCGCTTGTAGGTACGAAAGATCGGTCGGCTGACCAGCGCCCGTCGCAAGGGACGGACGCTGAACAGCACGGCCAGACTCGCCAGAGTGATACCGATTGAACTCCAGATGATCGTCGCGATCATGGCTGTTTCTCCTGTGATTGGTCTTGGGTTCTAGATCCCGGGTCTGCTTTCTCTGGCCGCCTGGGTCGGCAGCTCTTTTTGGATTCTTGCTGGCTCGTCGAACTGCGGCAGTGGCGCCCGCAGGCCGCCAAGCAGGAACGGCATCAGACGCTGTGCCAGCCGCCTGGCGAGGACCGTGTCGTCGTCCTGGAGCGGTCGCTCACCAGCCAGATCACCGACTTCGACACCGGTGACGACGCGCAGGACATCGGTTCCGGCGATCGCGTAGGACATGGCGCCGAGCATGAAATGCAGGCGCCAGACGATTTCAGCCTGCGGCACGTCGGGCAGAGCCCGATACAGCGCCTGCTTGTAGCGGTCGATCACCTCGGCATACTCGCCGGCGAAGAAAGTGCGGATGAACTCGGCGGGCTCGGTCAGCGTGCGGCCAAGCAGCCGCAGGAAGGTCATCCCGCCGAGAGCCTTGTCCTCACCCATGCGCAGCAGCGTGCCGAAGAAGGCCTCGAGGATCTGCGACGGCTTCAGCGGCCCGCCACCGGCCTGTGCCTCGAGCCGATCAAGGGCCTGCAGGCGATTCACGTTGAGCCATCCCAGCCGACGTCGGAACACCTCGCGCAGCAGCGCCTCCTTCGAACCGAAGTGATAGTTGACCGCTGCCAGATTGACTTCGGCTGCACCGGTGATCATGCGCATCGATGTCGCCTCGTAGCCGTTCTCCATGAACAGGCGCTCTGCCACATCGAGGATCCGGTCGCGGGTATCACTGCTGGTCTTCTGTTCGGACATCTGCGTGGTCGCCCCAAAAAAGTGCAAGCGCAAGATCGCCGGCACCCAGGGGCAGCCGGATTCGTTCAAACGTTCGTTTTAATGTTAGGGCGAGAACGCCGGGAATGCAAGCGATTTTTTCGCCAGGAAGACGTCTGCTTGAGAGCAGACGCGACAACAGGGCATACTGGCGGGGTCACTGACCCGAATGAGCTGCCTGCCGATGCGCCGCACTGCTTCAGCCTACCCAGCCGGCGACGGCCCAGCGGCTACCGATACCCACCTCGGAGCGACCATCCGCAGGCTGCTTCCCTATCTCTGGCAGTACAAGTGGCGCGTCCTGCTCGCCTTGTCGTGCCTGATTGGCGCCAAAGTCGCCAACGTCAGCGTGCCGCTGGTCTTCAAGGAGGTGATTGACGATCTCGGCGGCAAGCAGCAGCTTCTCGTCCTGCCCGCCCTGCTGCTTTTACTCTATGGTGCCTTGCGTTTCTCCGCTTCGCTGTTCGCCGAGTTGCGTGAAATCCTCTTTGCGCGCGTGACGCAGCGCGCCGTCCGGCGGATCGCTCTCGACGTCTTCCGCCACCTGCACGAACTGTCGCTGCGCTTTCATCTCGAACGGCAGACCGGTGGCGTGTCGCGCGACATCGAGCGCGGCAGCCGATCGATCTCCAGCCTGATCAGCTATACGCTCTACTCGATTCTGCCAACCCTGGTCGAGATCAGCATCGTTCTCACCATCCTGCTGCTTCGCTACGACATCGCTCTGGCCCTGATCACGGTGGTCTCCCTGAGCGCCTACGTGATCTTCACCGTAGCCGTCAGCAACTGGCGAATCACGCTGCGCCGCAACCTCAACGAAACCGATTCGGCAGCCAACACGCGAGCGATCGACAGCCTGCTGAACTACGAAACCGTCAAGTACTTCAACAACGAAGACTACGAAGCGAGGCGTTACGATCAACAGATGCAACTCTGGGAAGACGCTGCGACGCGTAGCCAGGTCTCGCTCTCGTGGCTGAACCTTGGGCAACAGGGGATCATCGCACTCGGGGTGACGGCGATGATGTGGCGGGCTGCCAGCGGGGTCGTCGACGGCAGCATGACGATCGGTGATCTCGTTCTGGTCAACGCCTTTCTCATCCAGCTCTACATGCCGCTGAACTTCCTCGGCGTCGTCTACCGGGAGATCCGGCAGGCACTCGCCGACATCGAGCGCATGTTCGACCTGCTGGCAGTGAATCGGGAAGTCGCCGATTCCCCCGATGCCGTCAATCTCGCCGCCAGGGCTGTGGCGGTCCGCTTTGCCGCCGTGGATTTCGCCTATGATGCCAACCGCCAGATTCTGTACGGAGTCGATTTCTCGCTTCCTGCCGGCCGGACGGTCGCCGTCGTCGGCGAATCCGGATCGGGAAAGTCGACGCTCGCGCGCCTCCTTTACCGCTTCTACGATGTCGGTGGCGGTGCCATCCAGATGAATGGCACGGATCTGCGCCAATTGAAGCAGGCCAGCCTGCGAGCGGCAATCGGCATCGTGCCGCAGGACACGGTGCTGTTCAATGACAGCATCTACTACAACATCCAGTACGGCAACCCCCGAGCCAGCCGCGAGGAGGTTCTCGCGGCGGCGGCAGCAGCACAGCTCACGACCTTCATCGACCAGCTGCCACGGGGCTATGAGACGCGCGTCGGCGAACGGGGACTGAAGCTCTCAGGTGGCGAGAAGCAGCGTGTGGCGATCGCCCGGGCGCTGCTGAAGAACCCGCCGGTGCTGATCTTCGACGAAGCGACCTCCGCTCTCGACTCGAAGACCGAAAAGGCGATCCAGGCGAGCCTCGACAGCGCCGCCCGCGGCCGCACGACGCTGGTGATCGCGCACCGGCTGTCGACGATCATGAATGCCGACGAGATCCTGGTGATGGATTCGGGCCGCATCATCGAGCGCGGAACACACCAGCACCTGCTCGAGGCAGCCGGCGTTTACGCGCACATGTGGACCCTGCAGCAGCTCGAGGAAACGGCTGGCCCCCGGGACGACGGCATGCCGCAGTAGCACGAGTGGCAGCCGAAAAAAAGCCAGGCACCCAGCCTGGCTTCGTTGTCATGTCCCTCGCAGGCGGCGGATCAGGCCGGCTTTGCAGGCTGTACTTCGCCCTCGTCCAGCGGCCGATCGAGCAGTTCGACGAGCGCCATCGGCGCGTTGTCTCCATCGCGGAACCCGCACTTGAGAATCCGCAGGTAGCCGCCGTTGCGCGTCGCGTAACGCGGTCCGAGCTCGTCGAATACCTTCACCACCATGTCGCGGTCGCGCAGGCGATCGAACGCCAGGCGGCGATTGGCCAGGCTCGGCTTCTTGCCAAGCGTGATGATCGGCTCAAGCACCCGCCGCAGCTCCTTGGCTTTCGGCAGAGTCGTCCTGATCACCTCTGCACGCAGCAGCGACACGCTCATGTTCTGCAGCATCGCCAGCCGGTGAGAGCTGGTCCGGTTCAGTTTGCGAAGACCCAAACGGTGACGCATATCAATTCCTTCCTGTTCTTTTCTGACTGCTCACTTGTCGAGGCCGGCCGGCGGCCAGTTCTCGAGCTTCATTCCCAGCGTCAGGCCGCGAGCAGCCAGCACTTCCTTGATTTCATTGAGTGACTTGCGTCCGAGATTGGGTGTCTTCAGCAACTCGTTCTCGGTTCTCTGGATCAGATCACCGATGTAATAGATGTTCTCCGCCTTCAGGCAGTTGGCCGAGCGGACGGTGAGTTCGAGATCGTCCACCGGCCGCAGCAGCAGCGGATCGACCTGGATCGTCTTCTGATACTCGACCGGCATCGCTGTTCCAGCGAGGTCGGCGAACACCGAGAGCTGCTCCATCAGGATGCGCGCCGCGGTGCGGATCGCTTCCTCGGGTTCGATCGCTCCGTTTGTCTCGATGTCCATGACGAGCTTGTCAAGGTCGGTGCGCTGCTCGACACGAGCGCTCTCCACCGCATAACTGACGCGCCGTACCGGGCTGAACGAGGCATCGAGCACCAGTTTGCCGATGCTCTTGGAGCCGTCGCCGATGTCGCGCAGATTGCCGGCCACGTAGCCGCGCGAACGCTCGACCTTCATCTCCATCGCCAGCTTTCCACCAGCCGAGAGGTGGGCAATGACGTGTTCGGGGTTGATGATCTCGACGTCGTGTGTGACCTCGATGTCACCAGCCCTGACGACACCCTTGCCCTCCTTGCGAAGGTGCAGCACGACCTCTTCCCGGTTGTGCAGCTTGAACACCACCCCCTTGAGGTTGAGCAGGATGTCGACGACATCTTCCTGAACGCCGTCGATCGTCGAGTACTCGTGCAGCACCCCTTCGATACTGACTTCGGTCGGCGCGTAGCCGGGCATCGACGAGAGGAGGATCCGGCGCAACGCATTGCCCAGGGTGTGCCCATAGCCGCGCTCGAACGGCTCCATCACCACTCGTGCATGCACCGGCGACAAGCTCTGCACATCGATGATGCGCGGTTTAAACAGTCCACTGCTTTGCATGTACAGTCCTTTGCCTGATTCCTTCAAGCTCTGACGCCGTTACTTCGAGTACAGCTCGATCACCAGACTCTCGTTGATCGTCGGCGGCAACTCGCTGCGCTCGGGGTGCGCCTTGTAGGTTCCCTTGGCGGACTTGGCGTCGACCTCGACCCAGACCGGAAAACCCCGGGCCTCGGCCGCGGCCAGTGCTGCCTTGACGCGCAGCTGCGCCTTCGCCTTGTCGCACACCTCAACCACGTCCCCGGGACGCACCTGGTAGGAAGGGATGTTGACTCGCCTTCCGTTGACCAGAACGCCATTGTGGCGGACGACCTGCCGCGATTCCGAGCGCGAAGCGGCAAAACCCATACGGTAGCAGACGCTGTCAAGACGAGACTCGAGCAACTGCAGGAGGACTTCACCCGTCACCCCGCGGCGCCGGTCGGCCTCCTGATAGACCTTGCGGAACTGTCCTTCGAGAACACCATAGATGCGACGAATCTTCTGCTTCTCGCGCAGGTGCACGCCGTAGTCGGACAGGCGCTGTCCCGACTTCTGGCCATGCTGCCCCGGCGCGTACGAGCGACGTTCGATCGCACACTTGTCCGTGAAGCACTTCTCTCCCTTGAGGAACAACTTTTCGCCTTCGCGGCGACACTGGCGGCACTTCGGATCGAGATTACGAGCCACTTTTTCTTCTCCTTAAATCCGACGCCTTTTGGGTGGCCGGCATCCGTTGTGCGGGATCGGCGTGACGTCGGTGATCGCCGTGATCTTCATCCCCAACGCGTTGAGTGCCCGCACCGACGATTCGCGCCCGGGACCTGGCCCCTTGATGCGAACCTCGAGGTTCTTCACTCCGCACTCGACCGCCACCCGGCCCGCAGCTTCGGCAGCAACCTGTGCCGCAAAGGGCGTGCTCTTGCGCGAGCCCTTGAAGCCGGCGCCGCCGGAAGTCGCCCAAGACAAAGCGTTGCCCTGGCGATCGGTGATCGTGATGATCGTGTTGTTGAAAGAGGCGTGGATGTGAGCGACACCCTCAGCCACGTTCTTCCTGATCTTGACTTTCTTGCGAACTTTTGCAGCGGTTTTGGCCATCTTCGGGTCCTAGTTGCTAATCATTTCTTGCCAGCGATCGGCTTGCGAGGGCCCTTGCGCGTACGCGCATTGGTGCGCGTGCGCTGACCGCGCGAAGGAAGCCCCTTGCGGTGCCGCAGGCCACGATAACAGCCGAGATCCATCAGTCGCTTGATGCTCATCGTGACTTCGCGGCGCAGATCGCCTTCGACCGTATACCTGCCGATCTCGTCGCGCAGCCGTTCCAGCTCGGCCTCGCTCAGGTCCTTCATTCTTGTTGAACGCACAACCCCAGCAGAATCACAAATCTTCTGTGCGCGCGAACGCCCGATCCCGTAGATTGCGGTCAGCGCAATCTCGGCATGCTGGTGGTTAGGGAGGTTTACGCCTGCGATGCGGGCCATCGATTCACCCCAAAAAAATCGAAACTTCGAATTATACCTGCGACCGACTTACGACTCACCACAGTGACTCGCAGCGATCAACCCTGCCGCTGTTTGTGACGCTGATCCGAACAGATCACACGCACGATGCCATGCCGCCGAATAATCTTGCACTTGCGGCAGATGCGCTTCACGGATGCCAGCACTTTCATGATTCACTCCTGATTCTCCGGCCGGAGGCGCAACCAGCCTCTAGCCGATTTGTTGCGTAGAGATTCTTCACTTCGCGCGGAAGACGATTCGCGCGCGACTCAGATCGTAGGGCGTCAGTTGCACCGTCACCTTGTCACCCGGCAGTATCCGGATGTAGTGCATTCGCATCTTTCCGGAAATGAAACCCAGGACCATGTGACCGTTTTCGAGCTTCACCCTGAAAGTGGCGTTGGGAAGGTTCTCGACGACCTCTCCCTGCATTTCGATCAAATCTTCTTTTGCCATCCTATTTCGCCGGTAGACCGGAGCCCTTGAAGTTCGCCTTCTTCAGCAGGCTCTCGTACTGGTGCGACATGGCATAGGCCTGAACCTGAGTCATGAAATCCATGGTCACCACGACAATGATCAGCAGTGAAGTACCGCCGAAGTAAAACGGCACGTTCCATTTGAGAATCAGGAACTCCGGAAGCAGACAGACGATCGTGATGTAGGCAGCGCCGACCAGGGTCAGACGCATGAGAATCTTGTCGATATAGCGCGCGGTCTGGTCGCCCGGCCGGATACCAGGAACGAAGGCCCCACTGCGCTTCAAATTGTCGGCTGTTTCCTTGGAGTTGAAGACCAGCGCGGTATAGAAGAAACAGAAAAAAACGATGGCCGCGGCATAGAGCATGACGTAGATCGGCTGCCCCGGCGACAGCGCCCCGGCAACGTCCTTCAGCCAGCGCATGGACTCGCCCGAGCCAAACCAGCCGGCGAGGGTGCCCGGGAAGAGGATGATTGACGAGGCGAAAATCGGTGGGATCACCCCCGCCATGTTCAGCTTCAACGGCAGGTGCGAACTCTGCCCGCCATAAATCTTGTTGCCGACCTGCCTCTTCGCATAGTTCACCAGAATCTTGCGCTGGCCGCGCTCGACAAAGACGACGAAGGCAGTCACCAGAACGACCAGGACGCAGATCACGATCGCTGTCAGCGGATGCATGGCGCCCGTACGAACCAGTTCCAGCAGCCCGCCAATGGCGGTCGGCAGACCAGCGGCGATGCCGGCGAAGATGATGATCGAGATGCCGTTGCCCAGGCCCCGCTCGGTAATCTGCTCCCCCAGCCACATCAGGAACATCGTACCCGTCAGCAGCGTCACGACGGTCACCAAGCGGAACATCATTCCCGGCTCGAGAACCAGCCCTGGCTGCGCCTCGACCGCTACGGCAATGCCGATCCCCTGGAACAGTGCCAGAAAGACCGTGCCGTAGCGCGTGTACTGCGTGATCTTGCGGCGGCCCGCCTCGCCTTCCTTCTTCAGTGCCTCGAGCTGCGGGCTGGCGTGCGTCATCAATTGCATGATGATCGACGCGGAGATGTACGGCATGATCCCGAGGGCGAAGATCGTGAAGCGTGACAGCGCACCGCCGGAGAACATGTTCAGCATGCCCAGCATGCCGCCCTGCTGCTGATTGAAGAGCTCGCTCAGGACGCGCGCGTCGATCCCCGGCACCGGGATGTGTGCACCGATGCGGTAAACCACCAGCGCGCCAAGCAGGAACCACAGTCGGCGCTTGAGATCGCCGAACTTGCCGCCCTTGCCGACCGTGTTCGCATTAGTTGCCAAGAAAGCTCACCCCTGACCGCGGTTCATTCGGCAACGCTGCCGCCGGCGGCTTCGATCGCTGCGCGAGCACCAGCCGTCGCGCCGACGCCCCGGAGGACGACCTTGCGGTCGATCTCGCCCGAGAGAATCACCTTCGCCGAGAGTACGTTCTGCGCGACGAGGTTGGCCTGGACGAGCGTTGCCAAGTCGATCTCCTCGACCGGCAGGCGCGCGATCTCCGAGAGGCGCACCTCGACGTTGCGCGACCGCGTGAGCGACTTGAAGCCGCGCTTCGGCAAGCGCCTCTGCAACGGCATCTGACCGCCTTCAAAGCCGACCTTGTGCAACCCGCCGGCGCGCGACTTCTGCCCCTTGTGACCACGGCCACAGGTCTTGCCGAAACCGGAGCCGATGCCGCGGCCAACGCGCTTTCTCGCCGGCCGCGAACCATCGGCTGGCTGTACGGTATTGAGTTCCATCTCAGCGCTCACATTTCACGAGATACGACACCTTGTTGATCATTCCGCGTACCGCCGGCGTGTCCTCCAGCAAGGAACTGCTGTTGACGCGACGAAGGCCCAGGCCCCGAACGGTCGCCCGATGCGACTCCTTGGTGCCGATGAGGCTCCTGACGAGGGTCACTTTCACTGTCTTTTCAGCCATCTCTTACCCCAGGATCTCGGCCACCGACTTGCCCCGCTTGGCAGCGACTTCGGCAGGCGTGGTCATTGCACGCAGGCCGTTGATGGTGGCACGAACGATGTTGTAGGGATTGGTCGAACCATGCGCCTTGGCTACCACGTTGGTCATGCCGATGACGTCGAACACCGCCCGCATGGCACCCCCGGCAATGATCCCGGTTCCCTCCGGAGCCGGCTGCATCATCACCCTAGAGGCGCCGTGATGTCCGACCACGGTGTGCTGCAGCGTACCGTTCTTCAGGCTGACCCGGATGAGGTTGCGACGTGCTTCCTCCATCGCCTTCTGCACCGCCACCGGCACTTCGCGGGACTTGCCTTTGCCCATGCCGACGCGCCCGTCGCCGTCACCGACAACGGTCAGCGCGGCGAAACCGAGAATCCGACCGCCCTTGACGACCTTGGTCACGCGGTTGATCGAGATCATCTTCTCGCGCATGCCGTCGTCGGGCTTCTCGGCTTGCTGAGGTTTCCTGCTTTGCGGTTTAGCCATTGATTACTCCAATTCCTTGCACTCTGCGATCAGAACTTGAGACCGCCTTCACGCGCTGCATCCGCCAGCGCCTTGATCCGGCCGTGGTAGCGGAAGCCCGCGCGGTCGAAGGAGACGCTCTCGATTCCCGCACTCCTGGCGCGCTCGGCAATCAGCAGACCGATCGTCTTAGCTGCATTGATGTCGCCCCCATTGGGCAGCATGCTGCGCACTCCGGGTTCCAGCGACGACGCAGAGGCCAGCACCCGCGACCCGCAAGGGGAAATCACCTGCGCATAAATGTGGCAATTGCTCCGGTGCACCGACAAGCGCACTGTCTTCAGTTCGGCAATCTTGGCCCGGGTCTTGCGGGCCCTGCGCAAACGCGCCTGTTTCTTGTCAATCATCTGAGCACCCTTACTTTTTCTTCTTCGTTTCCTTGATCACGACGACCTCGTCCGCATAGCGCACCCCCTTGCCCTTGTAGGGCTCGGGCTTGCGATAATTGCGTACTTCCGCCGCGACCTGGCCGACGAGTTGGCGGTCAACACCCTTGATCACGATTTCAGTTTGCGTCGGAGTCAGGGCCGTGATCCCGGCCGGCAACTTGTAGGCTACCGGATGTGAGAACCCCAGCGTGAGGTTCAGCGTATCGCCCTGGGCCTGCGCACGATAACCGACGCCGACGAGATTCAGTTTCCGCTCGAAACCGGAACTGACGCCAGTGACCATGTTGGCCACGACGGCACGCACCGTACCCGACAAGGCATCTGCCTGCGGCGCACCGGCAACCGGCTTGCAGACGAGACTTCCGCCCTCCTGCTCGACGGTCACCGCCGGATTGCTCGTAAAGTCCAGCGAGCCGAGCGGCCCCTTGACGGAGATCCGCTCGCTGCTCACCGCAACGGAGACCCCCGGTGGCAGGATGATTGGTTTCTTGGCAACACGGGACATGGCTACCCCTTACGCGACGAAGCACAGGACCTCGCCGCCAACGTGGCTGGCGCGGGCCTTGCGATCGGTCATCACGCCCTTGGGAGTCGACACGATGGCCACTCCAAGACCGTTCATCACCAGTGGAATATCACCCGCGCCCCGATAGATGCGAAGTCCCGGGCGCGAGACACGGTCGATACGCTCGATTACCGGCCGGCCGGCGTAGTACTTGAGGCCGATTTCGAGCACCGGCTTGCCGGCGTTGGGATCGACCGAGAAGTCTTCGACGTAGCCTTCGTCCTTCAAGACCTGGGCGATGGCGATTTTCACCTTTGACGACGGCATGGCGACGGACACCTTGCTCGCCATCTGGGCATTCCGGATGCGGGTCAGCATGTCGCTGATCGGATCGCTCATACTCATTCTGTTCTCTCCTGCTACCAGCTAGCCTTGACCATGCCTGGTACTTCGCCCTGCATGAAGAACTCGCGCAGCTTGCCACGAGCGAGGCCAAACTTGCGGAAGACGCCGCGCGGGCGGCCGGTCAGCGCGCAGCGGTTGCGCAGCCTGACGGGGCTGGCGTTGCGCGGCAACGCCTGCATCTTGAGACGGGCCTCGAAGCGGTCCTCGATCGACAGGCTCTGATCAGCAATCACCGCCAACAGCTCGGCTCGCTTCCCGGCATATTTCTTGACAACCTTGCGCCGCTTTTCCCCGCGGTTGATCACAGCGATTTTCGCCATTTCGTCTCAGTTCCTGAAAGGAAATTTAAACGCGCCAAGCAGGGCACGCGCCTCTTCATCGGTCTTGGCAGTGGTGGTGACACTGATGTTCATGCCGCGCAGCGCGTCGATCCGGTCGTACTCGATTTCCGGGAAGATGATCTGCTCCTTGAGACCCATACTGTAGTTGCCGCGGCCATCGAAACCCTTACCGGAGATGCCCCGGAAGTCGCGGACGCGCGGCAGAGCGACGGTCACCAGGCGGTCAATGAACTCGAACATGCGCGGCCCGCGCAGGGTCACCATGCAACCAATGGCGTAACCGGTACGAATCTTGAAGCCGGCAATCGACTTGCGTGCCTTGGTCATCACCGGCTTCTGCCCGGCGATCTTGACCATGTCGCCGACCGCGTTCTCGAGCACCTTCTTGTCCGCCACCGCTTCGCCAACGCCCATGTTGAGCGTCACCTTGATGATCCGCGGGACCTCCATGTTCGACTTGTAGCCGAATTTCTCGGTCAGCTCGGGAACCACCGTATCCTTGTAATACTGCAGCAAACGCGCCATGACTGATCCTTATGCCCGCAAGACTTCGCCGTTCGACTTGAAGAAGCGCACCTTCGTGCCGTCCTCAAGCTTCCTGAAGCCGACGCGGTCCGCTTTCCGCGTCGCCGGGTTGTAAAGCGCCACATTCGAGACATGCAGCGGCATTTCCTTTTCGATGATGCCGCCGACGACGCCCTTGACCGGATTCGGCTTGACGTGCTTCTTGACGCGGTTCACCCCCTCGACGAGAACATGCTCGGCATCCGAACGAGCCAGAACGGTTCCCCGCTTGCCCTTGTCCTTGCCGGCGATGACGACCACGTCATCGCCCTTACGAATCTTTTCCATGACCTTCCTTACAGCACTTCCGGCGCCAGAGAGACGATCTTCATGAAGCGGTCGCCACGCAGCTCGCGTGTCACCGGCCCGAAGATACGCGTACCGATCGGCTCCATCTTGTTGTTGAGCAGCACTGCGGCGTTGTGGTCGAACTTGACGAGCGAACCGTCCACCCGGCGAACACCCTTTGCCGTGCGTACGACGACGGCGCTATAGACGTCGCCCTTCTTGACGCGCCCGCGCGGAGCGGCGTCCTTGATCGCCACTTTGATGATGTCACCGACGCCGGCGTAGCGACGCTTCGAGCCGCCGAGCACCTTGATACACATCACCGAGCGAGCACCAGTGTTGTCGGCGACGTCGAGAGTAGTCTGTACTTGAATCATCTGTCACTCCAACTTGGCCCGCGACGGCGGTCAGTCTTGGAACCCGCTAGGGGAGAAACGCTCGACTGGTTGCTGCGGTCGGGCGCGGGAAAACTCGGCATTATAGCCGGTGCAAAGACAAACGCAAGAACTAAATCGCCACAGCCCGTTCGAGCAGCCGGCTGACGACCCACGACTTGGTTTTCGACAACGGCCGTGACTCCTGAATCTCGACCGTGTCGCCGAGTTTCGCCTCGTTGTTATCGTTCTGCGCGTGATACCTGCTGGAACGAACGATGATCTTGTCGTACATGGCGTGCTTGACGCGACGCTCGACGAGTACGGTCACCGTCTTTTCCATCTTGTCACTGACGACGCGCCCGATGAGGGTACGCTTGCTGCTCTTGGTCTCACTCATTGAACTGCCTTTTCACGAAGAAGCGTCCGCACGCGCGCGATCTGACGGCGCACTTTGCCGATCTGGCTGTTGTTCGTCAGCTGCTGGGTAGCAAGCTGCATTCGCAATCCGAACTGTGCTTTCAGCAGGGCAAGCAGTTCCTGGTTCAGCTCATCGACCGTTTTTGCTCTGAGTTCACTGACTTTCATGATCATCCCACCATGCGCGTTACAAACACCGTCGGAATCGGCAGCTTCGCAGCGGCGAGCGCGAAGGCCTCGCGCGCCAGGCCTTCACTGACGCCATCCATCTCGTAGAGTACCTTGCCCGGCTTGATCTCCGCCACGTAGTACTCCGGATTTCCCTTGCCGCTTCCCATGCGAACCTCGGCCGGCTTCTTGGAAATGGGCTTGTCCGGGAAGATGCGAATCCAGATGCGGCCACCCCGTTTGATATGGCGGGTCATGGCACGCCTCGCCGCCTCGATCTGCCGGGCGGTCAGCCGCCCGCGGCCGATCGACTTCAGCCCGAACTCGCCAAAACTGACTTTGGCCCCGCGTAAGGCAAGGCCGGTATTGCGGCCCTTCTGCTCCTTGCGGTACTTCCTTCTAGCTGGCTGCAGCATCTGTTGTTCCTGCCTTTCTAACTCGTTTCACGGGAGCCTTGGCTTCCCCGGGTGCGCTTTCTACCCTGGCAACCTCATCCGCGCCCTTCGTCGCCGGGCGGCCTCTGTCAGCAGTATCGGCGGGCCGCGCACCGCCGCGCCTCGGCCGCCGCTGGTCCTCGAGGGTGCTGTCGGCTGCAGCCGCTGCCTGCTCATGGCGTGCCAGAATCTCGCCCTTGAAGACCCACACCTTGACCCCGATCAGACCATAGGTCGTCAGGGCTTCGGATGTTGCGTAATCAATGTCGGCGCGCAGCGTGTGCAGCGGCACCCGGCCCTCGCGATACCACTCGCGACGGGCGATCTCCGCCCCGTTGAGGCGGCCGGAACTCATGATCTTGATCCCCTGCGCACCCAGGCGCATGGCATTCTGCATCGCCCGCTTCATCGCCCGGCGGAACATGATCCGCTTCTCGAGCTGCTGGGTGATCGAATCGGCAATCAGTTGCGCATCGAGTTCGGGCTTGCGGATTTCCTCGATCCCGACATGTACCGGAACACCCATGATCTTCTGCAGTGCGCCACGCAGGTTGTCGATCTCTTCGCCCTTCTTGCCGATCACCACGCCTGGCCGCGCCGAGAAGACGGTCACGCGTGCATTCTTGGCCGGGCGCTCGATCAGGATGCGACCGACCGAGGCGTGCTTCAGCTTCTTCTTCAGATACTCGCGAACACGCAGATCCTCGTTGAGCATCCCGGCGAAGTCCTTGCTGTTGGCGTACCAGCGTGACGACCAATCGCGGGTGACGGCCAGACGAAAGCCAGTAGGATGAATCTTTTGTCCCATTCTTGTTCCTCAGTTGCCGACGGTCAGGAAGACGTGACACGTCGGCTTGACGATCCTGTTGCCACGCCCCTTCGCCCGCGCAGTGAAGCGCTTGAGCACCATGCCCTTCTCGACGCAGATGGTCTTCACCTTCAGCTCGTCGATGTCGGCACCATCGTTGTGCTCGGCGTTCGCGATCGCCGACTCGAGCACCTTCTTGATGATCCCGGCACCCTTTTTGGGACTGAAGGCAAGGATGCTCAGCGCCTTGTCTACCGGCAGGCCACGAATCTGGTCTGCCACCAGCCGGCCCTTTTGACTCGACAGCCGCACGCCGCGCAAAACAGCACGAGTTTCCATATTCATTCCCCTACTTCTTGGCCTTCTTGCCGGATGTATGGCCCTTGAAGGTACGAGTCAGCGAAAACTCGCCCAACTTGTGCCCGACCATGTTCTCGGTGATGTACACCGGGATATGCTGCTTGCCGTTATGCACGGCGATCGTCAGGCCAACAAAGTCCGGCAGGACCGTCGAGCGACGCGACCATGTCTTGATCGGGCGCTTGTCGCCCGTCGCGCGGACCGCGCTCACTTTATTGATCAGATGGGCATCAGCAAACGGGCCCTTTTTAACGGAACGTCCCATGGTTCTCTATCCCTTAGCGTTTTTGCCGGCGCTGCACGATCATCGAGGTCGTACGCTTGTTGCGACGGGTACGATAGCCCTTGGTCTTGGTACCCCACGGGCTGACCGGATGCATGCCCGCTGCCGTCTTCCCTTCGCCGCCACCGTGCGGGTGATCGATCGGGTTCATGGCGACGCCGCGAACCGTCGGCCGCACACCGCGCCAGCGGGTCGCGCCAGCCTTGCCAATGGAACGTAGGCTATGCTCTTCATTACCCACTTCGCCAATCGTCGCCCGGCACTCGACATGGACGCGACGAATCTCGCCCGACCGCAAGCGCAACTGGGCGTGCACGCCCTCGCGCGCCAGTAGCTGCACCGAGGTTCCCGCCGATCGCGCCAGTTGCGCGCCCTTGCCGGGAACCATCTCGACGCAATGGATCGTCGTGCCCACCGGGATGTTGCGAATAGGCAGCGCGTTGCCGACCTTGATCGGCGCCTCCGACCCGCTCGACACCTGCTGACCAACGGTCAATCCCCTGGGGGCAATGATGTAGCGACGCTCGCCGTCGGCGTAGCACAGCAGCGCAATGTTCGCTGTGCGGTTGGGGTCGTACTCGAGACGTTCCACCTTCGCCGGCACACCGTCCTTGGTGCGCTTGAAGTCGACCAGTCGGTAGTGCTGCTTGTGGCCGCCACCCTGGTGCCGCGTCGTGATGTGGCCGTTGTTGTTCCGGCCGGCCTTTTTCGACTGCGGTTCCAGGAGTCCGGCAACCGGCGCGCCCTTGTGCAGGTTCGGGTTGACGACGCGGACCACGGCGCGCCGGCCCGGCGAAGTCGGTTTGACTTTGACGAGAGCCATCAGACGCCACCTCCATCAACGAAGTTGATTTCCTGACCGGGCTTCAAGCAGACGAAAGCCTTCTTCCAGCCACTGCGACGACCAGCAACTCGGCCGAAGCGCTTCTTCTTGCCCTTGACATTGGCCACCTGCACGGACTCGACGGAGACCTTGAAGAGCAGTTCGACAGCGCCCTTGACCTCGGCCTTGGTCGCATCGGGAACAACGCGGAAGATCACCTGCTCATGCTTGTCGGCAACGAAGGTAGCCTTCTCGGAGATCTGCGGTGCCAGGAGCACCTGCAACAGACGTTCTTCATTCATCCCAGGATCTCCTCAAACTTTGCCACCGCAGCCCGGGTCATCAGCACCCTGCCGAAGCGGACCAGCGAAACCGGATCTGCCTGATGCACCTCGAGAACGAGCACATTCGGCAGATTGCGCGCGGCGAGAAAGACATTCTCGTCGAGCGTGTCGGTGATCACCAGTACCGAGTCATAACCCATGCCCTTGATCTTGGCGGCGAAGAGCTTCGTCTTCGGAGCTTCGACGGTCAGACTGTCGACGACCGCCAAGCGGTCGTCGCGCGCCAGTTGCGACAGGATCGATGCCATTCCTGCGCGATACATCTTGCGGTTGAGCTTCTGGCTGAAGTTCTCATCCGCCAGGTTCGGAAACGCCCGACCACCACCACGCCAGATCGGCGACGACGACATCCCGGCCCGCGCCCTGCCTGTGCCCTTCTGTCGCCACGGCTTCTTGGTGGTGTGGGCCACGTCATGACGATCCCGCTGTGCGCGATTGCCGCCACGGGCGTTTGCCTGGTACGCAACCAGAACCTGGTGCACCAGTGCTTCGTTGTACTCGCGACCAAACAGCGTATCCGATGCCTCGAGGCGGCTTGCCTCCTGGCCCTGCTCATTAATCAGCTTGAGTTCCATTTATGCCCCCGCCTTGACTGCAGGCCGCACGATCACGTCCGATCCTTTGGCGCCCGGTACCGCGCCCTTGAGCAGGAGCAACTGACGTTCGACGTCGACGCGGACGACTTCGAGATTCTGCTGCGTGCGCTTGACGTCGCCAAAGTGACCGGCCATCTTCTTGCCGGGAAAGACCCGCCCCGGGTCCTGGGCCATGCCGGTCGATCCCGGCGCCTTGTGCGACACCGAGTTGCCGTGCGCCGCGCCCTGGGACTTGAAGTTGTGCCGCTTGATCGCACCCGAAAAGCCCTTGCCGATCGTTTGCCCGGTCACGTCGACCTTCTGGCCGACGACGAATATCGTCACACTGATCTGATCGCCCGCCTTGAGCGCAGCAAGATCGGCGACAGCGACCGGAAACTCCTTGAGAACGTGCCCCGCCTCGACGCCAGCCTTGGCAAGATGCCCGGCCATCGGCTTGTTCACACGTGAGGGGCGGCGCTTGCCGAAAGCGACCTGGACGGCAGGATAGCCGTCGACTTCCGGCGTTTTGATCTGGGCAACGCGATTGTTCGACACGTCGAGCACAGTTACCGGGATGCTGACACCATCGTCGGTAAAGATGCGCGTCATGCCGACCTTGCGCCCTACAAGGCCTAGACTCATGCTTATTCTCCTCTGACCGGCTACGATTGGCCGGCGAGCACCACAAAAGGAACGGGCAGCGCAAGCTGCGGTCTGCCCGGCGAAAGGCGGCGATTATAGCCGCTAGAAGCCCTTACTGCAACTTGATTTCGACATCGACGCCTGCTGGCAGATCGAGTTTCATCAGGGCGTCGACGGTCTTGTCGGTCGGATCGATGATGTCCATCAACCGCAGGTGAGTGCGAATCTCGAGCTGATCGCGCGAGGTCTTGTCAACGTGCGGCGAGCGCAGCAGGTCATAGCGCTGGATGCGGGTAGGCAGGGGGACCGGGCCGCGCACGACTGCTCCGGTACGCTTGGCGGTATCTACGATCTCCTGCGCGGACTGATCGATGAGACGATAGTCGAAGGCCTTCAGGCGAATACGGATTTTCTGGCTTTGCATGGTCGATTTCCAAAGAGCGAGCAGCGGCACCGCAGCGCCGCCGAAGGGTTTCGCCGAACTACTCGATGATCTTGGCGACGACGCCGGCGCCGACGGTGCGGCCACCTTCG
>ERZ761607.460-NODE-460-length-72200-cov-14.101934_pt1 | contig 72200 bp, 54 predicted proteins | sample MGYA00511164_ERZ761607 | MGnify/ENA primary metagenome ERZ761607 (study PRJEB28899, sample SAMN02445080) | bioreactor sludge metagenome | biome: EBPR sludge | place: Australia: Brisbane, Thorneside Wastewater Treatment Plant | collected 2011-06-22 ...
CACGGAAACAGTTGTCTCCGCCACGGAAACAGTTGTCTCCGCCACGGAAACAGTTGTCTCCGCCACGGAAACAGTTGTCTCCGTCACGGAAACAGTTGTCTCCGTCATGGGAAAAGTTGCCTAAATCCCTGAGAAAGAGGTATTTGCCGCAAGGTCAGGCGATTTGGAGTGGAGGAAAGGCTTGGGTTTTGAAGTTCTCATAAGGGGTGAAATTGAGCTTGAAGCTGCTCATTGAATTGACCGTTGGTAATGGATCCCATTTCATCATTTCCGCACAGAACGTTTCGTTGTCCAACTTCGACCCCTCACTTCACTGTCCAGCACCGCATCATTCATGAGCAAGCCTCTTCTCTTCCCCGCCTCCGTCGTCGGTTCGCTGCCGCGCCCGGCCTTCGTGCTTGATCTCATCAACGACCGCCCGCCTGTCTCCGCCGAGCGCTACACGCACGAGATGCAGGCCGCCGTGCGCTACGCCGTCGCCATGCAGGAGCACGCGGGGCTGGATGTCGTCACCGACGGCGAATGGTGGCGCAAAAGCTACATCGGCGTCATCGCGGAACTGGCGCACGGCTTTGAACTCGGCACCGCGCCGGATGGCCGGCCCATGACCGTCGTCACGGACAAGCTCTCACCCAAAAACCCCGGCTTCATCGCCCGCGAGGTCACGTTTCTCAAAACGATCACCAACCGCCTCATCAAGTCCACGCTGCCCTCGCCCGCGCTGCTCGGCGAGCGCATGTGGCACCCGGAGAAGTCCGCCAAGGCCTATCCGAACCGCGATGACTTTGTGCGCGACTGCGTGCCCATCCTGCGCCGCGAGCTGGAGCTCGTGCGCGAGGCCGGGGCCGGCATCGTGCAGATTGACGATCCGCATTTGTGCCTCTTCGTGGACCACGATGTGCGCGGCAAATACACCGACCCCGATGCCGCCGCCGACTTCGCCGTGGACACGGTCAACGAGGTCGTCAGCGGCATTTCCGGCGTCAAAATCGCCGTGCATCTCTGCCGCCGCGCCGGTGGACGCGCGCGTGGCGAGGTCTGCCATGGCGGCGGCTACGGCCCCATCATTCCGCACCTGAACAAGCTCAAGGCCCACCACCTCACGATGGAGTTCACCGCGCCCCAGGCTGGTGACATGACCGTCTTCCGCGAACTGCGTGAAGATCTCGAAATCGGACTCGGTTGCGTGGATGTCACACCCGGGCAGGTGGACTCGGCGGAAACCATCGTCAGCCGCGTGCGCAAAGCCTTGGAATTCCTCGCCCCCGAGCGCATCACGCTCAATCCCGACTGCGGCTTCGCCCCTGGCTCCGGCGCCGCCGTCAGCCTCGACGAAACCTACCAAAAGCTCAGCAACGAGGCTGAAGCCGCCCGCATCCTGCGCGCGGAGCATGGGTGAGTGGCTGGCGCCGCTGCTTCGATGGCTGGGAGTCGCGTGTTTTGGCTGTGGCTTGACACGATCAGGCCAGCATCACCGCTCATGGATGACAAGGCCGGCTTTTTCATCCGGTCTGGCAATGAGGACCTTCGCCTGATTTCCGTCTGATTTGCCGTCCCTGCCTTTTACGACGGTGTTTTGGGCGATGAGAAACCGCCCGCCGCTGATGGGCGCAATGCCGACGGAGGCGTTGAACTCCCATTTGCCGGTGAGCCGCAGGTTCTCATCGGCCCGCAGCAGCACCTGCGGTTTCCCGTAACAGCCGAACCACCACGCGCCGCTGGCGTGAGCGGCGGTTTGGATGCCCATCAGTGTGTAACCGCTGGCGAGCACATGGCGCCTCTGGAAGCGGAAGCCGGTGTCATATTCATAGACGTAGTTTTCCCCCACACCGGGCGGCAAGCCACCCACGATAAAAAAACGCCCATCACGCCACGCCATGCCGCCAGCGCCGTGCACGACCTCCGGCACGCGATGCTTTGCCAGCTCGGCCAGCGTTTCGGCGTCATAGACACACACCCAGGAATCCGCCTCGCCGGCGGGCCGGTTGAATTTTGCCAGGTTCGTGGCGACATAAACGCGGCCATCGTGAAAGCAAAGGTCGCCATGATGATCCGCCACGGGAACCTTTTTCAGGATGCGGCCCTCCGTGTCGGTTTTGACGAGATAATCGGTCCAGCACCAGTAGATGGCATCCTTGCCGTTCGTGCAGATGCCTTGGAGATGGCGCGGATAGGTGCCTTCGCAAGCGGTCGCGTGGAAATCCGCCGCATGGAGTGATTGAAGCGTGAGGAAAGCAAAAAACAGAAGACGCATGGCAAGGTGAGGTTGGAGTCCAGGCTTTAGCCGACGGTTTGGGATGGTTGAGAGGTCAAAGATCGGCTAAAGCCTGGACTCGAACTTCTCAATTCGAGAGAGTTACTTGGATTCGCCATTCGCGAGCTTGTTGTTGGCAAAGGTGTTGTCCTCGCCGCCTTCGACTCGCAGCGACGGCGCAGGCTGGCGGTCTTTGCGGCGATCAGCAATAAGGCAGCCGGTGACGAGGCTGTGGCTCGTGTTTTGCAGCAGCAGACCCGCGCCGTCGCTGTCGAGGATGGAGGAGCCGCTGATGTTGAAGGTGTCGCCATTGATGATCTGCACGGCGGCGGGATGCGTGCGCACGCCGTCGATGTGCAGACCGGTGAGGGTGATGTCGCGGCAGTCGCGGAAGACGAGTCCGCCTTTTACGGCGGCGGCTTTGCCGCGGTAGTAGGGCGGATTGCGGTCAAAGGTGTTCGGGCCGATGGCGAGGTTGCTGCACCCGACCGCGAGAAGGTCATGCTCGAAGCCGACGCCGAAGGTGTTGCCGGTGATGACGGCTCCGCGCACTTCCTGGAGGTCGATGTTCACGGAGACATCGCTCAGCACGTTGTCGCAGATGCTCAGATGGCCCCAGCGGGCGGTTTCGTCGTTGCCGTAGGGCTTGCCTTTGCCGATAAAGCGCACATTCGCCGAGCCGGGCGAGACGCTGTTATGCTGAATGGTGCATCCGGTGATGCTCACCTCGGCGGTGGAGCCTTCGGTGCAGTCGATGAGCACGTTTGCGGTCGGCGGTGCGTCGGGAGCCATGTTGCTCTCGATGTCGCAGGTGCCGATGTGGAGGTTTCGCACGCCGCCGCCGCGTGTCACCACGCCGCCGCCGGCGTTGTAGCTGATGTGGCTGCCGGTGATGTTCGACTGGTGGAGGTCGACGTGGTCGTAAAACACGCCCACACCGCTGTTGTGATACAAATGACAGTCGCTGATGATGACATTGCGGTTTCGCACGGTGAGATGGATGCCGTGTCGTGCCTCATGCACCGACACGCGTGTGATGGTGAGCTGCATGGTGCCTGTGGCCTCGATGCCATCCGCCCCGGCATGCGCGCCGACGATTTCGATGCCATCCACCATTGGCGTGCGCTGCCGCGCGAAAATCTCCGGCTTCAATGTTGTGGGAGCCGCCGTGCCGCCGTGCGTGCCTTTGAAATGAAAAGCCGGTCCCGCGCCTTCCATCACGAACCGAGCCACACCGTCGCCACTGAGCGAGATGAAGCCCGTTTGGTCGAGATCGACCACGATGGGCTTCGTCAGGCGATACGTCCCGCGTTCAAACCGCACCGCGCCACCGGCATTGACCATCGCTTGCACCGCAGCGGTGTCATCCGCCTTGCCATCACCGATGGGCTGGGCGTGAAGAGAGAAGGACAACAACGAGAAGAGAAGCAGGCGCGAGAACATGAGGCGATGTCATACGCACATGAGACGGTCATTTGCGCGGCTCAAAATACGCCTCAAAGGCGTTTGTGAGGCCTTCGCCGAAGGTGATCCAGTGCTTGCCCATCGCGGGCTGCTTGATGCCTTCGATGTAGTTGCAGTTGAACTCAAGGATGACGGCATCAATGCCGAAACGCGTGAACCAGCCCTCGCCGAGCGTGCCGGGATTGCGAAACGAGGGCTTCGTGGACCCGACGGTGAACCAGGTGTGGTCGCGCAGGCATTGCTCGAAGCGGGCCATGCGGGCGAGGTAGGCGTCGATGTCGGGAATGTCTGGACGGCTGATGTGCAGCATGCCGTTGCCGTCGTTGTGCAGGTCCATCGCGAAGGTGGGCCGGCGTCCGGCTTTGATCTCGCTTTCGAGCCAGCGCTCCAGCGCCGCGTTTTCCGGCGCGAGCTTAGGATCGGCGGGCTTGTCCCACTTCCGGTTCAAATCCCAGCCGCCGAGGTTGAATCGCGTGCCCCCGCGCTCGACGCCATCCTTGTTCGCCATCGGTAGAATGCACACGTTGTAGAGCGCGAGGCACTTTTGCGCATCCGCATCGCCTTTCAGCAAGCGGCGCACGAGTCCTTCGACGACCCAGTTGCCCACCGGCTCCCACGGATGCGCGCGTGCGCGGATGAAGACATGATTTGGCGCGTCGTCGTTGCCCACGCGGATGATCTCCAGATCGCGACCCTGCACCGTTTTGCCAATCGTCTCGATTCTCACCAATGGACTCGCTTTGATCTCATCAAGGAAGCGGTTCAAGTCCGACACGCGATACGGCTCGGCCCTCGCGACGAAGAGCGAATCGGCTGGCATCTCGAGCGTGACGCGCACGCGGCCTTCTTCCGGCGATTCCGTCGCCACGGGCGTCCAATTTTTACCATCCTGCGAGATGACGACCTGCTTGATCTCTTTCGCCACCGAGCCGGCTTTGCTGTTCCAGACATTGGCCATGTTTTTCAGCTCCAGCGTGAGCTTTTGACCCTTCGCGGCCTGAATGCGGAAGTGAAAATGTCCCGCCGCACGATTCGGCGAGAGCCGCTCCTGATCGTAGAGCAAAAACACCTGCACCGTGCCGTCCTCAGCGAACTCATAATACAGCGGCGAGGCATTCTCGAAGCTTGTGTCGATGAAATCGAGCGGTGGTGATGGCGCCTCGTCAGAGCGGGCTTGGGCGATGACGAAAATGATTGTCAGAAAAAGTGAAACGAGTCGGATCATGGTTTTGGAAATTGCCTTGAAAGTTCAACGCCCCGGCTGGATGCAAGTATCGGGCATGAGAAATGGGGTGTCAGCGCACCTCCGCCCAGTCAAACTCCAGCCTGAGGATGTCCGGACTGTGCCGCCCCTGAGAGCGCTTGTAGGTGATGACGTGGAACGACTCTCCGCCATCGCGCTGCGTCCAATACCCCTGCGCATAGTAGCCGTCATCCAGGCGGGATTTCTCCGCGTTGTCGAGGATGACATGGCGCGTGATGCGCAGTGTCGCGGGATCGAGCTTGAAAAGAGCGAGCTGCATCAGTCCCTTCTCCACCCAGTTGCGCCCGAGCAGGTAGCACTGCCCGTCCTTTTCAAACAGACGCGGGCGGCCGATGTGTTGTCCGATGAAGTCGTTGTCAGCGTTCAGGTCGGTCTTTTCGATGATGCGGAATTCGGCGTCCGTCCGGCACAGCCACTGCGTGTCATCGTAGCCGCGGGTGGTGACCAGAAACCCGTCGCCGTGCGGCATGAAGGCGCTCTCATTGATGGGCGCGCCGCCCAGTTCGTCCGTGATGCCGCGCACGAAGCGCCAGGTGCGGCCGTTGTCATCGCTGCGGATCACATTGACCGGCCCGGGGCGGCTTTTCGCCGGATGCACGCGGCGGCCTCCGGCGAGATGCTCGAAGTTCATCACCAGCATCCAGGTGGCGGGGCCGCGCACGATGAAGTCGAAGGGATAGCCATACTCCACGCCGTCCACGATCCCCACACGCTCGATGGGGCTGAAGGTGTGCCCGCCGTCGGTGGAGCGCACGACCCCCATCCCGGAGCGCAGGGTTGCTTCCGCGTCATAAACATCGCTGTAATTGGCGATGTCACCGTTCGGAAAGCGCACCCACTCGCCCATTTGCATCGTCATGTCAGGATGCGCGGCCAGGGACTGCGTGCCCAGCACCTTGCCGCTGGCGCGATCCAGCCGGATGAGGTCCAGCGCCGCGCCGGGGTCCCTGGCATGGGCGCGGCCGTGCTTGCAGGAGACCAGCACCTCGTCATCAAGCGCGAGCAGCGCGGGGAAGGCCAGATAGACCCCGCCCGCCTGCTCTGGGGCGGGCGCGAGATGGTGCGTCGTCCTGGTTTTGGGCGCCAGCGGCTCCAGAGCCATCAGCGCGGGACAGAGGAGCAGGGACAGCAGGGGGACCGCTTTCATGACCTGATACTACGCGAATGCCGCGCTCTTTTTTGACCCCACTCCGGCTTCAGTGCCCACCGGGAGCCTGCGTCTTTCGGATGACCGGCGCGAGCCACTTCGCGGTCTCGTCGGCGATGACGTTGTAGCCCGCCAGATTGGGATGCCGGTCACCGGCCCAGCCTGGGAGGTGGCCAAAGAGGCCGTCGAGGCGGTTGTCCATCACGACGACCTTCGGTTCGGCGCCTTCGGGCGTGATGTAAGGCGTGGCGAGCGGTCGCAGGTTCTCGGGTATCTTTGAAAGCGGGAAGCGGCGGTAGTTGAGGCCATCGGGATTCTTTTTCAGCTCGGCGAGGTAGCGCGGCGCGATGTCGAAGACCGCGAGCTTTTCCTCGGCGGCGATCTTCCTCACGGCGGCGTTGATGTCATCGTGGGTGTTGGTAGCCGAGTACGGAATGACGGTCATCGGGATGAGCATGGCCTTTGGGTGATCCTGGCGCAGGCGGGCAAGCATCTCGCGGAAGTCCTTCGGGAAGTTTTCGGCAAACTTCTCCCGCCTGGCGATGTCGTTGATGCCGTAGCGGATGAAGATGTAGTCGGCCTGCGGCTTGGTTTTGACCGCCTTGTCGTAGCGGGTGTCGAGCAGGCGGCGGATGAACTCGCCGCTGACGCCTTCGTTGCACACATCACAAGGAGGCAAATCGCCCTCGGTGGCCAGTTTGATGCGGAGCATGTCCTCGAACTGCGGTTCATCGGGAGCGTGTTTCTTTGGAAAGCCCGCCTCGGTGGTGCTGTCGCCCAGCAGGATGATTTGGAGGCGCTTTTTGCCCGCCGTGGCATCGCTGAAGGCAAAGGGCTGGCCGCCGATGAGCTGGTCGGAGGTGATCGTGGGGCAGATCAGGCGCTCGACATGCTGGACGAAGATCTCCGTGCCGCGCGTGTGGCTCACATAGGGCCAGCGGGCGGGATTGTACATCGTGTCGGTCATGTCTCGCATCAGCACGACATGTTTGCCGTTCCTCGCCATCTGGCGCAGGCCGAAGGGGCGGCCTGCGACGCACATATTCAGATGCACGCCCATGAGGATGACATGATCAATGCCTCTTGAATCGAGGAGGTTCCAAATCTCCACGCCGCTGTCGCTGACGGCGTCCTTCTCCTGGTCAATGCGCAGTGTGTTGATCTGTTTCGTCCACGGGGCGCGAGGATTCAGACCTCTGGCCGTCAATTCGGCGGCCCACTTCTCGTGTTCTTCGGGATCGTCATCCTCGCCGCCATCGCTTTGATCCAGCGGATATACCGCCATCTCCTCGGCGGGGATCTGTTTGCACCACTCTCCGATCTTGTCGGGCAGGCGCGGCGCGGCCGGTGCTGTCCTGGCCCGTTCGCGGGCTGGAGTGCCCTCGTAGGGCTTCATGCAACTGCTTGGCGCGTGAATGATGAGCACTCCGGCGGCGCGGGCCTTTTCGAGCACTTCGTTCATGCGCGGAGCCATCTCCACCGCGCGGGTGACGGCGTTTTTGCAGTGGTGCAGGTCCCACATGTCACACACGATGACGGCGGTGCTGGACGGCGGCCATTGCTCCTTCACCAGCACGGGCCTGCCGGAGGAGGACCGGGTTTGCAGCGTGAGGGAAAGCGGCGTCTCCGCGGCAAGACTGGCGGCGGCGAGAAGGCAAAGGGCGGAAATGCGCATGCGTCCTATACGCGGCCGGGTGCCTGCCATTTGTCACCGCGGCCGGAACTGCGCCGCTGGATCCCGTCATGAGCTGCGAATGGCCTGATACAGCCATGCCCGCGCGTAAGTCCAGTCGCGCTTGGCCGTGGGCACGGAGATGCCGAGGATCTCGGCGGCTTCTTCAAAGCCCAGGCCGGCGAAGTAGCGCAGCTTCACCAGCTCGGCCTTGCGGGCGTCGTGCGCCTCCAGGGCGGTGAGAGCGTCGTGGAGGGCGAGCAGTTCGTCGTCTTTCCCGGCGGGGGCAGCGATTTCGATTTCATGCACGTCCAGATGCTCCGCGCCCGCACCGTGCTTGGCGGCGAGCTTGCGCCGCGCTCGCTCGATGAGGATGCGGCGCATGGCCTCGGCGGCGGCACTGAAGAAATGGGCGCGGTTTTCAAAACGCTGATCGCCCAGCCGCAGCCAGGCCTCATGCACGAGCGCGGTGGGCTGGAGCGTGTGGCCCGGCTGCTCGCGCGCCATCTTCGCGCGGGCGAGCTGGCGCAGCCCGGCATAGACCTGGGTGAGCAGATCGTCAGTGGCGCCGGGATCGCCACGCTGAATGGCATCGAGCAGTAGTGTGAGGTCGGCCATGACAGCGGGAGTGTGCGGGAGGGCACGGGGGAAGGCCAGTCCAAATCGCAGCGCAAGCCGGGGGCGTGCCGGGCAGGTGCCAGAGGGGGTGGTGCGGGGGGCGCGCCCGCGATTCTTCGGCATCCTGCCCAGGCGGCAGAGGCGTCCGCGCTGCAAGAACAACGGCAGCCCCCCTGAGGAAGCGCCCATCCCCTCTCCGGGGCGATGACCCCGCCCCATGGAGGCTGTTGGAGTGACTCCAACGTGTTGGCATACGGCACCCTGTGCGGACGGGGGTGGCATCCATGAACTTGTTGGAGTGACTCCGACGGGATGGCATACGGCACGCTGTGCGGACGGGGGTGGCATCCATGAACCTGTCGGAGTGACTCCAACAGGATGGCATACGGCACCCTGCGCGGACGTGGGTGGCATCCATGAACTTGTCGGATTGACTCCGACGGGATGGCATACGGCACCCGCGACACGCGCACCCGGCATCCTTGAACCTGTTGGAGTCACCCCAACGGCCTCTTTGACCCGCCCCCCGCCGCTTTGCCTGTCTGGGGGCGGCGCTGGCAGGGGCGGGGTGGTGGCCGCTTTTATCCATACACCGGGGCTGGCACCTCCTGGAGGGGGGTGGTGTAGAGGGTGCTGCGCACGCTGCCATAGATGTGGGCGGCCACCCGTACCTGGATGGGGCCGGTGACACCCTCCGGCACCCGGCCATAGACACGCAGGCGGGTGTTTCCGCCATAAGTCTCACAGCGCACCTCCGTGCCGTCCTGTAGGATGAAAAAGATGCCCTGGGCCGGGTCGTGCTGGTTCAGCTTCAGGTGGGCGCCGCGCACGCCGATGAGGTGGCCGGACACATAGACGTCCGGCTTGTCCGTGGTGCAGCAGATCACCGTCGCCAGCTTCGGTGTCACCAAGCCCGCAAAGCCCTGGCTCACGAGTCGCAGCCCCTGCCGCCAGGCGCGGATGGCATCCAGGCTGAAGGCGATGCTCATGCCTGCCTTCACCTGCTCCGCCGTGTGGAAGTCATCGTGCCCCGGCTGGCTGCCGCCCGCCGTGGGGTAGAGGCCGATGAGGCCATACAGCCCCGGCGACCAGCGGCTCGTCGCGCCTTTGGCCAGCATCTGGCGCAGGTAGGCCTTCAGGACCTGCGCGCATTGCTCCGGCGGCAGCCCCGTCTCGGCGGCCACGGCGGCATCCAGCTCCGCCTCGGTGATCTGCTCTCTCTTCACCGCCCGGCAGGTGAATCCGCCGCGTGGGTTGGGAGCTGGGTGGTAGAAAAAACCTTCGTCCATGCGGTGGAAGCTATCCACATTGCCCCGCCCTGTCACGCTTCATCTCACCCGCCTCCCGGCCTCCGGTGCCGGTGCCGGCCTTCATGAGGAGTGGTTTGGTGTGGCGGCGGGGGCATGGGCGGGTTTCTCTCAATGCTCATGCGAAATCCCACGCGGAAAAGGATCAGCGAGACTTCCCCACCAACGTCCCGGCTTCGCGGGCGAGGAGGTCGGCGATGAGCCAGGCATACCAGTTCGCTTCGGTGCCGGCGGGCCAGTTGGCGGCGATGGCGGTCTTGGCGGTTTCGAGGGCGGTGCGGGCTTCGGCGGGGTGGTTTCGCTGGTGCTCGGCCATGGCGAGGATGGTGGTGGCGGCGGCGGTGCCGCGTTCGGGGGCGTCCGGGTTGGCGCGCATTTTTGTGGCCCAGTCGGCGGCGGCGTCCCAGTGGCCGAGGCGGTATTCGGCGAGGGCGTTGAGGAGTTGCATCCAATGCGCATCGGCGTGGGATTGCGCGGTCGCCACGAAGGCGGCGAGCGTCGCGGCGTCCACGCCGGAATCGGGGGCGAGCAGGCAGGCCTTGGCCACCTGTTCGGCCTGCGTCGGGTCGGTGGTGTTTTTGAAATGGCTGGCGGCTTCCGCGCAGGCAGCGCGGTAGGCGTCGCGGTCGTTGGCGCCGAGCAGCGTCGCGGCGAGGATCAGGCGTTCGCGAGTCGCGTTTCTCCCGGTGCCGGCTTCGAGTTCAGCCCCGCGGCTTTCGATGAAATCGCGCGTGGCCTGCGCGGCTTCGGCGAATTTCCCCGCGCGGCTGAGCGTCTCGGCGGGAGTCGGCTCCGGCGCAGGATCGGGCTTGCCGTCGCGCCCGGCTTTCCACTCGGCGAGGCGGCCCTCGATGGCGATCGTCCATGGGTGCTCGGGCTCCATCACCTTGCGCATGAGCGCGGCGGTTTTCTCGCCGAGGGCGATGGCTTCCTCCTTCCGGCCCGTGCTCCAGTAGCTGCTCGCGAGTTCGCCCATGGGCCAGAGCGTGTCGGGATTCCCGGGGTTCCCGTGCGCGGCGACGATCTGTTCGCGCAGCTTGAGGGCTTCCTCATGCCGGCCGGCAGCGGCGTAGGAACTGGCCAGGCCGGTCATGGCAAAGAGCGTGTATCGATCCTTCGGACCGCGGACGCGGATCAGCCGCGGCACGATCTCCTCCCGGAGGGCCAGCGCGTCCTGCATGCGCCCGGCGTCTGCATAGGCTTCCGCCAGGATGATCGAGGGCCAGAGCGTGCCCGCGGCATCCGGGCCGCGGAGACGGCGCATACGGACGAGGGCATCTTCCCCGAGCTGGATGGCTTCATCGGTGCGCTTGGCGACGCGATAATTATGCACCAGCGCGCACTGGAGGTTGAGGCTCTGCGGGGCATCCGGCCCGAACGTGGCGCGGTAGTAGGCGAGCGCACTTTCCCGCAGCGGGATGCCCTGCTCGGGCAGGCCGATCTCGAAGTAAGTGGTGGCGATGGTCTCCTGCAGCCGGGCGCGCCGGGCGGGCGGCAGGTTGGAGTCGGCGTCGAGGCGCTTGACCGCACTCGCGAGCGCCTCGAGCACGGTCATCTTCCGCGAATACGTCTGCGCGGACCCTAGCTCGGTGGGACTGCGGAAAACCTCCGACATGAACTTGGCGATCGCCTCGGCCTCCGCGCGCGCTTCCTCGGACTCGGCCAGCCGCTGCCCGGCGAGTTTTTCCGCCGCCGTGGCGCGGCGCGTCTCGGCCTGCGCGCGCGCCGCCTGCCACAGGCTCGCCACGATGCCGATGACCAGCGACGCAGCGATGGCGAGACCGGCAGCGAAGGCGACTTTGTTGCGCCGGATGAGCTTGCCCAGGAGATAGGCCGTGGTGGGCGGGCGCGCGGTGATGACCTCGTTCTTGAGATGGCGCTGAAGGTCGAGCGCGAGGCCGTTGGCGGTGTCGTAGCGGCGCTGGCGATCTTTTTCCAGGCACTTCATCACGATCCAGTCCACATCCCCGCGCAGCGCGCCCGGCAGGCGGGCGGCGTCAGTGTGGCGGCGCTTCGCGGCGGAGGTCAGCTCGTTGCCGTCGAGCGTCTTGAGGCGCTGGGAGGGCCGCGGCGGGTCCGCCTCGCGGATGAGGCGGCGGATTTCTCCCATGCCGGCCTTTGCCATGGTGGCCATGTCGATCGGCGTGCGGCCGGTGAGCAGTTCGTAGAGCAGCACACCCAGCGAGTAGATGTCGCTGCGCGTGTCCACATCCAGCGAGGTCATCTCCGCCTGCTCCGGGCTCATGTAGAGCGGCGTGCCGATCATCTGCTCGAACTGGGTGAAGAGCGTGCCGTCGGTGAGGCGGCCCTGGGTGGCCTTCGCCACGCCGAAATCAATCACCTTCGGCACCGGCCTGCCGTCGTTGACGGTGACGAGGATGTTCGAGGGCTTGAGGTCACGGTGGATGATGCCTTTCTGATGCGCGTGCTGCACGGCGTTGCAGACCTGGATGAAAAGCCCGATACGCTCCTCATTGGAAAGCCCCTTCTCATCGCAGTAGTCGGTGATCTTCACCCCGCGCACCAGTTCCATGACAAAGAACGGCCGCCCCTGCTCCGTGGCTCCGGCGTCGAACACGCGGGCGATGTTGGGATGGTCCATCATCGCCAGCGCCTGCCGCTCCTGCTCGAAACGGGCCACGACCTCCTTCGTGTCCATGCCCAGCTTGATGATCTTCAGCGCCACCCGCCGCCGGACCGGCTTGTCCTGCTCCGCCATCCACACCGTGCCAAACCCACCCTCGCCGATCTGCTGGAGCAGTTTGTAGGGGCCGATGCGGTCGCCCGGCTGCTCGCTCAAAGGCAGGCCATCGGGCACCAGGCGCACGCCGGGATTCACCTTGAGCGTCGCCAGCGAGTCAGCCGCCGGATCATCCAGAAAGCCTGCCGGCATGGCATCGTGCGCCGCCAGCATTGCGCGCACCTCGGCCAGCAGCGCGGCATCATCGCCGCAAGCCCTCGTGAGAAATGTCTCCCGGTCCTCCAACGCATGATCCAGCGCCGCGACAAAGATGTTCGCGGCAGGGTTTCCCGAAGGTGGAGTGTTCATGGAAGTGCTCATACAACCTGCTCATGCGAGAAAGCGCGAGGAAAAGGATCAGAAGATTTGACGGACGCTGTTCCGGCGGCGTCATCTGCCCTGTCTGAGCAAGCGGGAGCCCGCCCTGCTCATGCGCGGTTGAGCGGCGTGATGCGCGGCAGCGGCGCCGGCGGCTCCACGGCCTGCACACGCAGTTTGAATTCGCCCAAAGACGCCGCGCTGACCGCGGCGGAGCCGGTGCGCCCTTCGAGCGCGGCCTTCACACCGCCCGGGTCGGCGGATTGGGAATGCCGCCGCCCTGAGAGGCTGGCATCAGGCGAGATAGGATCCGGCGATGTCGCCGGCCATCTGGCGCGCCTTTTTCAAGCCTCCATGCGAGTCGAGAATCCACACCGCGATCATGAGGCCGCGCGCCCGGTGGTGCATGGCGAACATGCGCGCGGGCTTGTCATAAACATCCCAGAAACCGGCGACATGCACCACCAGCTCGCGCTGAAGCTCGGGGCCGTGAGGCCCGTCCAGCTTCTCCAGCGGGAAGCTGCTGCGCGTGCCGCCGAACCAGCCTGGTTTCAAGTCCGCGTAGGACCAGCTTGTGGTCAGCGCGCCGCGCACTTTCTGCGCGAACATTTCCAGGCTCGCGAACTGCCCTGCATGGCCGGTGGCGATCATGCCGTCGCACTCCCACGATCCCGCCAGGGTGGAGCGGTATTTCCGGTAGGCGATCAATGCCGGGATGTCCGCCTCATGATTGAACTCGCCAGCGAGCACCGCCTTGTGGGAGGAGGGCAGGATGATCGAGCCGCCGCGGGGAAGCGCGGCGCGCTCCTTTTTCAAGAAGCCCCTGACGGAGCCTGTGGCGAGGAGAGTGGCGATGCCGCCGAGAAGTGTGGTGCGCCTCATCATGGTCTGAATCTGCCTGATCCCGTCCTGACGGCAAGCCCGCGCGCATCCGACCAAAGTCGGATACCCGGTCCGCGCCGGATGAGTGATGATGCGCCAGCCAGGGAGGTTGATCCGCAGCTTCCCTGTCACTGTTCCATCCGACATCATGAAACCCGCGCGCCATCTTTTCATTCTCGCCATTTCTTCGAGCCTGGCTGGTCATCTCACCGCCGCCGAAGAAAAATCCACCCTTGCCGCGGAACGCGCCGCCATCCGCGAAGCTGCCTCGGCATTCTGCGCCGGGCTGCATCGCGAACGAATCAGCGGCCTGCCCTCGGAGGCGCAGTTGCAGCGGCTGTCCCCGCTGCTGACGCCGGAGCTGGTCTCGCTCTTCCAGCGCGCCCGCGTCCTCCAACAGGAGCAAATGCGCAGGCATCCCGATGAGAAGCCTTACTGGATCGAGGGCGATTTGTTCAGCAGCATGTTTGAGGGTGTGACCTCCCGGGAGATCGGCGGGGTGTTCAGCGCCCCGACTGTGGACGCGACGGTGCAAGTGCGCCAAACCCACGTCTCGCAAGGCCTGCCGCCGGTCTCGTGGACGGACACACTTGTCTTCAAACGGCGCGGCCAGGGCTGGCTGCTGGACGACATCCGCATGGGGGGTGACTGGGCCTTCAAGTCCGGCTCGTCATTGCGCGCCATCCTGCCCGGCGGGGGGCGGGATTACGAGGACCACACCACGCTCGACGAGCGCTGGAAGGTGCGCTTCACCCGCGACGGAGAGGAAGTCACCCGTGTCACCATCCAGCCGGAGGACGACTCCTCCGAGCCGTTCATTTTGTTCGGCGGCGATGGCGGCGAGACATGCCCGATGCCGGTGTGGGTCGTCTGGGGGCCGGATGGTGACAAGCTCGCGCTGCGCCTGGGCGACAGTCCGCGCTTCACACGCACGCTGATATTCCGGCTGGTGGACGGCGCGTGGAAGCCCGTGGCGATGCCGGAATTTCACCCCAGGGAAAAGGTCACTTTGCAAGGACACGGTTTTGAAGAGCGCGACCGGCTCGTGGACGCCGAACATTGGCAGGACGCCGGCACGCTGGTCGTGAAGTACTTCGGCAGCTTTGCGAAGGGGGACGAAGGGGACGGCTGGCATCAGTTTGTCAGCGTCAGGATTGACGCTCAGGGCCGGGCGGAAGTCGTCGGATTCCTGGATGTGCCTGGAGAGGAATGAAGCTTTCAATCACAACACACAACACCCGATATTAAACATCATGCGTTACACAAACCTCGATCTGCTGTTCACACCTGAAGGCGCCATTGTCGGCGCGGTGACACTGGCCCTGACGATTCTCATCTGCCGGCCGCGGAAGAAAAAAACGGACTCCGGACCGCCGGATTCGAAGGATCTCGTCGGGCGTTTTCGCGCCAGCATGGAAATCAATTACCAGCGCTGGCACGACGGTGTTGGGTATGATTTGCCGCTCATCGCCCAAGCCACTCCCGAAGAGCGCGCGCGGATTGAGAAGCTGGTTCTCGCCGAGCCCGTTTATGACTGGCGTGTTGTCGAGGCGCTCTGTCATTTGCGCACGCCGGACGCCATCGCCAGGTTAAAAAACGCGCTTGCCACAAGTGCCGATCACTCGGTGAGGATGGCAGTCACGGAGCGTGCCGGTGATATCGTCAGCCCGGAGGAGCGTTCGGCGGCCATCATCGCGGCAGTGCGCGAGGCGCCCCTGGTCAAAGGGCTTCATCACGCGCTGCAGCAGATACCTGCATTCCGCCGGCCCGAGATCATCGAGGAAGTGAGGCAGGCCGTGTTGAAGCGCGAGGGGGACGGAGTCCCTCACTGCGCCGGACTGCTGTTGTTTCTGCATGGCAAAGCCGTCAGCCTTTTTGACAATGCGCATCGTGATCTCCTGCTCCGCTTCAACACCAAGGATCCGGCCGCGCGCGCCGCGGCATGCCGCGATCTGTTTGAACTGATCGGGGACTCACCCGCAGCATGAAGACACGGCAGATGAACGAAGCGCTCATGACTCCGCATGAGCAGGTGCGGGGCGGGACCGCCCAGTGCCGGCGGCTCAGACTGCCGCTGCTTTTGCTCGCCGAGCAGGCCGGCCCAGATGTCCTCGCCGGGCTTTCCGCGCTCATGCGCAAAGTGCCGCCGCATGAGAAATTCCCGCGGATCTCCGGCTTCTCCCAGGCTGGATGGACCTGGCGCCCCGCCGTGCGGCGGGGGCCGCCTGGCTGTGCTGGCTGACGGAGTGAAAGCCCCCAACCATGCGAACCCTCATGCTTCTCAAAATTCTGCTCATCATCCTCGTCATCGCCATTGTCCTCGGCACCGGCATGATCCTGGAAATCCGCCGCGAGCGCGCTTTGCGCGAGTGGGCATCGGGAATTCCGGGCGCGCGGCTGCACTGGCCCTTCATTGCGGTTGAGCATCCCTCCGTGCCTGCGGCGGAGCTTGTGGAACTCCTCATCCAGCGCGCCCCGGTGTCGTGGGCGTCGGCCATTGAGACCAGGGGCGGCAGCGGGGATGTCTGGCTCGTCGAATACCGCGCCACTCCTCCGGGGAAGAAGTCCACACGCTGGTTCACACTCGTCGCCTGGCGGAGGAATGACCTTGGAAGTTGCGGGCCTTTGGAGCATGCTGACGCCGGCGCAAGGACTCTGGGCCGCTGGTCCTGCCGTGTGCTCAGCGGCCTGATCACTGTCTCCATGCTCCATGAAATCCTGGGCGAACAAAACCCCCGCCCGCGCTGAAACCAACTGTCATTGCCCTCATGAAAACGCTCCCGCTCGCGCTCGCCCTCATTGTCTGCGCGCACACCTCGCGCGCCCAGGAGAAATCCGCCTTTGCCAGCTTCATTGAGCTGCCCTGGCGTCATGTCATCGGCGGTCATTCCGCCGGGAAATGGCACGACAGCGAGGCTGCCGGCCGGCTGCTGGGCAAGCCAGGCATTTCATACCGTGTGTTTTCCCTCAAGGGTCCGGCTGGCAGTGTCACCGCCGGCAAGGCCGCGCCTGAGGCGGATGTCTGCCCGGATGTGTGGATGCAAATAATCACGCCCCGGCCGGATCCTTCGGCGCCTGTCACCCTCGGTGTGAACGCCTCATGGGATCCCATGCCGCGCGCGGCTGTGATGGCGGACACCGGGGACGGGGCTCTGGCAGCGGTGGTGCGCGGCATGCTCGTCAAGCGCGGCATCGCAATCCCGGAGGTGAAAATCCATCAGCGGCTTCAGATTGACCTCGACGGCGACGGGCGCGCCGAGACACTGGTGGCAGCCAGGCGGTTTGTGAACGAGGTGGAACTCTTCAGCGCCGCGGCCGGGGATTACTGCCTGGTCTTCATGGAGCGCGAGACCGCGAAAGGTGTGACACGGCAGATTCTCCACGGCGATGCCTATCCGCGAGCCGATCCTGAAGCCGCGCCCAGTATTCACGAGATCACAGGATTGCTTGATCTGGACGGTGACGGGCGGCTGGAGGTCATCACTCACACGGGATACTACGAGGGAGGCGGCTGCCAGGTCTGGCAGTTGCGCGGTGACGAGCTTGTGAAAGTCATCGAGCTGGACTGTGGCGTGTGAGCACCGCCTCTGCCGGCTTGCGCGGTCTGCCAAGCCGGTCCAGAAAGACTCCGTGCTCACCGATTACCACACCCATACTCCGCTTTGTCATCACGCCGAGGGCAGCCCTCTGGACTACGCCCGTCACGCGCGCTCCATCGGTCTCGCGGAGATCGGTCTCTCGGACCACAATCCGATGCCGGAGCAGTTCGACAACTGGCGCATGGCCCTGGCCGACTTGCCCCGCTATTTCGAGATCGTGGACGAGGCGCGCGCGGAGCTGCCAGATTTTCCCATTCGTCTTGGCCTGGAGTGTGACTACCTGGAGGGGGGCGAGGATTGGATCGAGAAAACAGCGCGCATGGCGGAGTGGGATTACCTCATCGGCAGCGTGCATTACATTCATGACGGCATCGCTGTGGATGACCCGAAATACCTCTCGCGCTGGAGCGGCGCGGCGGACATCGAGGCCATGTGGGCAGCCTACTGGCGGCTTTATGAAAAAATGATCCGCAGCGGTCTCTTTGATTTTTACGCGCATCCCGACCTGGCCAAGCGCTTCGGCCTGCGGCCGGCCGGGGATTTGCGCTGTTATTACGAGCCGGTCATTCAGGCGCTGGCGGACACGCGCGGCGTGCTGGAGGTGAGCACCGCAGGCCTGCGCAAGGATGTGCGCGAGATTTATCCCGCCCGGGAGATGCTGGAGATGGCGTTCAGCGCGGGCGTTCCCATCGTCATCAACTCGGACGCGCACACTCCGGGTGATGTCGGCGCGGACTTCGACCAGGCTCTGGCTCTTGTGCGCGGCGCGGGCTACCGCAAGACGGTGCGCTTCGAAAAAAGGCGGCGTGTCGAAGCGGACCTGCCTGAGAGCTGGCCGCCGCGCTGAAGGAGCGCCGGAACACGCCGCCGTGTGAACTCCGGCGGGCGGCCGACTCGGTCATTGACTCCTGCGGGTGTGATGAGGGAAGATGCGCGCATGAAAATCGCGCATTGCCAGTTTGAGTCATGGTGCGGGGAGTTTGACCACAACCTCGCGCGCTTCGAGGAGGGAATGGGGCGGGCCGACGCGGCAGGGGCGGTGATTGCGAGCTTTCCGGAGTGTTTTCTCACCGGTTATCCCGACACGGAGGAGCTGGCGCGCGCGGGGGCCTTCGCGGCGGATTCACCCGAAATGATGCGGGTGCTGGATGTGACGGCGCGGCATGAGGCGCTGGCCATCATCGGCTTCAATGAAACGCGCGGGGTGGACCTGTACAACACGGCGCTGGTGGCGCATCGCGGGCACTTGCTGGGGTTGTACAGCAAGTGCGCGGCATATCAGAAGTTCCACAAGCAAGGACGCGACTTTCCGGTTTGGGAGCACAAGGGCTTGAAGTTCGGCGTGCTCATCTGCGCGGACGGAGGCTACATCGAGCCGGCGCGCATCCTGGCTCTGAAGGGCGCGCGGGTGATCTTCGCCCCGCATTTCAACTACATCAGGGACAGCGGGCTGATCCAGCACTTCATGAAAGTGCGCGCGGACCACACGGCGCGCGCCATCGAGAACGGCATCCACTTTGTCCGCGGCAACAACGTGGTGCTGGACGCGGCGAAAAGCGGCATCACGCGCAACGCGGGCGTGGGCTACGGCGACAGTTACATCATGGACCCTGGCGGCGAGATCCTCGCCCAAAGCCGGCGGCATCAGGAGGACTTCATCATGGCCGAGATTGATCCCGATCCGCGCAAAGACCGCGCTTGGGGCATGAGCAAGTCGGCCTGGAGCTGGCGCGAGTTCAAGCCATTCATGGATGAGGCCATGGCGCAGGCGGATGGCGGGTGATGCCAGGCACCGCTCACGCGCCAATCGCCCTGCGCAGGCGCGCCAGCAGCGGCCCCGGCTTCCTCAGCGCGTGCTCCCAGACACGCAGCACCCTCCAGCCCGAGGCGCGCAGCTCCCGCGCCACCCGCCGGTCCCGCGCCTTGTTGCGCGCGATCTTCGCGTCCCAAAACGCGCGGCGGGATTTCGGCCTGCGGAAATGCAGCGGGCAGCCATGCCAGAAGCAGCCGTCCACAAACACGCACACCCTCTCCCTGCGAAACACAAAGTCCGGCCGCCCCGGCAGCCTCTGCCCCCGCCGCCAGCCCGTGATCCCGTGCGCCCGCATCAGAGCCACCATCACCAGCTCCGTGTCCCGGTTCCCGCTCGACCGTATGCGCGACATCACCTCGCTGCGCTTGGCTTTGGAAAACACATCGGCCATGAGAATGATGGGATCCTGCGCGCCTCCGCTCAGCTTTTCGACATATACCTCCGCCGCTCCGCGTCAGGCAGCTTTTCGACCGCATAACGCAGCATCGTCCTGGGCATGTTCGGCGCATGAAGATCTAGAAACCCGCGCAGCACCGCCGCATCGCGCTTGCCCGCCTCGCGCAGCATCCAGCCGCAGGCCTTGTGCATCAGGTCGTGCCTGTGCGCGAGGAACCGCTCGCACAGCCGCAGCGTGTCGCCGAACTCTCCGCTGCGGATGAAGGCCAGCGTGGCCAGCACAGCGATGCGTTGTTGCCACAGGCAATTCGATCCCGCCAGGGTGTCGAGCACGCCGCGCTCTTGTGTGCGCAGCCATTCGCCCAGGATCAAGGGCGCGCTCGTGTCCACGAGGTCCCAGTTGTTGACCCAGCGGGTGTTTTTCAAATACAGGCTCACCAGTCGCGCGCGCGCGGCCTCGTTCTTGCGCGCCTTGGCAAAGCGCCGCACCAGGATCAACAGCGCCAGCAGCCGCTCCTCATGCCACTCCGAGCGCAGCAGCACGAGCACATCATCCTCCGGCAGCGCATCCGTCTGCGGCAGCACCGCCCGCACCTGCGGCACCGTGAGCCCGAGAAACCTGTCCCCCTCCCCATATTCGCCCGGCCCTGTCTTGAAAAAACGCTTCGCCGCCTCCGCCCGCTTGGCGCAAGCCTGAGCGCCGAGCTGGGTTCGGATTTGGGTGAGCGTCATGGGAAATGATCCCTCGATTTCTTTCACGAAACCCGAGCGGGCAACATGAATGTCTCCCACTTTGCTCAGGCGAGCAGCTCGGTCATGACATGCCCATGCACATCGGTGAGGCGGAAGTCGCGGCCGGCGTGGCGGTGGGTGAGGCGCTCGTGGTCCATGCCGAGCTGGTGCAGGAGGGTGGCGTGCAGGTCGTGGACTTCGACGGGGTTTTCCTCGGTGTATTTGCCGATGTCGTCGGTGCGGCCATGCACGTGCCCGGGCTTGAAGCCGCCGCCGGCGACCCAGACGCTGAAGCAGTCGCGATGATGGCCGCGACCGTTTTTGCCCTCGCGCCAGGGGGTGCGGCCGAACTCGGTGGCCCAGAGGATGATGGTCTCGTCCAACATGCCGCGCTGCTTGAGGTCGGTGATGAGGGCGGCGGTGGGCTGGTCCACGTTGTGGGCGAGGTCGGCGTGCTCCTTCATCTCGCCGTGGGAGTCCCAGTTCGGGCGGGAGCCGGTGTCAATCAGCTCGATGAAACGCACGCCGCGCTCGGCGAGGCGGCGGGCGACGAGGCACTGCCAGGCGAAGTCGGCGCCAGGGCCTTTGACTTTGCGGTCGAGTCCGTAGAGACGGCGGATGTGCTCGGGCTCCTGGGAAAGATCGAAGGCCTCGGGAGCGGCGGTCTGCATCTGGAAGGCGGTCTCGAAGGACTTGATGCGCGCGGCCAGGGCGCTGTCGTGCGGGCGGGAGGCGAGGTGGCGCTGGTTGAGGGCGCGGGTGAGGTCGAGTTCGAGATTTTGCAGGTCTTTGGCGGCCTGCGGGGTTTGCAGGTTGGCGATGGGGCGGTCGCCAGGAATGACGCGGGTGCCCTGATGCGCGGCGGGCAGGAAGTCGCTGGCATAGACCTGGGTGCCGCCATAGGGCAGGTGGGGGCAGATGACGACGAAGGAGGGCAGGTTTTGGTTCAGCGTGCCGAGGCCGTAGCTGACCCAGGACCCCATGCTGGGCCGCGCGAAAGTGGGCGAGCCGGTGTGCATGCCGAGCGTGGCCTCGCTGTGGTCGAAGTGGGAGGCCTTCATGCTGCGGATGAGGCAGACCTCGTCCATGACGCCGCGCAGATGCGGAAAGATGTCGCTGACCTCGGTGCCGCAGTTTTTGTTGGGCGCGGCGCCGAAGACATTGCCCATGAGCTTGTCCGGCCCCTGTCCGTCGCGGCCTTTGGCAAGCGGCTTGGGGTCGAAGGTGTCAATGTGGGAGACGCCGCCGGTGGCGTAGATCATGATGAGGCGTTTGGCCTTGGCGCGGGTGTGCGGGCGGCGCGGCGCGAGGGGGTCGTCCGCGGCGAGCAGCTCGGAGAGCACGCCGGGAAACAGCAGCGGACTGCGGGCGAGGAGGGAGCGGCGTGTGAGCATGGCGGCGTTTTTTTGGACAGGATTGACAGGATTTCAGGAGAAACAGGATTGTGGAAGGAAGATTTAGAATCGCTTGGAACCCCTTACACTCGTGCCATCTTGAGCCATGACACCGCAAGAGTTCGCCTCAAAGCACCAAAGCCTGGTGTGGTCGCGCAGGGGCGCGGCGCCGGAGGTGATTTTGCGCGCGGCATTGATGCAGCCGAGATTTCACACGATCCTTGACGCCTGCTGCGCTTTTGGATTGGAGAGGGTGGCAGGGGAGTGGCGGGAACTTGCGCGGGAGCAAGGCCGCGATGTAAGGCGGGCGGCACCACTGGTGGAGCGGATGCTGCGGAACATTGAAGCGGGGTTTCGAGATGCTGCGACCTGACACACTTGAGCTTTGGCAGTTTCTGGAAAACCAGCCGGCTTTGCAGGGCTTCGTTCTGGTGGGCGGCAGTGCGCTGGCACTGCGCATTCGGCACCGGGTGAGCGAGGACTTGGACTTTGCCTGGCCGGGTCTGAAACTGCCACGAGCAAGACTGGAGGCGCTGCTTCACTTGTCGGATGGAAAAGGATTCCATGCCCGGCGCCGGGATGATCCAGGGGTGCTTGACGAATTTGAGATCGCCGGCATGGACCTGCATGACTACCAGCAGGATTTTTTGGTCAACGAGCGGGTCAAGCTGAGTTTCTTCGCCGCGGATGAGGGACTCGTCCGCATCCTTTCCAGCACGGGTGAGGAGGCTGTTCGTGTGGCGACGCTGGACGAGCTTTTTGCCAGCAAAGCGCTGGTGACGGCCCAAAGATCGAAGACTCGTGACTGGTTTGATCTTTTTGTTTTGATGACGCGTCATGGCAAAACTTTGGAGGACATGAGAGCAGTTTTTCAGAAAGCCGGCATGAGCATGCAATTTGACACGGCGCTGCAGAGGCTCTGCTCCGGTCAGCCTTCGAAGCATGACGAAGGCTATGAGCATTTGATGGAGAATCCGCCGAGCCTTGAGGAAATGACACGATTCTTCCAAGCGGGGCGTGACGCCTATGAGAAGCGGCAGGCTGCCGAGCGTGGCAAGAATGTGCGGTGAAACGCTCATAGCGTAATCAATCGAGATAGAGAAACTCGTTCGTTCTCAGCAACGAGCGAGTCAGGGAAGTCCAGGCTTTGGCGGGGTCTGGAGTTTGTTTTTTAAGGGTCTTCAGATGGGTGAGAAGAAGGGTTTGTTCTTCGGTGCTTGGGGCGCGGGCAAAGAGCTGGCGGTGGAGACGGGTGAGGTAATCTTCGTTGTAGCGCGGTGTTTTGAGCAGGTCTTTGACGATGCCCTCGGCGGTGGTGTGGACGGTTTCGTCGTTGAGGAAGTGGAGGGCTTGCAGGGCGGTGACGGAGCTGTCGCGGGTGGCGGTGCAGGCGTTGGGGTCGGGGCCGTCGAAGGTCTGCATGTAGGGGGCGGCGGTGAGGCGCTTGGTCATCAGGTAGATGCTGCGCTTGTTGCTCGGGTAGTCGTCTTTGAAGGGGTGGTGCTGGGTGTAGCCCCAGTCCTTCATGGCGGGGAAGGGGAAGGGTTTGTCCTGCGGTGTGAGATCCAGTTTGCCGCTGAGCAGGAGGAGGGTGTCGCGCAGGGATTCGGCGTCGAGACGCTGGCGGTTGAATTTCCAATAAAGCGTGTTGCCGGGATCGGAGGCGAGGTTGTCCGCGCTGTCCGTAGAGGCCATGCGCCAGGTGCGGGAGGTGAGGATGCGGCGGTGCAGGTGCTTGAGGGACCAGCCGTGGCGGATGAAGTCGGTGGCGAGCCAGTCGAGCAAGTCGGGATGCGTGGGCGGCTCGCCGCGCAGGCCGAAGTCGCTGGTGGTGGGGACGAGGCCTTTGCCGAAGTGGCGCTGCCAGACGCGGTTGACGATGACGCGGGCGGTGAGCGGGTTTTTCGGATCGGTGATCCACTGCGCGAGTTGGAGTCGGCCGCTGGTTTTGGCGGCGATGTCAGCAGGCAAGGCGTGGCCGCCGAGGATGTCGGGGAATTTGCGCGGGACTTCGGCGCCGGGGCGCTCGGGCTCGCCGCGCATTTGCAGGCGGGCGTTGGAGGGTGCTGCTTCGCTGACGGCGTAGGCGGCGGGGATGAGGGGGAGTTTTTTGAGGTGCTTGGCAAGGTCTTCGCCGGCGTCGCGGGTGCGGCGGAGTTGGCGGTCGAGTTCGCCTTTGAGGCGGCGCTGCTCGTCGAGGCTGGCGGTTTTTTCGAGGCGGGCGAATTCGATGGCCTTGGCTTCATCGGCGGCGAGCCGCTGGGTGAGGTCGGCCTCCAGGCGGCGGGTCTCTTTTTCGAAGGGGGCGAGCTTGGCGGCGGCTTCTTTTTCCGGGATGAGCGGCGGGAAATGGTGCTGGGCTTTGAAAAGCTCGAGGCCGGGCTGCGGATAGCGCGTGCTGGCGAAGATGCCGTAGAGCCCGTAGTAGTCGCGCATGGTGACGGGGTCGAACTTGTGGTCGTGACAGCGGGCGCAACTCAAGGTGAGGCCCATGACGGTGCGGCCGAGGTTGTCGAGTGTGTCCTCAATGGTGACATGCCAGGGATAGCGCTCGATGAGGGAGCCAAAACGGCGCGAGAGGGCGATGTAACCGGTGGCGATGGTCTGGCGGTTTTTTTCCTCCTGGCTCGCGGCGGGCAGGAGGTCGCCTGCGAGCTGCTCGGTGAGGAAGCGGTCGTAGGGCAGGTCATCGTTGAGGGACTGGATGACGTAGTCGCGGTAAAGCCGGGCCTGGGGGATGGGATAGTCGGAGTTGTCTCCGGCGGTGTCGGCGTAGCGGACCCAGTCGAGCCAGTGGCGCGCCCAGCGCTCGCCGTAATGGGGGGAGGACAGGAGGGATTCGAGGGCGGCGGAAAGTTCGAAATTCGAAATTCGAAATTCGAATTTGTCCGGCGGCAGCCCGGTCAGCGCATACGAGAGGCGGCGGGCCAGGACATGCGGCTCGGCATCGGGCGCGGGGGTGAGGCCGGCGGCTTCGCGTTTGGCCTGGATGAAGTGGTCAATCGGGTTGAGCGGCCAGGTTTTGTCTTTGATCTCGGGGAGGGGCGGATCGGTGAGGGGCTGGAAGGCCCAGTGGGTGGACGCGGGCTTGTTTTCGGCGACGGGCTGCGCGGTCTCCGGCCACTCGGCTCCGGCGGCGATCCAGGCGGTGAGGGTTTCGATTTGCCGCGGGGAAAGGCGCGCGCCTTTGGGCGGCATCTGGTCGTTTTTGTGCGTGGAGGTGACGCGTTTGAGCAGCTCGCTTTGATCCGGTTTGCCGGGGACGATGGCGTGATGGCCGGAGTCGGCCTGGACAAAGGCGCGCGCTTTTTGATCGTAGCGCAGGCCGCCGTTTTGCTCTTCGGGACCGTGGCATTTCACACAGTGGGTTTCGAAGATGGGCTGGATGTCGCGGGTGAAGTCGGGGGCGGCAAGCGCTTGAGCGCCCGTGACCAGAGCGGCTGTAGCTTGAACGGCAACGAGACGCATCTTCATTTCAGGCGAAGCGTTCGGGGTTGAGGATGCGGCGTTTGCCGGCCTCCAGGTGCGCGATCATGAGGCGCGCGGCTTCGTCGGGCTGTCCGGCGATGATGGCGGCGATGATGGTCTCGTGCTCGGCGGTGGACTCGGCGGGGCGGGCGCGGTCGGTGTCGGTGACGCGCAGGATGACCTGGTGAATCTTGTCGCGCAGGCGCTCCATGGTGGAAAGGATCTCCCGATTGCCGAGATAGGAGGCCAGCAGGTAGTGCATCTGCTCGTCGAGGCGCATCAACTCGCGCAGATCGTTTTCCGCGAGTGCCTGGCGCTGGCTGGCGAGGTTGCTTTGCAATTCCTCCACCTGAGCCGGTTTGAGACGGCCCGCCAGCCTGCGCACCACCCAGGACTCGACGGCTTCGCGCAGCTCGTAGTGGTCCACGATGTCCTCCACGCTCAGCCCGCGCACGACGACGCCCTGCTGCGCTGAGATGGTGACAAAACCCTCCGCCTCCAGCCTTTCGAGCGCCACATGCACGGGCGTCTTTGACATGCCAAGCTGGACGGCAAGCTGGCGCTCGGAGAGAAACGTGCCCGGCGGAAACTCGCCGGAAGCGATGAGCCGCCGCAGCTCGGCGTAGGCGCGGGATTGGAGACGGACAGGGGAAGGCGTGGATGAGGCGGGCATGGAATCTGACTGGTATGCCAGGTACGAACGGGGGAGATGAAAATCTTTCACGCGGAATGAATCGCGCCGTCTTTGCCGGGGCTAAATCACGTCGACGTGTCGAGAATTGCCTCGACATTTTTAGTCTCGTCCGGAGTAATGAGGCTCGATGGTTGCTCACAGAGGAGCTGCCTGATGAATCCGCCATTCCATCACACGATGATTCCCAGATTTGCTCCCGCCTCCGTCATCCCGTGCTTTTCGCTGCTATTTCTGCATACAGCACTCCATGCTCAAGGTGACGCACCGCCGTCTGAATCTTTGAAGCCGGATTACCAGGTGCGGTTGCTGCATCCGAAGCGCATCCAGGATTCCGACAGAGGCAAGCTGCGCGAAACTGCCACCCTCGACGGCATCATCCGGGTTGGGCTTTATGGCAGGCTGGCGGAGCAGTTCACCGCAGCCATGACGGAAGACAAGCCCGCCGCGGTCAGTGGCATGCGGCTTTATCTCGACGGGGTGGCGATGGAGGGATTGCAGCCCGCGATTTTTCAGCCTGAGGCGGCGAATGATGTCCTGCCGAAACCCGCCTGGGTGCTGGAATTCCAATTGACCCGCACAGCGCAGGATGAGGCGAACCGGAAAGCCTGGGACGCCCTGCTTCCCAGGCTGAGTTTCGGCGGGAACGCGGTTCAGATCGGTGTGGGTTTCAACGGCCAGCCGGCCCATCCGGGGGATGGCAGGGAGCTGTCTTTCCAGGCCGTGTCGAAGGGAAAAGCATGGGCAGTGATCCTGTGCGGCCTCAGTTTGCTGGTCTTCGTCCTGGTTTGGGCGGTGCGGTCAGGAATGTTGCGCGAGGCGGGTCCCGGCACGGCTTACAGTCTTGGAAAGACGCAAATGGCCTTCTGGGGACTGCTCGTGGTGTTGTCGTTTTTCGGAGTCTGGATCGTGAGTGGAAAAATGGAGCGCATACCCGATCAAGTGCTCGTGCTCGTCGGCATCAGCGGCACCACCGGCCTGGCGGCGATGCTCATCGGCGACGGCAAAAAGACCGCGGCGGCGCAGAAGGCGGAGGAGCTTCGCGAAAAGATCGCCGAAGATGCCGCCAAACTGGCGGAAATCGAGGCGCGAAAGACCGCCATGGAAAATGAGAAGAAGGCCGCCAGAGAGACATGGCCCGTCGAAAAAGAGGCGATTCTTGCGAGCTTGAGCATGGAAGCCGGATCACAGGCCCAGGCACTGAAAAAGAGCAGGGAGGAACTGGCCGCGCGCGAAAAGGAATCCCGTGCGGCTCCGGCTGACAAACAGTGGTCCGCCTGGTTCACGGACATCATTTCCGATGCCAGCGGCCCCAGTTTTCCCAGGGTTCAGATGATGTTGTGGACGCTCGTGCTGGGCGCGGTCTTTGTGAAGAGCGTCGGCACGGCGTTCACGATGCCCGAGTTTGACAACACACTGCTCCTGCTCATGGGCATCAGCAACGGCACCTACCTCGGATTCAAGATGCCGGAGAAGAACGGCTGAGACCCGTCTGTCCGAGCGACTCCGCCCGCGGACCTTGAGGCAAATGCCTCATTGCGGGCAAACATGCCAGGTGCAACATGGCCTCCTTCCTGCGCGTAGCTGTCCATGCGGCGGCATGGTTCGCGCGCAAATCCCCTCTGAATGATTCCACGTTCGCACATCCTCCAGATCGTCCTGGGCGGCGCCTTTGCTGTCGGCCCGGGTCTTGCCGCCGAGAGCTTCACGGCGGAGCAGATCGAGTTTTTTGAAAAAAGCGTGCGCCCCGTGCTGGCCGAGAACTGCTACGACTGTCATGGCGGGCACAAGCACGAGAACGGCCTGCGTGTTGACCTGCGCTCCGCCATCCTGCGCGGCAGTGATTACGGCAAGGTCGTTGAGCCTGGCAATCCCGCCGCCTCAAAGCTTATCAAAGCCATCCAGCACGCGCCCGGTGTGGAGGCCATGCCGAAAAAGGGCGGCAAACTCCAGCCGCAGGAGATCGCCGCGCTGGAAAAATGGGTGCAAATGGGCCTGCCCTGGCCTGAGGAAAAGGAGGTGGCGCACGGTCCTGCCAAGGACCCCATGCAGCACTGGGCCTTTCAGCCGGTGAAAAAGCCCGCCCTTCCCGAAATTCGAAATTCGAAATTCGAAACTCGAAATCCCATAGACGCCTTCATCGCCGCCAAGCTGGAAGCCGCCGGTCTTGATTTCGCCCCGCCTGCGGATGCCGCCGCGCTTTGCCGCCGCCTGCATGTGACGCTCACCGGCCTGCAGCCTTCGTTTGAAGAAGTGAAGGCATTCGAAATGGCCGCCGCGCGGGATCTGCAAGCCGCCGTGCGCGAACTCTCGAACCGCCTGCTGAACTCCCCCGCTTACGGCGAGCGCTGGGCGCGGCATTGGCTGGATGTGGTGCGTTACGCCGACACCGACGGCTACCAGGTGGCGGGAAAAAACAACCGCTACCCCTACGCCTACACATACCGCGACTGGGTCGTGGACTCGCTGAACCGGGACATGCCGTATGACGAGTTCCTCACCCACCAACTCGCCGCCGACAAACTCCACCCTGAAGACCCCGCGCATCCTTCGCTGGCAGCGCTGGCATTTCTCAACGTGGGAGACCGCTTCATCAACAACAAGGACCTGCAAACTGACGACCGCATTGACGTGGTCACGCGCGGCATGCTCGGCCTCACCGTCGGCTGCGCGCGCTGCCACGACCACAAATACGATCCCATTCCGAGCAAGGACTACTACGCGCTCTACTCCGTCTTTAACAGCAGCATCGAACCCGCCAATGAGGCGCTGCCGGTGATCGGCAAGGCCGCCGATGAAGCTGAGGCGAAGGACTATCAGGACAAGCTCGACGAGATCGCCCGGAAGGAGATGGACTTCAAAAAGAAGGTCTATGATGAAATCCGCGCCCCGGAGCGGCTGGTGGATTATCTTGCCTTCATCCGCGAGGCTCAGGACATCAAGGACGGCACCGCCCGCAAAGGACGCGCCGGCCAGCTCAAGCTGCGTGACAAGGTGGCCGACAAATGGGAGGACTTCCTCAAACGCCACGCCCTCAAGGACAAGCCCCACCCCGTCATGCTGGCATGGAAGGAATTCATCGGACTGCCCGAGAAGGAGTTCGCCGCCAAAGCGCCCGCCATCGTCGAGAAACTCGTCAAACCCGAGGCCGGCCTCGGCGGCGTGCCGCGCAACGAACTGGCCAAACGCCCCGCGCCGAAGAGCTTCCAGGACATCGCCCAAATGTATGCCGACATTTTCAACACATGTCTGGCTGGCACCGAGCCCGAGAATGACGATTGGAAGCAGGTGCGCGAGATTTTGCAGGCCGAGCCGAGCCCGATGGCCTTCCCCGTCGAGCGGATGAACGAGTTTTTCACGCGCAAGGACTTGGACAGCGTGGTCAAGATCGCCAACGAGCGCGTGAAGCTGGACGTCGAGCACACCGGTGCGCCGCCGCGCGCCATGGTCATGCTGGACCGCGACAAGCCCGCCGACGTGCGCATTTTCATCCGCGGCAATCCCAGCCGCCAGGGCGAGGTGTCGCCACGCGGATGGCTGACGATGTTTGGCGGGGAGAAGTTCACCGATGGCAGCGGCCGGTTGGAGCTGGCGCGGAAGATCGCCAGCAAGGACAACCCGCTCACCGCGCGGGTCATCGTCAACCGCGTGTGGGCGCAGCATTTCGGCAAGCCGCTGGTCGGCCAGCCGAGCGACTTCGGCGTGCAGACTGACGCGCCCGCGCAGCAGGAGGTGCTCGACTACCTGGCCGCCACGCTTATGGAGGAAAGCTGGAGCCTGAAAAAGCTGCATCAGCGCATTGTCACCAGCCGCGCTTGGCAGCAGGCCAGCCGCGTCACTGCGGAGAAAGCCCTCAAAGACGCCGACAACGAGCTCATCAGCCGCCAGAACCGCCAGCGTCTCGATTACGAGGCCATGCGCGACGCCATGCTGCAAGTCACCGGCGAGCTGAACGCCGCCCAGGTCGGCGGGCGCGCGGTCGCGCTCAATGACAAAGCCGCCGATACCCGGCGCACGCTCTACCTGCTCGTGGACCGTTACGAGCAGGCCACCGTGCCCGCCATGTTCGACTTTGCCAATCCGGACAGCCACAGCCCGATGCGCTACAACACCACCGTGCCGCAGCAGGCGCTCTTCCTGATGAACAGCCCCTTCCTGCGCCAGCGTTCCGGCACCCTGGCGGAGAAAACGCCCGTGCAGGGCAGCGCGATAGACTCCCAGGCCATCGAAGCGCTCTACCAGCGCGTTCTGCGCCGCAACCCCAGCCCCTCCGAGGTGGAGCTGGCCCAGCGCTTCTGCAATGACGCCGACACCCTCGGCAAACGCGCCTTCGCCTTCGTTTGGAGCTATGGCTGGGGAGCTGTGGAAAAGGACCCCGCCACCGGCAAAGCCAGCGTGACAGGCTTCACCGCACTGCCGCATTTCGACGCCTCCAGCAAACGCTGGACACCAGGAAAAGCCTTCCCTGACAAAGAGCACGGCCATCTTTACCTGGCACCCGGCAACGGCCATCCAGGAGGTACGGGCAAGTCAGCCATCATGCAGTGGACCTCGCCTTTGGCTGGCGAAAAAATCCGCGTCACCGGCGCCGTGAAGCGCTCCAGCGACAAGGGCAATGGCGTGCGCGCCTGGATCATCTCCAACCATGCTGGCGCGTTGAAGGAAGTCTTCATCAAGCCCGCCTCCAGCAGCGAAATCGCCGTCGAAACCACCGTTCAGGAAGGGGAGGTGCTCAGCTTCGTGGTTGAAGCCGAGAATGGCGACACGAATAGCGACAGCTACTCCTGGGCGCCGCGCATCGAGCGACTCGATCCCGTCACCGGTCAGGCTGTGCTGCTCACCAAATCGGACACCGATTTCTGCGGCCCTGCCGGTTGGCCATTGAATCGTGAGAAGCCGCAGTCTGCGCTGGCGCAACTTGCCCAGGTGCTGCTCATGTCCAACGAGTTTCAGTTTGTTGACTGAGCACTGGTCGCGTGGCGCCGGTTTTAACCGCTTTCAAGTCGAGAGCAGTTCCGTCACGTCCACTTCGGCGTCCGGGAAGCGCGCGGGGGCGGCCTTGCCCTCGTGAAGGATGATTTTGGATTCGTAACCGAGAAAATTCGGCGCGCGGTAAATCTCCAACTGCTTTTGCGGCACGTTCAGAATCCACACCTCCTCAATGCCAAAGCGGGCGTAGAGCGGTAGCTTGGTCGTCTGGTCGTACGCCAGGCTGGAGTCCGCCACTTCGATGACGAGGAAGACATCGTCGGGGCCGGGATGCGCCGAGGTGTAGTCATCCTTGGCGGGGCGCAGCAGCATGAGATCTGGCTCCGGCTCATTGTGCTTGTCCAGCCGCAAGGGGCCCTGACTGGCAACGAGCCAGCGGCTTTTTGAGAGGCGGCTGAAGATGCGGGTCAGGCGATAAACCGAGCCGCTGTGAAACGGACCAATGGGCATCATGTCAACAATCTCCCCTTCAATGAGTTCGACCCGCGCGCCGGGCTTCAAAATCCCGGTCTCGGCCATGCGGTAGTAATCATCCACCGTGAAACGATGCGTCAATGTGGCGGGCATGGCGGGAATGATGCGCGCTGCGGATTCGAATGCAAGGGCGGGCAACTAACGCCGCTTCGCGCGCTGGTAGCGGCTTTGGCGTTCGTCGGGTGTGGAGGGCGGGGTTTCCGCCGGTGCGGGGGAGGCGGATGGCGCGGGTTGGGGCGCGGCACCGGAGTCGAGCCGCTGGCGGTGCTGGCGCGCCTCTTTTTCGGCGGCTTTCGATGCGGTTGGACGCGCGGGTTTGACCACCAGCTCGGGCAGGCGCCAGCCGGTGCGGGTGACGAGCGCCTCGAACAGCAAAAGCACGAGCGTCAGCACGAGCAGGGGCAGTGTAAGGTCCGTGAAACGCGGGATGGCCGGGCTGCGCCAGGCGTCGCTCATTTCGAGAAGCTCGCGCCCGCCGCTGGCCTGGGAGACGCGGCGCAGCTCCTCCACGCGCGCCTCGTCAAAGGCCCACTCGGCGCTCGTGCCGGCCAGCACGGGGCCGAAGCCCAGCGCCTGCGCGCCCACGCGCACCGCGCCGCGTGTCATGGCGCCTTCCGCCAGCACGGTCGAGGCCTGGAAGTGGCCGGGGGCGACGCGCTCCCAGGCGATCTCCTGCCGCGCTTCCGCGCCCTGGCCGTGGGCCAGCATGATGCGCGGGGCCTTGGCGCGCAGGGTGTCCTCCCATTCCTCGTCGTAGAGCAGATCGAGTGTGAGCGTGTTTCCCTCCAGCCGGTGGCGCAGGCCGATGCCGGGCGGCAGGGTCTCCCCCATGAGCCAGCGGGTGAGCGTTTGCAAAAAGTCGCCATACTTCGGCCAGGCGCGCGCGCTTTGGGAATGCTCCCCGCCGAGCGGGAAGGAGACAGCCGCCGTGCGACCCGTGCCGCGCGCGCCGAAGGCCACGAGCGGCGCCGCATACTCGTCTTTGCTGACGAGCGCCTGCGCGGCCCAGTCCCGCAGGTAGCTGAGGTTGTAGCCGTCCACCTGCGCGGGCCATTCCATGCCCTGGCCGCTGATCTCCAGCAAGCCGGGCGCGGACTGCGCGCCCACGGGCTCGGTGATGAAGGCACCGCGCGCCACGGCCACGGTCTCCTGGCTGAAGATGCCGGGCAGCTCCTCGGCGCGGTCGGTGTAAAAAATGCGGCCTTTGCCGCGCGCGGCGATGTCGTCGAGGAAGGCCGCGTCAGGGTCCGCGCGGGTGCCGAGGGCGATGACGCTGACGGTGCCGCTGTTCCTGGTGATCTCCTCCAGCAGCGCGCGGTAGGCGTCCGGCTGCTCGGAGTCGGCGGCGTCGGAGAAAAGGATGATGTGCCGCTGCCCGGCGGGCGCTTTTTTGAGCTGGTCCCAGGCGGCCTTGAGGCCGTTATAGACAAAGATGCCGCCGCCCATGCTCTCAATGCGGCGCACGGCTTTCTCCATCTTCTCGCGGTTCGGGCCGATTTGCTGAAGCGGGACCATCTCGTGCGCCTCGCTGTCCACGGCGAAGACGGCCAGCAAATCCTGCGGGCCGAGGAAGCGGATGGCATTGCCCGCGCCCTCGTTGGCGAGGGACATCTTGGTGAAGCCGCTGCGCACGGTCATGCTCATGGAGCCGCTGCGGTCCATGACGATGGCCATGGCCACCATGAGCTTGCGGTGCTCCTGCTTCATCTCCATGGACACGGGCAAAAGAGGGTCCAGCGCCGACTCGAAGTAGCCGCCCGCGGCGAAGCTGTGCCGCCCGCCGGCCATGAGCAGGCCGCCGCCCTGCTCGCGAACGTGAAAGTCGAGCGCGGTGAGAAAGTCCCCCGGCAGCTCATAGGCGGGCACGTTGTTAAGGATCACGCATTTGGCCCCCGCGAGCTGGCCGGGCCGCACGGATCGGGTGGCGGTGACGGTCTCGACCTCGAAGCCCTGCTTGATCAAAACTTCGGCCACCGGGTCGTCCGCGTAGGCGGTGAGCAGCAGCACGCGCGGGCCGCCGGTGATCTCGATCATGGCCTCGTGGCGGTTGTTGCCCGTGTGCGCGTCCTGGCCGGGAAGAATCACCGCCTCGTAATGCGCCGCGCCTGTCTGGATGAGGCGGTCCGTGAATCGGACCACGCCGCTGCCGAGGCGCACGGGCACGGTGTCGGTCTTGAGCTCGCGGCCATTGCGCAGCAGGATGAGCGGCACATCCGCATCCGCGCTGCCGCGCACGCTGACCTCGATGAGGAAAGGCTCGCCAAGCTGCGCGCGGGCGGGCATTTTCAGCCCTGCCACACGGTAGTCCCGCTCGTCACTGGCGCGCGCCAGCAGGTAATCCAGCTCCACTCCCTGGCGCGCGAGCTTTTCCGCCAGGCCGGCGAGCGGCTCGGTGGCATAACCATCTGTGACGGCCAGCACGCGCGCCGGACGCCCGCGTCCCTCGCGCTGCGCCAGGGCCAGCGCCTGGGAGACGGCCTGCGCCGTGAGGGTCTGGAGCCGGGCGCGCTCCATCATCTCCGCGCCCTGCGTGCCGCGTTTCATCACCTCCGCAGCGTAGTCGAGATAATAGACGCGGTCCTGCGATCCGCGCGACTTTTCCAGCAGCCGCTCCCACTCCGGCAGGCGGCGCGCCAGGGCATCCTCGGCGGAGACGGACTGGTCCAGCAGCACCCAGAGATCCACGCCCTCCGCCAGCCTGCGCCACTGCGGCTGCGCCAGGATGAGCGTGACCAGCGCCAGCAAGGCCAGTCGCAAGGGGCGCAGCACCCCCAGGCGCGGCAGCATCCAGCCCGCCAGCAGCAGCAGGGGGAAAAGCGCGAGCCATTCGGGGTGGTGGAGGGTCATGGCAGAGAGCGTAGGCGATGAGGAATGGCCGCAAAAAACTCAAAAAAACGCAAAAGGATGAAGGCGACGGGGGTGGAACTCATGATGCATTTGTCGAGGCTTCCGTGCTTTGCAGTGGCAGGATATTCCGCTCTCTGCTCCACCACCAACTGCCCATGAGCAGAAGCAGCAGGGCCAGGAGCCAGAGGGGCTGGTGGGGGCTGGTCTCGCGGCGGGTTTGGGTCAAGTCCGCGCGGATCATGGCGGGATCACCCCAGGTGGCGGCAAGGGACAGATCCGCCTCGCGCGTGTCGGCGAAATGCGCGGCTGCGGTGAGCAGCACGGTTCCGCCCTGGCTCACGGTGAAGTGGCCGGGCCGCGCGGGGGCGCGCAGCAGGCCGCCTTGCACGGGCGGAACCTCGCGCGCTTCGCCCTGGGTTTCGATGACGAGGGGCGGCGCGTCCGGGCCGCCGAGGTGGGCCAGGTGAAGGCGCTGGCGGGTGTCGTAGTTGGCGGACTCGGGCGCGATTTTTTCGGCGCGCAGGCTTTCCAAAAAACGATGCGCCAGCACGGCGAAGGCGGGCATTCGCAAGGCGCCGGAGCTGTCGGGATCGAAGAGACAAAGCAACAGCCGTCCGCCTGCGGGCATCTGGCGCAGCAGGATGAGCGGGCGCTCGCCCTGCCAGAGCAGCACGCTGTCCCGCGTCAGGCGCGGCGGCGCCGGCGCTTCGCGCGGCAGCAGGCCCTGCCAGTTCAGTCCCTCCATGAGCGGATGCGGCTCGGCCACGATGCCGCCTTTGGGAAAGGGCGCGTCCCTGGCCGGGGGCGGCAGGATGACGAGCGCGTGCCGGCCTTCGGGCAAAAGCGTGGCCTCGCGCCAGACCGCCACCTCCAGGTCCGCCGACACGGGGCTGGCACTGCGGCCTGTGTGCGGCAGGCTTTCCAGCAAATGCCGCATGGCCTCCGGCAGACCCACCGCGGGTGCGAAAACGGCGAGCGTTTTCGGAGCCGGGCGCACCAGGGGCAGCTCGTCATCCAGAGGCAGCGCGTCGCCCGAGAGACGCAGGAGCAGGCGCCCGTCGCCCTCGGCGGGAAAAGGGCCGGAGAGGGAAAGCATCTCACCGGGGGCGAGCGCGAGCGTTTTCGCGGATGACTCCACACCCGCCGCAAGCGCGCGCCATTCGCGCTGCTGCGGGCTGCGGCCGTGATTTTTCACCAGCGCGTGCCAGAGCCATTGCCCGTCCTTTTCCTCCACCCGCACGCCGGCCCAGCCGACATTGTCCGTCGCCTCGCCCACGGCCAGCACTTGCGCGCCATGCGCGGGAGTCTCGTCCAGTCGGTGATCCGTGACGAGCACCACCAAGCCCTCCGCGCCGGCCAGTCCGCGCGCAACGCGCAGCGCGGGGGCCGGATCATGCGCGCCCAGCAAAGGCTGCCACGCGGCCAAAGCACGCCGCATGGCGACCGGCTCAGGACCGTGATACAGCGCGGGCGCGGTGGCATCCGTGGTCAGCAGAGTGAGTTCCACGGCGGCGGGAGGTCCGCGCAACTGGCCGAGCACTTCATGGACCGCGCGCTCCGCTGGCGCGCGGAAGGCCGCCATGCTGGCCGAGGCATCCAGCACCACGGCCACGCGCTGCACCGCGTCCCTCCCCAGCCAGCGCGGCTGGGCCAGCAGCCAGGCCAGCAGCAGCACCATGAGAAGCTGAAGCCAGAAGGGGATGGAGACGCGCAGCTTTTCAAAGCGGTTCCCCGTGCGGCTCTCCCGCCGCATTTGCTCCAACAGAAACAGGGTCGTGCATGTCACGCGCCGCTGCCGCCGCTGAAGAAAATGAATCGCCACCACCACCGGCAGCCCCAGCAATGCCCAAAGCCCGAGAGGGTTGGCAAAGGTGAGGCTGGCGGGGATGAGGGACATGTTGGGAGGATCAAAGGTTGTCAGCGTGATTCCCTGCCTCACCCCATTTCCACGGCGCCGGCGGGCACGCCTTCGGTTTGCAGTGCTTTGAGAAACTCCGCGTCCGAGGACACGCGGACCAGGGCGATGTGGTGCCTGAGGGCGGCGGCTTTCCAGAGATCAAAATGGCGGCGGTAGGCGGCCTCGTAGCGGCGCAGCAGCGCGGGCTCCACGCGGTGGTCGTGCGGCAGGCCGGTCTCGGGATCGAGAAACTCGTAGCTGCCATCCCAGGCGGGATCGGCCTCCTCGCGTGCGAAGGGCGCCAGCACGATGCCGCGTCCCTGGCGTCCGGCCAGGCTGCCGAGCACCGCCTCGGGCGGGCAGGTGAAAAGCAGATCACTCACCAGCACGCGCAGGGCGCCCGCGCGCAACTGTACACGCTGGAGATCGGGCGGCGCGGAGACCGCGCTCATGCCCGCCACCCGCTCCGGCCATTGCCCGCCGAGGATGCTCTCCGGCTCCAGCGCGCGGCATTCCGCGCCAGCCACGGCGTGGCAGCGCAGGGAGGCGCCGCTTTGCAGCGCGGACTCGCAGACAAAGGCCAGCAGCTCCAGCGCGCGGCGTTCTTTGGCCGCGTGGGCGAACATGGAGGCGGACACGTCCAGAATCACATCCACCAGCGGGCGCACCTCCTCGCGGTAGAGCTTCATCGTGTAGGAGCCGGTGCGCGCATAGGCCTGCCAGTTGATCTGGCGCGGATCATCCCCAGGCAGGTAGGCGCGGTGATCGTGGAAATCCAGGCTGCTGCCCGTGCCGGTGCCGAGAAAGGAGCCCGCCTGCCCGCGCCAGCGCTGCTGACGGAAGGGCAGCCTCAGCACCCGAGCCCAGGCACGTGCATGCGCGTTCAACGCGCGCAAGGCGGCGGTGTCATGCAGCAGGGACATCGGCGGCGGGTGGGGGCGGGGGTTTGTCCAGGCTCAAGGCTTGGTCTTCGAGTTCGCGGTAGAGGGGGAAAAATCTCCATGCATACACCAGCGCGGCAAGCATCCAGATGCCACTCAAGCTGGCACTGAGGACCAGCACCGTGTCTCGATATTCATAAGCGATGGATTGCACTCCAAAGTGCGCGGTCGTTGGTGTCACAAAGCTGAGTCCAGGCAGCCAGTCCACATCAAGCACTTCTCCGCTTATCACAAGGCCAAAGCCAAGTGCCAAAAGAATGATCTGCACCACCCACCAATTGGCGAAGTGGTTTGCTTTGCTCACCTGTATCAACACAGGAAGGAAAGGCGCAGCCAGGAAGCAGGTTATTCCTTGTGGCACATCCCAGTCTAAATCTCCCATTAAGCCAGCCCTGCAGAGTATAACCGCCATGGTGAACGCCAAAGTCAGCAGGCAAAGAAGCATTGAGAATGCGACTCCTGATGCCCATCCAGGAAGAAAGAGCCGATAAAATATCCCACTCAAGTTCCGCAGTCTCTGAAGTCCCACAACGCAGGTGGGAAAGTGTGGCATTTCCTCGGTCATCACGTCCATGCAGGTGAACATCGTCAGAAACAAAAGGGGCAGAAAATACCAGATTAGTTCTTCGGCATCATTCGTCAGCAAGGAATGAAGCACCCCGGCCAATGTCAGCAGACTTAGCATGACCAGCGCGGCGAAGCGCTTGCGTGTGCTGTGATTTTCGGAAGCGGGAGCAATGCGTGAGGCGCCCATCGCCAGCAGATACCAGATGCTGTAAACGGTCAGCGTCAGCACCAGCACAACGATTCCCGCCTGCTGCCACAGGCTCAGATCTCTGAAATCCATGAGGAGGCTGTCCGCCTCGGTTGACATCACCACCCCGGCTGTAAAAAAGCCCAGCGGCAGCGCCGCGAACCCCAGCGCCACCCCCAGTGTCAGCCGCAGCAGCAGCGACGCCTGCGAGGAAAAGGCCAGCAAGGCGGCGGAGAGAATGCCGGAGCCGAGCACGAGAGAGGCGAGCCCCAGCGCCTCGCGCGCGATCTCCACCCCGCCGAAAAAATAACGCGCCACCATGTAGGGCAGCACCGAGCACGCCACCAGCAGCGTCTGGCCGTAAATGGCAGCCCATTTCCCCTGGAGGATGCGCTGCGCGGGCATGGAGGTCAGCGCCAGCATGTCCAGCGTGCCCGCCTTGGCCTCGCTGTGCAGCGCGTCGAAGCCGCGCAGAGGCAGGACGACCAGAAGCATAATACCGGTGAGAACCCAGAAGGCGGAGTTCATCATCTCCAGCGACAGTTCCAGATTCGCACAGGCCAGCAGCAGAATGAGCGCCGTGTGGAAAAGCGTGAGCGCGTAAGTGAAGAAGCGCGTGCGCAGCCCCTGGCGCAGCTCCTTGACCACGATGGGGCTGAAGTGGTCGCCAAAATCCTGCGGCAATGCGAGCGCGGGCGGTGGGTTCATGCTTCGGTTCCTCCGGGGGTTGTCATCTGCCGTGCCTCGCGCCGCGCCTCCCGCGCGCGCCTCCAGGCGAAGGCGGCCGGCACCAGCAGCACGAGCGGCCACACCAGTGCGGCCAGGGCGGCCATGCGCAGAAAGGCCGCTTTGTCCGCAGCCTGAGCGATGGCGTGGCCCAGCGGCGCCATCTGCGGCAGCGCGCAGGTGAACCAGGGCGTGGTGCTCGTCATGGTGTGGCGCATGACCAGCAGCCCGCCCAGCCAGGACAGCGCCACGGACAGGACCAGCCACCAGATCAGAAAAGCGGGAAACAAATCCGCCCCCCGGCGCGCGCGCGGCAGAATCTGCACCAGCGCCGCCACCATCCAGGTGCCGCAGGCGGAAATGAGAAGAAGCAAGGCCTGCTCCGCGCCGCTCATCGAAAACGCGAGCGCCGCCGTCCCTGCCGTCAGCAGCACGGTGAAAAGGAACCCCGTCACCCAGCCGGGTGCCAGCAGCCACATCCCCAGCCTGCCCGGCAGACCGCGCCGGTAAAAAGCCGCGTACACTGAGGGCACCGTGTTCACCGGCTCGGTCAGCACATCCAGCATGATGAAACCGATCAGCCCCGCAGCGACGGCATCCACGCCTTGACTCCACGAGACGGCCCAGGCGATCCCCATCGCCGCCAGATGCACCAGTCTTTTTGGCACTGAGAGCAGCGACGCCGCAGGGGCGATGCGCGTGGCGGCCAGGCTCAGGAAATAAAACACCGCCCAGGCAGCATAGGCGAGGACGAGCAGCACTCCCGCCACTCCATCGGCAGTGAATGCGGAGAATGGGCCGGAAATGGAGATGCGTGATCCAGGGCTCATGCCCCCCATCCGGGACATCATCATGAACGACATCATCCCGCAGCCGCCCATGAGCATCGGCAAGCCCACCACGAGCAGGCGCAGCCAGAAATTCTTCTGAGTGGACAGGGCCACGATGAAGGCCGCAAGCACGAGTCCCGCCAGAGTTTTTCCTCCCAGCGCCAGCATCTCCCCGAACAAGTCCAGCCCGCCATGCACATAACGCGCCACCACATAGGGCAGGATGCTCAGGGCGATGAGCAGCGACTGCGCGGCGATGGACAGCCACTTGCCATAGACAATGCGCCACGGCGACAGCCGCGTGAGCGCCAGCATGTCCAGCGTGCCCGCCCTGATCTCATCCGCCACGGCGGAAAAGCCGCGCAAAGGCAGGATGACGCAAAGCACGAGCGTGACGATGCCGTCGAACCACGCATGGGCGATCTCTGAATTGCCGCCACCTCCGCCCAGCAGCGTGAGCAGCACCAGCACGAGATGCAGCGTCAGCATGACGATGGCAAAGGCGCGCGTCCGCATCCCCTGCCGCAGCTCTTTGACCACCATGGGCGAAAGGCGGTCCGGGAAATCGGAGAGGGTGAGGGTTTGTGTCATGCGCTTGGGGTTTTGATCGTCAGCCACCGAAAAATCCAACCAGCAGCCCGGCACCGATGGGAGCGAGCCCCGCCAGACTTGTGGGCTGCACACCGGGCAGCAGGACCGCGTTGGCTGGATTCTGTGGATCGTAATAAACACGCACTCTCCCGCCTTGCTTGAAGCGCGCCTTCTCTTCATCCAGCCTGCCGCCAAAGCACACCCCGGTGGATTCATACTCCACGCCATCCACCTCATAGCGGTAGTGGGGAAGCCAGCATGAATGATGCACGATGCGCGGCCCCTCCCGCGTGACCGTGTCCAGCGTGTAACTCTTATCGGAAAAATGCGTGACGATGCCCTGGGTATGCGGCCATTTCCGGGATTGCCAGCCCAGCCGGATGGAGTCTCTGCTGACAATGAGCAGGAACACTCCCAGAAGATGGCAGGCTGTGGCGATCAGGTTCATGATTTCAGCAAACAGAGATGATTCCCGCACTCTGGCGCGTGCCTGGGTAGGGCGGCTGGTCCTCCAACCGCCGCGAGCGAAGGCGCAGGGTGCGAATGGCGCGGAAGGGTGGCTCGGAGGTCTGGCTTGCGCTCGCGGCGCGTTGAGGACAACGCGTCCTACCTGGTGCCGCAGGCGCGCTTGCCAAAACGCGGGAGACGGCTGCGAGAGCAGGGCAGGTTTCTTTGATCCAAAGGCGCATGGCGTCAGGCGGTTGTTGGCGGAAGGGGTGGGGGCGGAGGCGGCGCGCCGGAGTCGAGGCGGCCGAGCATGTCAATGAAGGCGTCCTCCAGGCGGCGCTCCTCGCGGTGGTAGTCGAGCACGGGCAGGCCGTCCTGGATCATGCGGCGCAGCACGCCGGCGAGGGTGGCCTCGTCCTCCGCCTGGATGCGCAGGCGCGCGCCGCGCTTGGTCTCCTCCACGATCTGGATGAGAGGCGCGGTGAGCGCCCATTGATGGAGCAGCGCCGGGTCTCCGGCCACCTGCACATTCACCAGGGTGGCGCCGGCGCTTTCGGTGCCGCGGATCATGCTCTCGGCGTCGCCATGGTGGACGATGCGGCCTTTGTCTATGAAGAGCAGGCTGTCGCACATCTCCGCCAGCTCGCTGAGGATGTGGGAGCTGATGAGGATGGTCTTGCCCTCCTGGGCGAGGATGCGGATGAGGTTCTTCAGCTCCACGCGCGCCTTCGGGTCCAGGCCGGCGGCGGGCTCGTCGAGAATGAGGATCTGCGGGTCGTGCAGCAGGGCGCGGCCCAGGCAGAGGCGCTGGGTCTGGCCCTTCGACATCTTGTCGCACATGCGCGAGGCCAGCGGGGCGAGGTCGGTGAACTCCATGACCTCCTGCACACGGCGTGCGCGCTCGACGCCTTTGAAGCCGAGCGCGCGGGCGTAGAAGTCCATGTATTCGAGCACGGTCATGTTTTCATACGCGCCGAAGCTGTCCGGCATCCAGCCGAGCAGCCGGCGCACCTTGGAGGGATGATGCACCACATTGTGCCCGCCGATGCGCACGCTGCCGCGCCCCGGCGAGTCGAGCGTGGCCATGATGCGCATGGTGGTGGTCTTGCCCGCGCCGTTGGCGCCGACAAAGCCGGTCACGCGCCCGTGGTCTATGCTGAAGGACACGCCGTCCACGGCCTTCAAGTCGCCAAAATTGCGGTGCAGCTCCTCGACGAGCACGGCGGGCTGGGCGCGGTCCATTTCATGGGTGGAGGTGGTGGGCATGGGATCGGGAGGGATGGCCGCAAAAAACGCAAAAAGACGCAAAAATTTGGGAGCCGGGGTCAGAGCATTTCGAGTGCTTCGGAGAGAACGTATTTTTTGATGTAAAAGCGTCCGGCGCCAAAATTGAGCAAGAGGCCATGCTCACATCTTGAGCTGCGCAGGTATCCCAGAATTTGGGCGGCGTGCTCGCTGGTGACAGCGCGCACGGCCTTCAATTCGACGATGATGGCTTTTTCAACAAACAGATCGGCGAAGTATTCTCCCAACAGGCTGTCATCCTCATCGAAAACCTGCAGAGGGGCCTGCTGCTCGACATTCAGTCCTTGTTTGCGCAGACGATTCGCAAGCCCCTTCTCATAGATTTTCTCCAGATGACCCGGCCCATGATAGCGATGCAAAGCAAAGGCTGTCTCCCGAATCACATCGCAAAGCTGAAAAATCGGATCCTTGCTCCGGCTCATCATGTTGTGAGTGGGCGGTGTTTCTTGATGCCTGTGTTTCATGATTCCGTTTTTTGCGTCTTTTTGTTTTTTTTGCGGCCAATCCTCACGGTCTGGCCACCGGCCCGGAGACGAGGATGCGGTCGTCCTGCCAGCGGATGGCGGCGAGGGTGTCGAGGGTGAGGCCGTGGGCCTGGCTGGCGCGGGCGTAAAACCAGCCGGTGCGCTCGATGAAGTGGTTGGTGAGCTTGTCGCGCAGAGTCTGCTCGGCGGGCTTTGCGGCATCTCCCAGCGTTTTTTGGGCGGCCACAGCCTCCGCCTTTTTCAGCACGGCGCTGGCGCCGGTGGCGAGGGGCTGCTCCAGCACCCACCACTGGCGCTCGTCATCCTTGTAGCAAAGCCAGTCCACGGTGAAGCCGAGAGCGGAGATGACCTCGGGCGCGGCTCCGGGCGCGGTGCCGGCTTTGAGTTCCAAACGCGCGCGCGTGGGCACGACGGCGCGCAGCAGGTGCCCCTGCTCGGTGCGGCTTTGAAAGTAATTGCCGCGCCGCTCGCGCCCGTTCTGGGTGAGCTGCACGGCCTGGGTGTTGTGGGTGCTTTTGAGCTTCACCCACTGGGTGTCCGGCAATGCCAGCGGCTCGATGGTGGCAGGCTGCGCGGTTTCAAAAGCCGCGCCCAGCAGCACACCCGTGCGGCAGACCTGCTCCTGCGTGACGCAGGCGGTGGCATCGCCCGGCTCCAAGTGCAGATGGACAAAGCGCCTGCCGGTGCCGCCCGTGCCATCCTGCACCAAAATGAGCGCCACCATGATGACGCTGGCGCCGAGGGAGAGCAGCGGCGTGGTGAGGAAAAGCCGGTGCCGCCGGCCGCTGGGTGCCAGCACAAAAAGATTCACCGGTCCGACGAGGATGCCGAAGATGACGAGAAAGGCGATGACCTGCCAGGAGGCAAAACTGCGCTCGCCAAGCAGACCGAGCAATGGCCAGTCCGAGGCGGTGCTGTGCCTCTCGACGAGTTTTTTCAGCCGCGCGGGCTCGCCCCAGTAACGGTTCACGGTTTCGAGGGGCGCGAGTTTGGTGCCGTCCCAGCCGAAGACGCTGATCTCGCCGAGGCCGGTTTCGGTGCGGCCTTCCTTCGCTCCCGCCGGCAGTCCCAGTGAGGCGGCGGCGACACCGGGTGTGGTGTAAAGGTGCAGGCGTCCGCCCAGGCGCACCCAGTCGAGCAGGGCGCGGCGCGCGGGTGCTTTCAGTTTTTGCCAGTCGGTGTGGGTGAGCAGGAGGAAATCGAATCCGCTGAAGCCAAGCCATGATTCGGGGAGATCGGCGGGATCAAACTGGCTGCCGAAGGTTTCGATGTGACCGTAGTGCCTGCTGCTGGAACCGCGTTTGGATTCGATCTCCTTTTTCAGTCCGGCCATGCTTTGATCCGCCAGCGTGTTGCTGAGAGCGACGGCGGGCATGGCGGTGACGCGGTTTTCATGCTCGTAGAAGGTCTCCGTGGCGAAGCCGGCGCCATTGACATGCCCGCGCCACTGATGATTGCCGCCGTAATTCAGGGCGTCGTTGCCATACGCCACCGAAAGAGGTACGAGAAAAGAGGCCGACTGGCTGGAGCCGGCGGGCATGTCGAGCGTGAAGCGGCTGTCATGGCGGTGCTCTTTGCCGTAATGATGGGACACCGACTCGAAGTCGAAACTCCAGCGCGAGTCGCGGTTCGTGCCGTTGACGGCGAGCACGCGCACCGGCGCGTAACCTGAGGCGGGCGCGGGTTCGAAGACGCTTTGGATTTTCACACTGGTGCTGGAGCTTTTGTCCAGCATGGCGTCCGCCAGGGTGTTTTGCGCCCGCGCGGCGGCGGCGCAGGCGAGCAGGAGCGCGGCAAAGGCGAGTTGGTGTTTCATCAGACGGCTTCCTTGAGAGTTCGGGGCAGGGCCAGATTCTGCACGGGCACCTCGGCCAGAATGGCGCGCACCACGTCGGCGCTGGTCCGGCCGTCCATGCGCGCGGAGTGGTCGAGCAGCACGCGGTGGTTGAGCACGGGCAGGGCCAGGGCCTGCGCGTCCTCGAAGCTGGCGTTCGGCCGCCCGTGCATGAGCGCGCGCGCCTTGGCCGCCGAGGCCAGGCTCAGGGCCGCGCGCGGGCTGGCTCCATAACGCACCCCGCCCGCCGCCTGGGACTGGCCTGGGTGCGTGGCATCCACCAGCCGGGCGATGTAGTCTGCCACGACTTCCGGCAGAAAAATGCGCCGCGCCTCGGTCTGAAGCCGCATGAATGCCTCCGGCGTCAGCACGGCGTCCACCCGCGGCTCCACGCCCAGCTCGCGGTGCAGGACGATCTTTGCCAATGTCTCCGCAGGGTTGCGCAGCACCTCCAGCTTGAACAAAAAGCGGTCCACCTGCGCCTCGGGCAGCGGGTAGGTGCCTTCGAGTTCGATGGGGTTCTGCGTGGCCAGCACGAAAAAGGGATCGGGCAGCGTGTGCGTCTGCCCCAGCACGGTGACGCGCCTTTCCTGCATGGCCTCAAGCAAAGCGGACTGGGTCTTGGGCGAGGCGCGGTTGATTTCATCCGCCAGCAGCAGGTTCGTGAAGACCGGCCCCGGCTGGAAGACGAACTCCCGCCTGCCATCCACCTCCTGAAGCACGGGGTTTCCCGTGATGTCGCCCGGCAGCAGGTCGGGGGTGAACTGCACGCGGCGCGTGGTGAGGCCGAGAGCCTTCGACAAGCCCTTCACCAGTTCCGTCTTGCCCAGGCCGGGCAGCCCCTCCAGCAGCACATGCCCGCGCGCGATGACGCCGCAGAGCACGAGTTCGATCAGTTGCTCCTGGCCGAAGAGCACTTCATTAAGCGCCTGCTTCAGGCGCGCCACATCCTGGCAGGCCGCTTCCGTGTTCTGATCGGTGGAGTAAGAGTCCGTCATTTTGCCGACTCAAGCAGATGCCATGCCTGCAAGTCGAGATGAAAATCGCATCCTCAGCGGAAGACGCGCTTGAGCACCGCTTTTTCCGCAGGGGTCAAAGCCTCGCGCCAGACTTGGGCTCCGCCCTGGCCGGTGGTGGCTGATCCCGCGCTTTGTCCCGGCTGATAGTTCTTTTCCACCTCATGTTTGCCGTCGCGCAGCGCGGTGAGGTCGCCGACTCGGGCGCGGGAAAGATCGTCATTTGAGACGGCCTGGAGGTTGCTGGTGCCAAAGTGGTTTTCCTCATCAGCGAGAGTCAGCGGCGCGGTGCCGGGGCCCCGGCTGATGCCGCCCCGGCCGGGTCCATCGCCTTCGCATTCCTGCTTGAGCAGGCCGAGCATGGCGGCCAGGGCGTCGTCCCCGCCTTCGCCGTCGCCGAGGAAGCCGGGGTTTTCACAGAGACCCTCGCAGGCGCCTGCCTTGTTCTTCATGGATTCGCGGAGCTGCTTCAACTGATCTTCGCTCAAGCTTTTGAGGTTTTTCGGATCCACGGAGGCGAGCGCTTCCAAAAGCGCGGGGTCCAGCTCCAGGCCGCCATTTTTGAGATCGGCCAGCGCTTGCTGGAAGTCGTTCAGCAGGCGTTCGCGCGCGGCTTCGCTGAGCTGATCGGCGTGGTTTTGCAAAATGTTCAGGCTCATTTCGGCTCCGGCGAGGTTTTGCCCAAGACGCTGGATTTCCCTTTGGAGCTGTTCCTTGAGAGTGTCGCCCGCGTGCAGGCTCTCATGGCTGAACCACTTCTCAGGCTCCTGTCCGCGCAAGCGCTCGATCTTGGCCTGCTGCTCCTGCTTTTCCTCCTCGCTGAGGATCTGCTCCTCGCGCAGTTTTTCGAGCCAGTCCTCCATTTTGGCCCAAGCCTGCGGCTGCACCGCGGGTGCGGCCGCCGCCTCGGAAGTCAGCGGCAGCCACAACGCCAGAGCGGGACCGCCCGCGAACAGAGCCAGGGGCGCGGCGATCATCTGCCAGCGCCAGCGCCACCCGTCGTCGCAGCGCTCGGGGGGCTGTGGCCACGGGCCAAGCCCGGCGGCGGCTGTTGTCAGCGCGTTGTGCAGGCCGAGTTCGGACTCCAGGCGGACAAGGGCCTGCGTTTCAGAGATGAAGTCGCGACGCGCCAGCAGCCATGTCAAACCTGCCGCCAGAATTAGCGTCCCGCTCATCCACGGAAGGATGCCAGGCCAGCCGGGGCCGTCGGCCAGCGCGCGCAGCGACAGAATGAGAGCGAAGCCTGCCAGTCCCGCCAGCGCTAGCAGGGGGGCCAGCCGCGCCAGCCACCAGCCCAGGTTCGCTTTGGCGCGCGTGCGGCGGGCGCGCAGTTGCCACGCGGTGCGAAACCGGTCTTCGTCAGTCATGCCGCATACATAGGCTCCAGGGATGAATCCGACGAGAAAAAATTTTGCCGCCCTTGAGCCCTGACGGTTGGACAGGCCGGGCAGAGCGTTCAAAAAAATGATTTCCAGGGTTGCAAAGCCCTTTCAAACTTTTATTCTGAACGCCGCTTGTGAAATTTTTCACAAGCTCAGAAAACGACAAATTATGGGTAACTTCTTTCCGCGCTGGACCAATTGGCTGCCTCTGAAGCTCGCCATCGGCGCCGCGTTTATTGCATTCGGCGTCAGCGTGGGCGTGGCCTATTATTTCACGCCCAAATACACCCGTGTCGGCTATGAGCCGACCCAGCCGGTGCCGTTTTCCCACAAAATTCATGCCGGCCAGCTCGGCCTGGACTGCCGTTACTGCCATTCCTTTGTCGAGCAGTCCGGCCACGCCAACGTGCCCACCAACCAGACCTGCTTCAACTGCCACGGACCCGGCAAGGGCAACATCAAGGCCGACAGTCCGAAACTCGAACTCGTGCGCAAAGCCCAGGAGACTGGCGAGCCGATTCCGTGGGTGAAGGTCCACAAGGCGCCGGACTATGTTTATTTCAATCACAGCGCCCACTTGAACCGCGGCATCTCCTGCCAGTCATGCCACGGCAAGGTCAATGAAATGGAAGTCGTCAAGCATGCCGAGCCGCAGTCCATGGGCTGGTGCCTCGATTGCCACCGCAATCCCGAGCAAAACTTGCGTCCGCTCGACCAGATCACCAATTTGAACTACAAGCCCGGTGATCTCGACCGCGCCGCCTTTTATCAAAGCCTGCTCGGCAAAGGCGTGAAGGCGGATGAAATCGCCGCCGCCATCCAGGAGGACGGCAAGGCTTCCAGCCTGGACGAAATCCTCGCCCTCGCCTCCTCCACTTACGGCAAAAACGTCACCCAGCTCGAAGTCGGCTCCCAGCTCAAAAAGCACTGGCAGGTCATGCCCCCCGAAAACTGCACCGCCTGCCATCGCTGATCCGCGCCCACTTTTCACGACTTCTTTTCCGCCCCCATGAAACGCATCTGGAATCACCCCGCTGAGCCTCAGACCGGCAAGCGCTACTGGCGCAGCACCGCCGAACTCGAGCAGCGCTCGGAGTTTCTGAACAAGCTCGGCGTCGAATTCCCCGCCGGCGACACCCTCACCGAGGATGAGCGTGAAAACTCCCGGCGCGACTTCCTCAAGCTCATGGGCGCCTCCACCGCCATGATGGGCCTCGCCGCCTGCCGCCGCCCCATCACCAACATCCTGCCCTACACCAATCATGTCGAGTGGGTCGTTCCGGGCCGTCCGCTGCTTTACGCCACCGCCATGCCCACGGCGAATGGCGCGACACCCGTGGTCGCCGTCACGCACGAAGGCCGTCCCACCCATTTGCAGGGTAATCCGCTGCATCCTCTGAGCGGAGGCCTCGACGCCTTCGCCCAGTCCTCCGTACTTGATCTCTACGATCCCGAACGCTCCGCTAGTCCCCTGGTCAAAGGCAAAAAAGCCGCCTGGGACGAGGCGAACAAAGAACTTTCCGGCATCATTGAATCCGCCAAAAAGAGCGGCGGCGCGGATCTCGCCCTGGTGGTCGGCGGCGGCAATTCGCCCACGCTGCATCGCCTGCTCGGCGAGGTGAAAGCCGCCTTGCCGCAAGTCAGGCTGTTCGGCTATGAGGCAGTCGGCAACGAGGGCCAGGCCGCCGCGAACAAGGCCATCCTCGGCGCCGGCGTGAAGACTTTCGTCCGCTACAGCAAAGCCCTGCGCATTCTTTCCCTCGACTGCGATTTCCTCTCCCTCGATCCCCAGGCTGGCGAGCCGATCAAGCATTTCACCAAGCAGCGCGCCAAAGACGCCCCCGGCGGAGAGATGAACCGCCTCTACGTCCTGGAGAACCGCTACACCCTCACCGGCGGTATGGCCGACCACCGCAAGCCGTTCGCCGCCAGCCTCATCCCCGCCGCCGCCGCGCTCATCGCGGAGACACTCGGTGACAGCTCCGCCAAGGCCCTTGCCGACACCGCCACTCCCGGAGTGCGCGAGTGGCTGGGTCCGGTCATCCGCGACCTCGTTGACCACAAAGGCAAAGCCCTCGTGCTCGCCGGCTCCCGCTATGGAGCCGAGGTTCACGCGTTGGTCGCATATATCAACAACGCCCTTGGCGCCTACGGCAGCACCATCGAGTTGCGCCAGTCCAGCGGCGAGGCGGAACTCGGCGGCTCTGCGGAACTCGCCGCCGCTGTCAGTTCCGGCGCGGTGAAAACCCTCGTCTCCCTCACACCCTCGAACCTCCTTTTTGACGCCCCGGCCTCTTTCGCCGCCGCTGTTGAGGAAAAAGGCGTGCAGGTCGTGCATCTCGGCCACCTCGCCAACTCCACCGCGCGCAAGGCCGCCCTGCACATCCCGGCCGCGCATTACCTCGAATCCTGGGGCGATGTCCGCGCCGCCGACGGCACTTACTCAGTCGTCCAGCCGATGATCCAGGCGCTTTATGATGGCGCCAGCGAGATCGAACTCCTGCTCGCCATTCTCGGTCGCAAAACGCTCGGTCCCGTCCAGCCTCCCGCCGACGGCGCACCCGCGCCAGAGGACCCCGCCCACCAGGCAGTGCGCGACACCTTTGCCATCGTGGCGAGGAAGCTCGACGAGGAAAAATGGAACCACACCCTGCGCGACGGCTTCCTCAAAGGCTCCGCCTGGCCGAAAGCCGCCAGCGAGGTCAACACCGCTGCCGTGGCAGGCATCGTCGCCAAGGCCAGGCCCGCCGCCGCTCCCTCGGAGGAGGCGCTGGAAGTCGTGCTTGTGCCCGATGCCGGCGTCTATGACGGACGCTACATCAGCAATGCCTGGCTCCAGGAGGCCCCAGATCCCGTCACCAAACTGAGCTGGGACAACGCCGCCTGGATCGGTTCCGCCACCTTCCGCGCGCTCAAGCTCAAGGAAGGCCAGATGGTGAAAATCACTGTTGGCGACGCCGAGTTGAAGCTGCCCGCCATTGAGGCCCCCGGCCATGTCTCGAACTCCATCACCATCCCGCTCGGTTATGGTGAGAAAGGTCTTGGTTTTGTCGCCTCTGACACGAAGAACAAAGGCCGCGGTTTTAACGCCTACCCGCTGCGCAAATCCGCCACCGAATTCGTGCTGACCGGCGCCAAGATCGAAAAAACCGGCGACATTTACGAACTGGCCGTCACCCAGGAGCACAACACCATGGAGGGCCGCGCCCTCTATCGCGAGGCCACCCTGGAGACCTTCAACAAGACGCCGGATTTCGTCGAGAAGACGGGCATGGACAGCCACATCCCGCAGAACATCTCGTTCTACAAAGGGCAGATTGGCCGCAAGACCGAGACCAACCCCGAAGGTTTCGACTACGATACGAAGCACCAGTGGGGAATGACCATTGACCTCAGCAAGTGCCTCGGCTGCACCGCCTGCGTCATCGCCTGCCAGAGCGAGAACAACATCGCCGTCGTCGGCAAGGACCAGGTGCGCAAAGGCCGCCTCATGCAGTGGATCCGCATGGACCGCTACTTCGCCAGCGCCACCTGGGGCGAGCAGAACGCCAAGCGCGACGACGTGAACATCTCCCCCACCGTCGAGCAGCTCGAAAATGCCGAGATGGTCCAGCAGCCCGTTGCCTGCCAGCAGTGCGAGTCCGCTCCGTGCGAGACCGTCTGCCCCGTCAACGCCACCGTCCACACCGACGACGGCCTCAACGCCATGGCCTACAACCGCTGCATCGGCACCCGCTACTGCGCCAACAACTGCCCCTACACCGCGCGCCGCTTCAACTGGTTCGACTACAACAAGCGCCCGCTCGACGAGCTTTACCTCGGCCCGCTTTCCTCCAAGGACAAGACCGGCGTGCGCGAGTCACTCCAGCTCCAGAAGAACCCCAACGTCACCGTCCGCATGCGCGGCGTCATCGAGAAATGCACCTACTGCGTGCAGCGTCTCGAGTCCGCCAAGATCCTGCAAAAGCAGAAGCAGCGCGACTCGAAGGACTTCCGCGTGCCCACGGACACCATCAAGGTTGCCTGTCAGGCGGCCTGCTCCGCTGACGCCATCGTCTTCGGCGACCTCGCCGACCCGAAATCCGCCGTCAACAAATCCAAGGCCTCCCCGCGCAACTACACCCTGCTCAAATACATCGGCACACAGCCGCGCACGAGCTATCTGGCGCGTCTCAAGAATCCGAACCCCGCCATGCCTGGACACGAAAACGTCGCCGCCTGGAGCGCCCATCAAATTTGAAAAATCGAAGTTCGAAGCACGAAACCCGAGACAACCGCATTTCATGAACCCCGCAGGCCTGCAATCCATCCACCTTGTCCACGGCAGGATGGTTTGCGGCTCCCCGAATTTCGAGCTTCCAAATTTTCCCCTCATCCGCTGACATGTCCGAAGCAGTCGCCACCGCTCCCCACACCGCAGACACTCACTCCGGCGCGCCGCGCATCCTGGATCGTGAGCCGCTGGTGCTCAACCAACGCTCCTACTCCTGGATCACCAACCGCATCTGCGGCATTGTGGAAAACAAGCAGCCCTCCCTCTGGTGGCTGCTTTTCATCCCCTCCGTGCTGCTCACCGGCCTCATGGTCTTCTGCTTCGTCTATCTCATCAGCACCGGCGTCGGTGTCTGGGGGCAGAAGCAGCCTGTCGCCTGGGCCTGGGACATCACCAACTTCGTGTTCTGGATCGGCATTGGCCACGCGGGCACGCTCATTTCCGCCATTCTCTTCCTCACCCGCCAGAAGTGGCGCACCTCCGTCAACCGCGCCGCCGAGGCCATGACACTCTTCGCCGTGATGTGCGCGGGCCTGTTCCCCGCCTTCCACGTCGGGCGCGTCTGGATGGTCTGGTTCCTCGCCCCCGTTCCGAACGCCAACGCCATCTGGCAGAACTTCAAGTCCCCCCTGCTTTGGGACGTGTTCGCGGTCTCCACCTACTTCACCGTCTCCGTCATCTTCTGGTACATCGGCCTCATTCCCGATCTCGCCACCCTGCGCGACCGCTGCAAGCCCGGCCTGAAAAAAGTCCTTTACGGCATGTTTGCCCTCGGCTGGCGCGGCGCCAACCGCCACTGGAGCCACTACGAGACCGCCTACATGCTCCTGGCCGCGCTTTCCACCCCGCTTGTGCTCTCCGTGCATTCCGTGGTGTCCTTTGACTTCGCCACCTCCGTCGTTCCCGGCTGGCACACCACCATCTTCCCCCCCTACTTCGTCGCGGGCGCCATTTTCGGAGGTTTCGCCATGGTGCTGACGCTCATGATCCCCGTCTCGAAGATCTATGGCCTGGGTGATCTGATCACGCCCAAGCACATAGACAACATGGCGAAGATCATCCTGCTCACCGGCACCATCGTCGGCTACGCCTACTGCATGGAGTTCTTCATGGCCTACTATAGCGCCAACAAGCTGGAGTTGCAGACTTTCCAGATGCGCGCGCTGCACGGCCCCTCCATTTGGGCTTACATCTTCATGTTCAGCTTCAACGTCTTCGCGCCGCAGCTCTTCTGGTACCGTCCCTTCCGGCACAACCTCTGGGTCGTCATGTTTGTCTGCATGTGTGTGAACGCCGGCATGTGGTTCGAGCGTTACGTCATCATCGCCACCACCCTGGAGCGCCACCTCGTTCCCGGCTCCTGGCGCGTCTATGAGGCCACCTGGGTGGATAAGTACACCTTCCTGGGCACCTTCGGCTTCTTCATGATGCTCTTCCTCCTCTTCCTGCGCTTCCTGCCCGTCATCGCCATCGGCGAGGTCAAAGGCGTGCTGCCGCAGTCCAATCCCCACCACGATGACCACGGCAAAGATGGCGTCCAGGAGGAGGATCTCATGGGCTATCCCGACCGTCATGTCCCGCGCGAGGCCGCCGCCTGAGCCGCATTTGAAACTTTGAAATCCAATATCTGAAATCCACGTGAGCACCACCCTCAAACGAGTTCATGGTTTCCTGGCCGAGTTCGACAGCGTGAAGGACCTCTACCACGCCGCCGAGCATGTGCGCGACGCCGGCTACCAGCGCTGGGATGTCCACTCGCCATTTCCCATCCACGGCATGGACCACGCCATGGGTGTGAAGCGCTCCAAGCTGCCCTGGCTCGTCTTCTTCGGCGGCATGACCGGTACCTGCGTGGCCTTCTTCCTCCAGACCATCACCCAGACCACCTTCTGGTCTGACATCGGTCTGAGCTTCCTTCAAACGCTTGCCGAGACCTACCCCACCGTGGTTCAGGGCAAGCCCACCCACATCTGGACGCTGCCCGCTTTCTTCCCGGTGATGTTCGAACTGACGATCCTCTTCTCGGCTTTCACCACGCTCTTCGGTCTCATGGGCCTCATCGGCCTGCCGCGTCTGAACCATCCCCTGTTCACCTCCAAACGCTTCGGCAAATTCTCCGACGACGGCTTCTTCGTCTGCATTGAGGCGCGCGACCCCAAATTCTCCCAGGAGGGCACCAAGTCCTTTCTGGAGAAGATCGGTGGCAAAAACGTCGAGCTCGTCGAGGACGAAATCTGATCCCGGCGGGTGTTCCCAGGTCTTGCCGTGTCAATGCACGCCGGCCCAGCACGGAATCCCTGGTTACCCTCAGCACCGTCATCAGCTTGGCCGGCTTGCAGCGAGGACATTGCTTTTGATGAGGCGGGGCCGGTCTGCGTCAGGGACTACGGGCACGGGAGCGGAGTATTTGCCCCCTTGTTCCCATGATGCCGCCGTTTTCGCACGCCCGCCCGGCGCTTTCATCCCGCGACATCACTGGCTTATCTTCCTCGTGTTTTCATTGAGAGAATGCTCGCGCCATGCGTGACGAACCCGCTGCCGCCAGTAATGATGCGGCGGACGGGTTCGCCGGTCTGCGGGTCGGTCTTCAGGGGTGGATCGCTCATTTTTTGTCGCACCTCGAAGCGGCGCGGCTGTTCCTGGGAATTCGCGGGGATGGTTTCGTAAACGTAGGTGGCCATGGTGGTGAATGGATCGTGGAATCGTGTTGGCATGCCGTTTTGTTTCAAGCTCTGAATAGGGCGAACGGAAACGCCATTGCGGCGGGGAAGTGACGTGCCGTGCCCCATTCTTCCGCAGACCCGGGCGGCGCGGAACATGGCAGAGAGTTCGACCATCGGCCCGCCCGTGCCCGTAAAGTTCAATCCTCCGCTTCGCCCTCTGTTTTCCTCCTCAGCGCCTTCTCCACCTCCGCCAGCGGCAGGCAGTTGATGATGTCTCCGCGCGTCAGCCAGCCCTTGCGCGCCGCGCGGATGCCGAAGATCACGTCCTGCAGGCCGCGCGTGCTGTGCGCGTCGGGATTGATGCTGCACTTCACGCCCTTCTCCTTTGCCAGCCGCCACCAGCGCCAGTCCATGTCCAGCCGCCACGGGCTGGCATTCAGCTCGATGATTGTTCCCGTCTCCGCCGCCGCCTCGATCACCGCCGCCACATTCACCGCGTAGGAGGGCCGCTGGAGCAGCAACCGCCCCGTCAGATGGCCGAGCATGGTGACGTGCGGATTCTTGATCGCGCGGATGATGCGCTTCGTCATCTCCGCCTCCGGCAGGTTGAAGACGTTGTGGACGCTCGCCACACAGTAGTCCAGCTCCGCAAGCACCTCGTCGGAGAAGTCCAGGCTGCCGTCTTTGAGGATGTCCACTTCCGTGCCGGTGAAAATGCGGAACCCGCCCTCGAACTCCTCATTCAACTCGCGGATGTCGCGCATCTGCGCGCGCAGCCGCCGCTCATCCAGCCCGTTCGCCTGGAAGCTGCTCTTGCTGTGGTCGGCGATGCCCAGGTATTGCAGCCCCAGCTCCCGCGCCGCCTCCGCCATCTCGCGCAGCGTGGCCTTGCCATCACTGGCCGTTGTGTGGTTGTGGAAAACACCGCGCAGATTCTCCAGCTTCACCAGTTCCGGCAGGCGGCCCTTTTCCGCCGCCTCGAACTCGCCCGAATTCTCCCGCAGCTCCGGCTCGATAAAGTCCATCCCAAGCGCGCGATGGATGTCCGCCTCGTCATGAATCTCCTCCGGCAGCGGCGCGCCCGCTTTGCCCTCGGCAAGGCTGAAAGCGTATTCGTTGAGCGACCACCCGCGATCCAGCGCTCGCTGGCGCAGCACCACATTGTGCTCCTTGCTGCCGGTGAAATACACCAGCGCAAAAGGATACTCCGCGCCGCTCACCACGCGCAGGTCGCATTGCACGCCCTCCTCCGTGTGGATGCTCGCCTTCGTCCCGCCCTGCGCGATCACCTTCGCCACCTGCGGCAGATTCACAAACGCCGCGATCACCTCCTCCGGCTTCTTCGAGGCCGCCAGGAAGTCCAGATCATGCACCGTTTCCTTCCCCCGGCGGAAGCTGCCGCACACCTCCGCGCGCGACACCTCAGGCAGCGCGCGCAACTCCTCCACCAGCGTCCGCGCCAGAGCATAAACCTGGTCCACGCGGAACTCCGAGGCGTGCTGTTCGTGAAAAGAGATGCTCTCCAGCAGCTTCTCCACCGTCTTCGCCCCGAAGCCGGAGAGCTTCGCCGCCTGCCCGTTTTCGCACATCCGGCGCAGATCCTCCAGACTGCCCACACCCAGTTCGCGATGCAGCGCCGCGATCTTTTTCGGCCCCAGGCCGCTGATGCCGAAAAGCTCGAACAACTTCTCCGGGAACTCCGCCTTCAGCCGCTCATAAAAGTCCAGCCGCCCCGTCGCCGCCATCTCGTGCAGCTTCTCCTGCAGCGCCTCCCCCAGCCCCTTGATGCCTCCGAGCCGGTTCTCCGCCGCCAGTTGCATGATGTCCCCCGGATGACTCTCCACGATCTCCGCCCCCGTCTTGTAGGCGCGGATTTTGAAAGGGTTCTCCCCCTTCAATTCCATCAACAGCGCGATGCGCTCAAAGATCTCGGCGGCAGCTTCACGGGTCATCCGCCCAGTCTGGCGCGCCCGCCGCAAAAGACAAATCCCGGCTGTGTGTGAGGAGCCAAGTCGAATGCGGGCACCGTCCCCGTCAAGTCCCGCATAGGAGCATGAGCATCCGTGACGCCTCATGCCGCGTTGCCCCCGGATAGAAATCTTGCACGTCCGCCAAACCATGCCCGCGTCCGGTCCATCATTCTCTCCTCAACCTTCTGCCTTTCCTCGCCGTGTTTCTCCAACATCACGGCGATAGCCAGCGGGCCAAAGCTCGGTCTATCTGTAAATCTCCTCCAGCCGGTGTGTGAGCTGGCGGGCATCGGACCAACCGGCTTCCACGAACAAGTCGAGAACCTTGAGCAGCGCGGCGAGGCAATCAGACTCCGAGTTGTCTTGGCTGTGGAAAATCTCGCGGTGGTCGGCGAGGGCGCACTGGATGAGTTTCACAACCTCGGAGACGGCGAGTGATTCGTGCTGATAGCCCGCAGCAGAGCTGGATGTAATGGCACGGGCAGCGACGAGAAACACCTCTCGCGGAGCACACGACAGAAGGTGCCGCAAAGTTTGGACAACGTAATGCGCTGTGTGCGGGTGCATCTCCTCGGCCAATGCATGGAGAAATCCAGCAGCCTCAGCCCAGAAGCGCTTCTTCTGTGGCTCGGTCAGCCGGTCGTCCTCCTTGTTCTGTTTCTCCGCAAAAGCACCGCTGGCAAAATAGAGCTGCATTGCGATGTTATCCACGATTCGCACGACGCGATTGATGGTCTCTTGGATTGGTTTCATTTTCTCGGCATCCGGCTGGCTGATGGCATGGAGTTGCTGCCAGCGTTCCTGATGCTGCCGCAGTTTCGATTGCGCGGCGGACAACAGCTTTCCAAAGAACGTCCATGTGCGCTGACGAACCGCTTCCTCCGGTGCTACGACTTCCACAGCGTCGCCGATGGTGAGCCAGTGGCCCATACGGCAACTGCCGGGCAACGATGACAGTGCATGGCTGGCCCGCAGGCTGTCGCACTCCGTGATGAGTGCGATGATGAACGACTCGGATTCAGCATCGCCCTTTCGGAGAAAGCGAAACAGATACACCTCGGCGATTCGCTCGTGGACTTTGTGCGTGTCGGGCGCGGCATGTGCGCGTTTGGCAATCCGACCGAGACGGAGCATTACGTCCGACACTGAAATGCCCCAGATCCGGTCGAGAGACGACAGCAGCATTTCGAGCACAGAGAAACGCCTTTCATAGCGGATGAAGAAGTCCACGAGCTGCCACATGAGTTTCGGCTCGACCTTTGCAAGCGCCGCTAGATCGCTAGCCACATTGAAACGCAGCGCGTGTGATTTGTCCCTGCACAGCCGTAGCAACGCGGCAGCGATCTGCTTGTCAGCGCGATCGAGACGCACCACGAGAAAAAGCAGCCCCTGTGCGGCATCAATGCGCGGAGCGGGCCAGCCCCAGCATGGCCAGCGGTCTTCTTTCGTGTCGTCGTTCTCCCGCGCCTTGGGAGATGGGTCGCTTGAGGCTGCCAGCAATATGCGGCGCACCGTCTTCCACCGCTCATCATCTGCGGGCCAGCGGGCGTAGATGGCTGTGGAATGGCAGGCACCGACCAAATGGCCCCAAAGTTCTTCCGACATCTGCGGGTGCACCTTGCAATGACGGCGCACAGCGCGTTCGCACTGACAGATGAGCTGCCAATGCTCGGCACAATCGTTGTCGGTTAGCTTTCTTCCTTCAGATTCTCGGAACGGCTTGAGTGCCTCCCGAAGTCGGAAGAGCTCGGAATTAACCTTGTCCTTCAGACTCACGTCCCGGCGTTCGAGCATTTCTTCGCTGGAAATGGGCGAGGATGTCACGCGGACACTTTTAGGCTCGCGATTCACAGGAAGCGGTTGCTGGTCCTGACGGTCGTTTCGCAGGGCGCGAACTTCTGGCAGCACGATGGTCAACTCATCGATCGCGCCGAGCAGTTTGTTTTGCGCGTGCTCCAGCCAGCCTGGCATAGGCTCTCGTGGTTCATCGCGGAGAAAGCGTGCGGTCTGCGGCAGTTCCAGAAGCATCCGCTCAAGCCGCTCGCGTTGCGCCGCATCACCCGATTTGTGCAGCGCGGCAAACAACAGAACGCCGCTGTAGCAGTAGTCCGGGTGCGTCAAGAAGAGGGACTCGAACAGGACAGGCTCCAATTCTCGCCCAAGCGACTGCGGATACTTTGCGCCAGCGGTAAGAAAAACCGACCACATCTCCGAGGTGCGATTGCGAGCAGCGAAGCGGTCGAGCGCCACGTTCAGGCGCGCCGTGTCACCTGCCGCAGCCCATTCATCGAGCAGCGTCTCGAAGCGCGTGAGGATTTGGTTCTCCTCATGTTCATGTCTGCGGCCCCAGATATGCCCATAGTCCTCGACCAGCGCACATTCCGCTCCGCGAAAGCTGAACGTCACCATGACGCGCTCATCCGATTCACCCCGTTCGAGTCTTCGCACCGCAGCGTTCCAGGCAATGCAGGCAAGCTCTGTCATCAGTCCAGCGTTGGTGCCCGGCCTGCTTTGGTAATATCCCGCGAGCGAGTAGTGGATACTGTTCCAGTTATCGCGGGTCTGCATCCGCATCGGCATGATTTGCCCACCGAAGGCCTCCCATTCGTTCGATTCAGGTTCGGTCGAGAATGCCGCCTCGAACAGCCGGAGCACCACGGATTCTCCTTCGTCGCCGAGATGCTTGAGCTGATGCGCCAAATCGAACAAATCCCAGTGAGGAAATCCGGCCAGCCGCTCCCGACTGAGCATCGAGCAGAACGCCGCCTCTGTCTCCGCAGGCGCAAGGCGGAATGTCCGGCATAGAGTTTCACTGGCCGTAAGCCCAGCGTATCGCCAACCGCGCGACACTTCCTTCGCTACATGATGCGCCAACAAGCCCCGCGCCGCCGCGTTGAGGTCGCGCAACGGCCCGTCCGCGAAGGCTGCGCTGGCGGAGTTGAATCGCGCAATGATGTGAACGAGCGGAGTCTCCAGCGAAGCACGTCCCGGCAGCAATGTTGCCAGCTTCGCCGCGAAACCACACCACGCACTTGCCCCGGCACGAAGGGAATCGTCCGTGACATCCTGTAGGCCCGAAGCCATATGTCGGAGTGCGTTCAACGCTGGTGAATACTCGTTAGTCGATGCCGCGACAGCGTCAGAGAGCGGCAGCAAATCGCAGGAGTCGTCCACTCGCCGCGCAGCGAGGATTGGCGCAAGAATCTTAACCGCATCGTTCAAGCGGTCGTCACTCTCCAACTTTAGCGCCGTTTCCCAGAAACCTGCCCGTCCATCGTGCCCGTCCCAAAGTTCTTCCAGCGCCAACAGGAAGCTCTGCCGATAGAATATGGGTAGCAGCGGATGACGGATGGCGAATGCCGAGAACGGTGCCGCTGTGTCCGGAATCAACGAGCGCGCCACGGCATAGTCGTGGAGAAGGTGATGGGAGAAGCGTAGTTCTCCACCACCAACAGTGCTACCATGTCTCAGCGCCGGTGATTGGAGAATGCCGCGACTGCGAAGTTCCGTGACGGCATCGCGCTCTGGCACACCGAGAGAGACTTCCTGCATCGAAAGCGCCATCCTCCGAAGTTCCACCATTCGTCCGCAGATTGATTGGAGAGCGCTCTCACGGGCGCTGGAGCCAGCGCCGGACTGAAGTCGTTCTTCCCAAAATCTGCGAAGCAGCACCGCCGGACTGCTCCAATCGGCCAGCCTCGCGGCCGACACTCCCGCACGCAGGAGTTCCGCCGCGATCCTCAGGAAAAAGGGCGAGCGGTGAATGCCTACAGCACGGTGGCTGGCCCGCGCGCTCGCGATGAAAGGTTCGATATCCGACACCTTTACGATGAGTGCATCGAGATGGGCATCTGTCAGCCCGGAGACGTGAAAATGCGCGACACCTGCAAACTCGCCCGAAGCGTGGCCTTCCACGCCTCCGCCGGGAAACATCTCCCTCAGTTCACGCCCGTATTTCAGGTCAAATTCCCGCACGCTTGCAACGACATTCCAGCCCGAGTTGCCCCGCTGCACATCCTGAAGCAGACGGCGCAGCAACTTCTGGGTGTCCACGTCGCGCACGGCATCCAGCGCATCGGTAATGAGCACACCCCGCGCTCCGTCGGGCCAGTTGGCGAGCACATCATCCAGCGCACGTGTGAGACCGGGCAGATTCGGCAGGCCATTCCATTCCTTCCCAAAAATCTCCTCCGCGAGCAGCAGCACCACGGGAACACCGTCGCGAACGAGGGTCTCCGCGAGCGGGTGCATCAGCCCGCTTTTGCCACAACCCGGCTCGCCAGTGACAAGCAGGTGTCCGCACTTCGCCGCAGCAACCAATGCAGACAGTTCTGCTGTGCGCTCGATGTGAATCTCGGCATTCGGAAAACGCAGCAGCGTGTGGTCTTTGAGCCGGTCGAGGTTTCTCGTGGTGAGCTGCCGAAAAAACGCGATGTCCTCCGCGAAGGATTGCGCAGCCTTGAGTTTCATGCGTGTCTCGGTTGTCAGCCGCTGCCGCAGTGTGGCGGCTGTTCTCCGCAATCCACGCTCGTTGTTCTGCCGGAAGTGAAGATCGAGCCAGTTCCAGATATGTTTCGCGTCCGCGGGCTTTGATGCCAGAGAACTGCGAATGGTAAGCAAAGCCGTTTGTTCGCTTTGACCGCCATCGCCGAAGTCGAACACCTCTACATGAACCAGCCGAAGAAACTCACACAGTTCAACATCCGTCGGCAATTGCTTGTGTGTCTGCTTCCATGCTCGTTTTGTCTGCTCGCGCAGTGCGCTCATGGCTTCCCGTTCCTTCGTCTGCCTTCGCTTCAAGAAATCCGGCATACTCGTGCTATCGTCCGCGCGGAACGTGTTGAGCACACCTCGCAACTCCTGCGTGACCCGTCGGCCCGCCGTGGACGGCACTGCCCATACAAGGCGGCTGCAGTTTCGCGCTTCGCCGGCCAGCTCTGAGAACTGTCGAACAAAGGAACCGACTACGTCCGTGAACACAACGCTTGTGGCTGTAAGCGCGATGGCTCCGGCCCTGTGCTTGGCCGAAATGAAAATTTTACCTGCTGGCTCATCACTCAATTCCACCACGACATCATCCACCGCTCCGGCGTCCTGCATTGTCACCGCCGCGACATCAGCGCCGCTGACACCTTCCCAAACATCGCAGGCCTCCCCCGCCAGCATTTTCACGGCAACGAATGCAGCAACCTTCGCTTCATAGCCGACACCAACAGCAGTCGCGCGCCCTCCGAATTTGGAGCCGCTTTGTTTGATTGCGGTGCGTTTGGGAGCCTTTTTCACCGGCTGCTTGCTTTTGGTTGGAAGCGTTCACGGTGAGAGGATTGCCGCTGTCCCCGGACGGGACGCCGAACTATTAACGCTCCCGCGCTCACATTGCTGGCAACCTTCTGTTGTCCGTATCGCTCCGCTCCATTGCTAATGCACGCCCTCTCCCTGTGGAACTTGCCCTTCGCTTCGCTCACGACCTGCGGTTTGGCTTCGCTGTGAAGGAATGCACTGCCGGGCAGGGCAGTGTCGGAGTCGTAGAATGACGGGTTGGCGAGGAGTTGTCTTTCGCTTCGCAAAAGACCCGCAAAGTGACTTCTCGATTTAGGTTTCGCGCTCACGCTCGTCGGAATGCTGGACGTGGCGGAGTCGGCTTGTTCCTCGCCGATGTCGTCCTCAATGTCGCGGCTGGCGGTGCTGGGGTCTTTGGCAGCAGACTTGGCATTCAGCGGTCGGGACATGAGAGGAGAGTTTTCCAGGAAGTCGGGGGGAGTGTCAAGACAGGGCTTTGATGCGCAAGCCCTTCAGGCTTGAACAAGGCACGCGCTTTTCACGATTTCGTGACCTGATCCAAGGAAGAATCCAATCTCAAACAACTGAAAATCAGCATGATGCGGAAAATCGTTGCGTGTAATCCAAGGAGCTGACTGGTGATTTGGATTCGATTCCTGGCGGGTTGGGAGGGTTGCAGTCTCAAGCGGGCAACCGGGACGGTTGCCCCACCCTGGGTCACACCTGCCGCAGCGCCCAGGCGAGCACGAGCGGGGTGGTGAGCAGGCTGACGAGGGTGGTGGCCAGGACGCACTGGACGGCGGTTGGGGCGTGGCCGCCGTAGTGGCGGGCGATGACGATGTTGAAGACGGCGCTGGGCATGGCGCCCTGGACGATGAGCACGTTGCGCAGCTCCTGGGTCACGGGCAGCCATTGCGCGCAGGCCAGGAAGGCCAGCGGGATGAGCGCCAGGCGCAGCACGGGAGCCAGCACCGCCACCGACCAGCGCATGGCCTCCTGGCCCCAGACATCGTGGATGGACGCGCCGATGAGCAGCACGGACAGCGGCACGGCGCAGGCGCCCATCATGCCGAGAGTGTTGTGCGCCACATCTGGCACCCAGGCATGCAGGCCGGTGAAGTTCAGCAGCAGGGAAAAAAGGATGGCCATCACGGGCGGGTTCAGCGCCAGCCGCCAGGGCGCCCTGCCCAGGCCGGTGAGCAGGCCCACGCCCGCCGTCCAGCAGGCCAGCTCCACGCCGAGGGTGAAGGTGAAGAGCACGCCCAGCGTGCCCTTGTCCGGAAACAGCGAGGTGACGATGGGGATGGCCACGAAGCCGTAGTTTTGCAGTCCGCAGCTCACGGCGAAGGTGCGCCTGCCCGCGTGCTTTTGCAGCCCGATGAGCGGCGCGGCGAAAAATGACACCGCGATGCCCAGCGCCACCAGGCCGTAACCCAGCCCCGCCGCCAGCAGCACCGGCAGCGGGCTCATCACCGATTCATTGCCCGCCACGCGCTCCAGGATGAGGCAGGGCGTGAGCAGGGTGATGGACAGCTTCATCAGTCCGGCATCCGCCTCCTGGGGCAGCACCTTCAGCCGCCGCGCCGCCGCGCCCGCGGCCATCGTCAGATAGACGGGCAGGACCACGGTGAGGATGCTGGCGAAATCGAGCTTCAAAACGCGCCCTCCCATACTCCGCATGACGCCGCTGGCAAACACCGCCGCCAAATTCCCCGGCATTCCCGCGTTGCCATTGCGCGCGCTTTGTTTTATGAAGCCGGGCGGCCCGCCATGGACGAGCGTTTTCCACTTCCTTACCAGATCGGCTTCATCGTGCTCACGGCGCTCTTTGCCGTGGCCTTCAGCATCTCGCGCGAGCCGCGCCAGTGGCGGCGCTTCTGGCAGTCGCGCTTCACAAGGCCGGAGGATTTCTCCGTGAACCGGAACAAATACCTCGACGAGCGCCTCAAGCACTACGGCATCGTCTTCGCCATGATCTTCCTCGTGCTCGACGTCGGCGTCATCCTCACCGGGCTGACGCACAAGGCGCGCCATGAATCCCGCCTGCCCACCCTGGAGGAGCGCCTGCTCAAGCAGCGGCCCGCCACCCTGGAGGAATGACGCCCGCCCGGCGCGAATCCCGCCTCACTCCCCGCCATGCCCGCCGCCGGACTTCTCGGACTCCTCGCCTTTCCCGCGCTGGCGTGGGCGCTTTCGGAAAACCGCCGCGCCTTTCCCTGGCGCGCCCTTGCCGCCGGACTCGCGCTGCAGGCCGCGCTTGGCTGGCTCATCCTGCGCACGGGCGCGGGGCGCGCCTTTTTCCAGAGCCTGGACGACACCTTCCGCACCCTGCTGGGCTTTGCCGGCAAAGGCGCCGCCATGGTCTTCGGCCCGCTGGCCGACGAGGCGCTGCTGGCGGAGAAATGGGGGCCTGAGAACGCCTTCATCTTCGTCGTCACCGTCACCGGCACCATCGTCCTCGTCTCCGCCCTCTCCGCCGCGCTCTACCACTACGGCGTGCTCCAGCTCGTCGTGCGCGGCATGGCCTGGGTCATGCGCCGCGCCATGGGCACCAGCGGCAGCGAGAGCCTGGCCGCCGCGGCCAATGTCTTCATGGGGCAGACCGAGGCCCCGCTCGTCGTCCGGCCCTACCTGCCCGGCATGACGCGCAGCGAGCTGCTCGCCCTCATGACCGGCGGCATGGCCACCATCGCCGGCGGCGTGCTTGCCGCCTACGTCTCCTTCGGCATCTCCGCCGGGCACCTGCTCACCGCCTCCGTCATGAGCGCCCCCGCCGCGCTCATGATCGCCAAAATCATGCTGCCCGCGACCGCGCCCGCCGCCTCCACACGCGCCGCGCCGCCGCCCGGGGCGGAGGAAGACCCGCCCGTCAACGGCCTCGACGCCCTCTGCCGCGGCGCGCAGGACGGCGTCAAGCTCGCCATCAACGTCATGGCCATGCTCATCGCCTTCGTCGCCCTCGTCGCCCTGGTCAATCACCTCCTCTCCCTCGCCCTCGGCCTCCTCGGCGTCGTCAACACCACCCCCTTGCAGACCTTTCTCGGCTGGGTGAACGCCCCCTTCGCCTGGCTCATGGGCGTCCCCGCGCAGGACTGCCGCCTCGTCGGCTCCCTGCTCGGCGAGCGCGTCGTGCTCAATGAATTCATCGGCTACCTCAGCCTTGGCAACGCCATCAAGGACGGCGCGCTCCAGCCGCGCAGCGCCGTCATCGCCACCTACGCCCTCTGCGGTTTCGCCAACTTCGCCAGCATCGCCATCCAGGTCGGCGGCATCGGCGCGCTCGTCCCCTCCCGCCGCGCCGACCTCGCCCGCCTCGGTCTCAAAGCCATGACCGGCGGCCTGCTCACCTGCTACACCACCGCCAGCCTCGCCGGCCTGCTCACCCCATGATCCCGCCCACCCCATGATCCAGCCCACACGCCGGGACGACGTCCTCCTCGCCGACATCGCCGCCCACGGCGGCCCCGGCGACAACACCCGCCTGCATATCTGGTGGCTCGGCCAGAGCGGCTTCCTCGTCAAGCATGACGGCCACGTCTTCCTCTTCGACCCCTACCTCTCCGACAGCCTCACCGAAAAATACGCCGGCACCGCCAACCCGCACATCCGCATGACCGCCCGCTGCGTGGATCCCGCCCTGCTGCCCCGGCCCCGCGTCATCACCGCCAGCCACATCCACACCGACCACCTCGACCCCGGCACCCTCCGCCCCCTGGCGGAGAGCCACCCCGGCGTCCGGCTCGCCCTCCCCGCCGCCATCCTCGAGGAGGCCCGCGCCCGCCTCGCCGGCGCCCCGATCCAGTTCCACCCGCTCCACCACGGCATCCACATGCGCGGGCGCGGCTGGCAGCTCATCCCCGTGCCCGCCGCCCACGAGGACCTCAAGACCGACGCCCAGGGCCGCCACCACTACCTCGGCTACATCCTGCGCGCCGGCCCCTTCACCCTCTACCACAGCGGCGACACCCTCTGGCACGACGGGCTGCTCCCCGCGCTCTGCACCTTGGGCGCCTACCGCTGCCACGTCATGCTCCTGCCCATCAACGGGCGCAAGCCCGAGCGCGGCGTCGCCGGCAACCTCAACGGCACCGAAGCCGCCGCCCTCGCCCGCGCCTGCTCCGCCCACATCGTCATCCCCTGCCACTACGAAATGTTCACCTTCAACACCGAGCCGCCCGACGAGTTCGCCGCCGCCTGCGGCCGCCTCGGCCAGGCCCACGCCCTCCCGACCTGCGGCGGGCGCGTCAGCATGACCGCGGAGCCCGCATGACCCGCGCCCCCCGCCGCGTAAGCATCCGCCATGAACCGCGCCCTTCTTTGCCTCGCCGCCAGCACCGCCCTCATCAGCGCCGCGGATGACTGGCAAGCCATCGCCCCCTCCTTCACCCCGCCCGCCGGGTTCGCCGCCGACCTCGGCCATTACAAATCCCCCCTCATCTTCAATGACGGGCGCCCCGTCCAGACACCCGCGCAGTGGCAGGAGCGGCGGCGGGAGATCCTCCACGCCTGGCACACCCTCATGGGGCCGTGGCCGCCCGTGCTGGAAAAGCCCGCGCTCCAAGTGCTGGAGACCACCCGGCGGGAAAACCTCACCCAAAAGCGCGTCCGCCTCCAGATCGCCCGGCAGCAGACCGGCGAAGGCTACCTGCTCATCCCCGACGGCCCCGGGCCCTTCCCCGCCGTCTTCGTGCCCTTTTATGATCCCGAGACCAGCGCCGGACTCACCGGCAAGCCCTTCCGCGACTTCGCCTGGCAGCTCGCCCGGCGCGGCTTCGTCACCCTCAGCATCGGCTCCCCCGGCGGCGACGCCCGCCGCCCCGTCCTCACCCCCGGCGCCCGCTGCCAGCCCCTCAGCTACCTCGCCCACATCTCCGCCAACGCCTGGCAGGCCCTTTCCCAAATGCCCGAAGTGCGCCCCGACCGCATCGGCATCTGCGGCCACTCCTACGGCGGCAAATGGGCCATGTTCTCCGCCTGCCTCTGGGACAAATACGACTGCGGCGTCTGGTCAGACCCCGGCATCGTCTTTGACGAAACCCGCGCCAGCATCAACTACCAGGAGCCCTGGTACCTCGGACTCGACCCCGCCCTGACCCGCAAGCCCGGCCTCGTCACCCCGGACAACCCCCGCACCGGCGCCTACAGGCAGCTCATCGCCGCCGGGCGCGACCTCGTCGAGCTCCAGGCCCTCATGGCCCCGCGTCCCTTCCTCGTCTCCGGCGGCGCCGAAGACCCGCCCAAGCGCTGGGCCGCCCTCAACCACATCCGCGCCGTCAACCGCCTCCTCGGCCACCACGACCGCGTCGCCATGACCAACCGCCCCGACCACTCCCCCGACGCCGAATCCAACGAGCACATCTACCGCTTCCTCGAGTGGTGGTTAAAAAGGTGACCCCGCCCCGTGCAGGCGCATTCGCCGGAATGCGGGGCCTGGATGCCGCAGCGGGAGCACAACCCGCGCTTTGGCAAGCGCGCCTACAGCACCGTGTAGGCGCATTCGCCAGAATGCGGGGCCTGGATGCCGCAGCGGAGGCGCATCCCGCGCTTTGGCAAGCGCGCCTACAGGTGCTCGCGCGATCTCCTCAAGCGCCAGTAGCGCGGCCAGAAGTCCGGCAGCCAGAATTTCAACTCCGGGTAGCCCGGGATCACCGCGCCTGTGTGCGGCCAGTCACGGGCCTCCTTCGCCAGCCCCGCGCGCACCGGATTCTGCGCGATGTAGTGAACCAGCGCCTCATAAGCATGGCGGTCACTCTCTTCCGGGCGCAGCACATGGTCGTGAGCCTGGGGCTGCCAGCGGTGGCCGGTCTCCTTGAGCAACCCGCCGGAATGCCGGCGCAGAAAGCGGATGAATCCGCGCTGGTCTCCTTCGCGACTCCAGCCGTGCAGCAGGAGATGCACATGATCCGGCATCAGGCAATGCACAGGGCAGGCGACCTGATAACGTCCGCAGCCGTGCAGCAGCAGCCAGCGGAAACGGGTGGTGAAACGCGCGTCCAGCCAGCCCGCGCCCCGGTCCCGCACCGTGAGCGTCCAGTGGACGATGGCCCTGCCCCTGTAAGCTGAATCCGCCAGCCGCGGCAAATGATCGGGATTTGGATCGGGCTTGGGCGTCATTTCCTGCCACACAACAACACTCCCGCGCTTTGGCAAGCGCGCCTACAGCGCCGTGTAGGCGCATTCGCCAGAATGCGGGGCCTGGATGCCGCAGCGGGAGCACAACCCGCGCTTTGGCAAGCGCGCCTACAGCACCGTGTAGGCGCATTCGCCAGAATGCGGGGCCTGGATGCCGCAGCGGGAGCACAACCCGCGCTTTGGCAAGCGCGCCTACAGCACCGTGCAGGCGCATTCGCCAGAATGCGGGAACACGCTCCGCGCTCGAAACCCCGCCCCGCGCTTTGGCAAGCGCGCCTGCGGCCCCGGCTCAGGCCGGCGGGCGGGTGATCTGCATGGCGGGGGTGCCGGCGATGTTCCCGGTGCTGGTGATGACGAAGACCTTGAAGCTGGCCACCGCGCCCGGCTGCGTCAGCCCGGCCAGCGTCAGCAGCACCAGCGGGCCGCCGGGCGCCACCGTGGCCGCCACCTCGTCGGCATCGTCGTCGTAGTCCGGCCCCGGCGTGTAGCGCACCTGGTAGTTTTGCAGATTGGGGTCCGTGCTCGCCTCCCAGGCGATGCGGCCTTTTTCCTCCGCCTCGTCCCACACCGCGGAGGCGTTCACCGGCTGCGGCGTGGAGCCCGGCAGCGGCGTCAGGCGCGGCAGGGACTCCACATGGGGGCTGCCCTCCGGGAAGTAGCTGGGCACCGCCTGGCGGTAGGCCTTGAGCACGGGGTAAATGGCGTCCTGGGTCGCATCCCGCTGGCGCAGGGCCAGGCGGAAGTCGCTCATCGCCAGCGTGTGGGCGCGGTAGAAGGCGCGCAGGCCGGCGATGTCGTCCTGGAAAGTCTCCATCTCATAGGTGCCCGGCAGCACCAGGGTGGTGCCCGCCGTGGCGATGCGCTGCCAGAGGTTGGCCGCGTCATCGAAGGCGTCGAGAAAGCGCGCCTCATTCTCCGTGAAGCCCGGCAGCACCGGCAGCGCGCCCGCGAAGGCCGCGCCCGCGCTCTGGCCGGCGAAGGTGCTCTGCACGCGCCCGCGGAACTGCTCCAGGCGCGCCAGCAGGGCCGTCTTGGCCGAGTTGATCTGGTTGCGCGCCACCTCGCGCGCGTTGAGCGTGGCCTGCACCTCGATGCGCTGCGCCACCAGGGTGGAGTAAAGGTCCGAGAGCGCCGTGTAGGAGGTGCCGCCCAGCACCAGCAGCGGCCCCTCCGGGCCGAGAGCCGCATTGACACTGCTCCAATGGGCCAGGAACTCGTCCGTGGTCCAGACATAACTCGCGCTTCCAGAGATGGCCATAGTGAGAGAGACTCGCCCCACCGTCCGGGAAAGTCAAATCCTTTGTCCAAAAAACGCCAAAAGCCGCCGATGCACCGGCAACAGAAACCCATGTGCCAGCACCAGCCGCCGGTGCGCCATCAACAACAACCCATGCGCTGCTAAAAGCCAGCCGTGTGCCGCCAGCAGCCGCAAATTTGCCAGCAAAATCAGCCGGTGCGTCAGCAACAAAATCAAATGCCACATGAGCAGGCCAAAATGACAACTCAACAAACTAAAATACCAGACAAACAGACCCAAATGCCAATCAAACAGATCAAAATGCCAGTGCAACAAATCAAAATACCAGTCAAACAGACCCAAATGCCATGTCAGCAGACTCAAATGTGACATCAAAACGCAATGAACAAGTCCTATCGTTTACAAATCACCATGCATCGTTGAGTGAACACCACACATCGGTTGCACAACAGACAGCATCAACAACTAGACACGCCGCATCGGAGACTTGACACGCCGCATCGGACAATGGACACGCCGCATCGGAGGCTTGACAGGCTGCATCGGGCACTAGACAGACCGCATCGGAAAGACGACGCGCTAAATTGAAGACTTGATCATTGGCATCATAAACTGGGTGCATCGCCGGAATGACGTGCGTAGGACGACTGTGGCTTTAGCCCGGTCGTCTGGTGCGCGCACGCTGCGCAACGACGCCTCCCCAAAGCCGGGCGGGCTGCGCCACACCCGGCCTACATTCCGGCGACGCGCCCCGTAAACTCAAAAAGCCGCATCGAACACCAGGCATGCCCCATCAGCCACTCCACATGCAGGAGCGAACACCCAAGACTGCCCCCCAGCCGCTGAAAAACCCGCATCCCCCGCGCCCGGAGTCCCGCATTTTAAAAGCGGAAACACATCCGCCACACCCAACCCCCGCATTCCGGCGGTTGGAGAGACCGGGGCACGAGGGCGCGCCCCGGAACACGCGAGGGCGCGTGTGCTCCCCTGCCAAAGGGGGGGCAGGCGTCCCGCCTGTTCGCGCAGGCAGGATGCCCGCGCCCCAGGCTCAGCCGTAACGATGCAGTTGAACCACGAATGGACACCAATGGGCACGAATCCATGCGCAGAAGACAGGGATGGGGGCGGCACCCAGGGGTGATCTCCCGGCGCTTCAGCCCACCGGACATGATGCCTGCAAAATCCGTGCTCATTCGTGCCCATCGGTGGTTTTCCAGCGCATGAACACGGCTTCAAGAAGTGCCATCCCCGCCTGTCAACCCCTCAACAAACCGCATCCGGCGCGCCCGGAGTCCCACATTTCAAAAGCGGAAACACATCCGCCCCGCACATCCCCCGCATTCTGGCGAATGCGCCTACGGGGCGCCGTAGGCGCGCCCGCCAAAGCGCGGGTTTGGCTCCCGCCCGCACACCCAACCCCCGCATTCTGGCGAATGCGCCTACGGGGGGCCGTAGGCGCGCTTGCCAAAGCGCGGGTTTGGCTCTCCCGCCCGCACACCCAACCCCCGCATTCTGGCGAATGCGCCTACACGGAGCCGCAGGCGCGCTTGCCAAAGCGCGGGTTGTGCTCCCGACGCCACACCCAACCCCCGCATTCTGGCGAATGCGCCTACCCGCCCCCGCAGGCGCGCCTGCCCAGCGCGGGGCTGGACCTCCGCGATGCCAGACACCACCGCCTTGCGGCGGCGGCCACTGTAGCCGCGGGCGCAAGCCCGTGGCAGCAGGCCCCGCGCGGGAAATCCCCGGCGGTCAGCCCCCCTCCGGCAGCAGATCCCCGAACCACGCCCGCGCCTCCTCCGGCTCCAGCCCGTGCTCCCCCGCCAGCGCCTCCAGCCGCGCCCGCTGTTCGGCGGCGGGGAGCTGCAAGTCGGCGAGGATGCGGCTTCCGGGGCCGGGCGGGGCTTATGGCGCCGCGGCCTGCGGCTTGTCCTCCAGCCGCAATCCCAGGCGGCCCGGCTTGGCGGTGAGTCTCAGCGTCTCGCCGCCGCGCTGGATTTCCAGGGGGATGGCTCCTTCCCGGGTTTCGCCGGTGAGTTTGACGACCTGTTCCACCTGGGTGATGACCTCGCCGTTGTAGCGGCGGATGATGTCGCCCGCCAGAATCCCGAGAGCGGGGCCCTGGCCCTCCGGCACGACCTCGGTGACGGTGACGTCGAAGGGGCCGAGGATGAGGGCGAACTGCGCCATCACCTCCGCCTTCTCCAGGCCCAACTCACCGGCCAGCGCCTCCAGCCGCGCCCGCTGTTCGGCGGCGGGGAGCTGCAGGCCGGCGAGGATGCCGAGGTAGTTCTTCGTCCGCAGGCGGAAGCTGGGATGCTCATGCCCCGTCGCGCGCCGGAAGCGCAGGCTGATGCCCACCGCCCGCCGCATCAGCGGCTCGGCCTCGCCGAGGCGGCCGGTATCCTGGAGCAACCGGGCGAGGTTGTTGAGGTCTGTGGCGGCCTCGGGGTGATCCGGGCCGAGGCTGGCCTCGTCTATCTTCAGCGCGCGCCGCATCAGCGGCTCGGCCTCGCTGAGGCGGTCGGTGGCCTGGAGCAACAGGGCGAGGTTGTTGAGCGCGGCGGCGTAGTTCGGGAGAGGTTCGCCGCCAGGGTTCTCGAGAATCTTCACCACCCGCTCCATCAGCGGCTCGGCCTCGCTGAGGCGGTTGGTGGCCTGGAGCAACAGGGCGAGGTTGTTGAGGTCTCTGGCGACATCGGGGTGATCCGGGCCGAGGCTGGCCTCGTCTATCTTCAGCGCGCGACGCATCAGCGGCTCGGCCTCGCTGAGGCGGTTGGTGGCCTTGAGCAACTGGGCGAGGTTGTTGAGCGCGGTGGCCACATTGGGGTGCTCTTTGCCGTGGGAGGCTTCGAAAATCTTCACCACCCGCTCCATCAGCGGCTCGGCCTCGCTGAGGCGGTTGGTGGCCTTGAGCAACAGGGCGAGGTTGTTGAGGTCTGTGGCGACATCGGGGTGATCCGGGCCGAGGCTGGCCTCGTCAATCCGCAGCGCGCGCCGCATCAGCGGCTCGGCCTCGCTGAGACGGTTGGTGGCCTGGAGCAACGAGGCGAGGTTGTTGAGCGCGGTGGCGAGTTTGGGGTCATCTGGGCCGAGTTTTTCCTCGCGGATGCGGACGACCTCGCGCATCAGCGGCTCGGCTTCCTTGTGGCGGGCGAGCTTGTCGAGGACGAAGGCCACTCCATGCTGCGCGTGCGCCCAGGCGAGGGGAGCGGCGGTCTTGTCCACGAGGGCGGCGGCTTTTTGGAAGTAGTCGAGCGCCTCCTCGTAGCGCGCGGCATCAAGGGCGATCTGGGCCTTGCCCGCGAAGGCCTGGCGCATGCGGTCGGCGGCGGCCTGCTCCTGCTGGAGGACGAGATCGAATTTCTTTCCGGCGTCCTCGCTCTGGCCGGTGGCAAGCAGGGCCTGGCCGGCGACGAGGGCATCCAGGCTGGTGCGGCCTGCGGCGAGGAGGGCGCGGAGGTCCGCCACCTTCATCTGCAACTGCTCCGCCAGGGCGGTCTCCAGCCGCTCCTGCGGCCACTGGCTGACGGGGTCTTTGGCGGGGTCGGTCTGCTGCTGGATGCGGGCCAGGGCCTCCTGCACCTGGGACATCTGCGCGGCGAGCTGCTCCTGGCCTTCGCCGACCTGCGCCACGGCGGCGGGCAGCGGGGCGGTGTCCCTTTTGACCCAAAACACGCCAAGCCCGACGAGCGCGAGCAGCACGAGGGCGGCGGTGAGCTTCCGGTGGACGCCGGCGAGGCTGCCGGCGAGGGACCGCAGCTCCCGCTGCGCCCGCTCCCGGTCCTGGAGGTCAAGGCTTCTGAGGGTGCCGACGGCGGCGGCGACGCTTTCGAGGAGCTTGCCGGGGGTGTGGGCGGCTTCGTTGCAGGTGCGGGGGGTTTTTCCCTCCAGGGGGGTGCCGGTGAATTCGCCGGTGGCGACGCGCTGGCGGTGCTCGCGCTGGAGGCGCTGCTTGAGGGCGAGCTCGGCGGGGCTGGCGTGCTCCTCGGTGAACCCGGGGGTGGAGAGGTCCGGGGCGCAGACGAAGGCGATGACGTCCTTCCCCTGCTGGTGGGCGTGGTAGTACTCGAACTGGGTCCAGGAGCACTGGAAGGCGGGGTGGCCGGGGAAGGGGGCGGTGGCGTGGCTGCCGTAGCCGAGGCCGGCGAGGTGGATGACGCAGGTCGCCTCCTCGATGGTCTCGGAGAGCAGGCGCTTCACATCCCCCGGCGCGGAGCGCAGGCTGCGGTCCTGGGTGAGGACGCGGAAGCCGGCGCGCTCGAAGGCGGTGTGGAGGTGCTCGCGCCACGGTTTGAGGTCCACCGAGGCCGCGCTGAGGAAGATGACGGGGTCTGGCATGGCGGGAGT
>ERZ761607.461-NODE-461-length-72165-cov-8.060477_pt1 | contig 72165 bp, 58 predicted proteins | sample MGYA00511164_ERZ761607 | MGnify/ENA primary metagenome ERZ761607 (study PRJEB28899, sample SAMN02445080) | bioreactor sludge metagenome | biome: EBPR sludge | place: Australia: Brisbane, Thorneside Wastewater Treatment Plant | collected 2011-06-22 ...
ACAGACGAACGGCCATCGCCATTCGCCTGTGTATTATTGAGACACATCACTAGGGACTTCGACTTCCGAAATCGCCTTGTTCCGCAACGGTCGCCCGCAACCAATCGCCGACCCGCTCACCGGCCGAGCGATCGTTCCTTCCCTGGTGGCTCTGGTGGAGGGTCGGATCATAGTCGGCGAGAATGCGATCGCGACGGTGGACTTGCCCGGGCAGGGCGTTCGGGAGGCCAAGCGTCTGATGGGGACGAATGCGACCGTCGCCTTGGGAGACGAGGAGTATCGGCCCGAGGAGGTGGCCGCGATCATCCTGACCCACCTCCGCCGCATGGCGGAATCCTACGTGGGTGAGCCGGTCACTGCCGCCGTGATTTCGGTCCCAGCCAACTTCGGCGAAGCCGCCCGTACCGCGACGTACAACGCCGCTCGGATCGCGGGGCTTGAAGTGTTGCGCCTCGTCAACGAGCCGACCGCCGCCGCTCTGGCGTTCGGCCAGCAGTCTCTGGAAGCCGAAGGCCAAATCGTGGTCTTCGATTGGGGCGGGGGCACCCTCGACGTGACGACGCTCGAAATGATGGAGGGTGTGCTGGACATTCGCTCGAGTTTCGGCGATCCGCACCTCGGAGGCAAGGACTTCGACGACAAGATGATCGACCTGTTGCTGCAGAAGTTCGCGGCGGCCGGGGGCGATTGTTCGAACCAGCCCGATCCGCGCCGAACGCTCAAGCAGTCGGCCGAAACGGCGAAGAAGGACCTGACGGTCATGCCGTCGGCCCCCGTGACCGTCGACCGATTCGGTCGCAAAGCGGGCGAGATCGCCGACCTCGAGGCGACCGTGACGAGGGAGGAGTTTGAGGCGGCCGTGGGCGACTTGCTCGACCGCGCGCGGGTGGTCGTGAATCGAGCCCTCAAGGCGGGCAAGTTCAGGCCGAGCTCGATCCACAAGGTCTTGCTCGTGGGAGGCACGACCTACATCCCGGCAGTGCGGCAGTTGGTCGCGGAACTGTTCGGGATGGAGGGCTTGACGGAGGTCGATCCCGACCTGGCGGTCGTCATGGGCGCAGCCATTCAGGCTTCGATCGCAACCGATCAGGCGGGCGATTCGGCGCCCGTCGTCGCGGACGTGTCACCCTTCGGTGTCGGCATTGCTGTCATAGACCTTGATTCAATGGGGATTCCGCGACTCGTCTACCAGCCGCTGATAGCTCCGAACGAGAAGATACCCTTCAGGCGCAGCTATGGATTCTCTCTGTTGCACGCCGAGCAAGACTCGGTGGTGGTGAGGGTCTTCCAAGACCACTACGGAACGGCCAAGGTGCCTGAAGAGGCGACCTGCACGGGAATCGAAGGCGAAATCTCCGACATTCCCGTTTCCGACACCGGCGAGCCCCATCCACTCACGGTCGACTTCAACTACAACAGCGACGGGCGCATCCAACTCCACGCCTACATTCCCAACCTTCCGGAGAAGGAGGTGCTCATCGAGTACCGTCCCACCGATCAGATCATGGGGGTCGCGCAACTCGAAGACGCCGCCAAGCGCATCGAAGCCCTCATGGGCGGCGGACATGTCGCTGCACCCAAACCAGCAGCGCCTGTGGCTCCTGTGTCAGATTCACCGCTGAGGCGCAAGTTCGAGACGCTGCTCAAACGGTCCTACAAACTGAGGGACTCGGGCAAGAAGCCGTCGAGCGTCGAGAACCTCACTCGGGCGATCCAGGCCTTGGAAGCTGCTATCGAATCGGGCGATCCTGCAAGATGCGAATCTGCGCGCGGTGCCTTGGTGGATGCCGTCTTTGAATACGAGGTGGGCTGATGTCATCGCGAAGGTCTGGGGCAGCCGTTGGCATCCACCTCGGTACTGCGAAATCTCAGGTCGCCTTGTTGCGCGATGGTCGGCCCCAACCCATTGCCGACCCGCTCACCGGCCGAGCGATCGTTCCCTCGCTGGTGGCCTTGGATCCGGAGGGCCGGATTCTGGTCGGCGAGAGCGCGATGGCAACGGTGGACTTGCCCGGCCGAGGCGTCCGCGAAGTCAAGCGCCTGATGGGGACGAACGCGACCGTCGCCTTGGGAGACGAGGAGTATCGCCCCGAGGAAGTGTCCGCGATCATCCTGACCCATCTCCGAAGAATGGCTGAATCCTATGTGGGCGAGCCGGTCACTGCCGCCGTGATTTCCGTTCCAGCCAACTTCGGCGAAGCCGCCCGTACCGCGACGTACAACGCCGCCCGGGTCGCGGGGCTGGAAGTGTTGCGTCTCGTCAACGAGCCGACCGCCGCAGCTCTGGCGTTCGGCCAGCAGTCTCTGGAAGCCGAAGGCCAAATCGTGGTCTTCGATTGGGGCGGGGGCACCCTCGACGTGACGACGCTCGAAATGATGGAGGGTGTGCTGGACATTCGCTCGAGTTTCGGCGATCCGCACCTCGGAGGCAAGGACTTCGACGACAAGATGATCGACCTGTTGCTGCAGAAGTTCGCGGCGGCCGGGGGCGATTGTTCGAACCAGCCCGATCCGCGCCGAACGCTCAAGCAGTCGGCCGAAACGGCGAAGAAGGACCTGACGGTCATGCCGTCGGCCCCCGTGACCGTCGACCGATTCGGTCGCAAAGCGGGCGAGATCGCCGACCTCGAGGCGACCGTGACGAGGGAGGAGTTTGAGGCGGCCGTGGGCGACTTGCTCGACCGCGCGCGGGTGGTCGTGAATCGAGCCCTCAAGGCGGGCAAGTTCAGGCCGAGCTCGATCCACAAGGTCTTGCTCGTGGGAGGCACGACCTACATCCCCGCAGTGCGGCAGTTGGTCGCAGAACTGTTCGGGATAGAGGGCTCGACGGAGGTCGATCCCGACCTGGCGGTCGTCATGGGCGCAGCGATTCAGGCATCGATCGCAACCGACCAGGCGGGCGAATGGGCGCCGGTCTTCGGCCAGATAATGGGTACTGCCCAGCTCGAGGACGGCGCCAAGCGCATTGAAGCCCTCATGGGCGGTGGGCGCGGTGTTGCACCTATCCCAGCAACGCCTGTGGCTCCAGTCTCCGACTCACCGCTCAGGCGCAAGTACGAATCGTTGCTCAAGCGTGCCAGCAAGTTGATGGACTCGGGGAAGAAACCATCACAAACCGGGAGACTCGCTCGCGCGATCGAAGTACTAGAAACAGCAATCCAATCAGGCGATCCTGCAAGATGCGAATCTGCGGGAGGTGCATTGGTGGATGCTGTGTTTGAATACGAGGTAGATTAGCATTGACGGGTAGCGCAACATTCTACGACGTACTGGGCATTAGCGCCAATGCCGACGAAGACGAAATCAAGCGAGCTTACTTTAGGGGGATCAAGGCCCATCCGCCCGAGAAAGACGCCGAGGGTTACCAGCGAATCCGTGAAGCTTACGAGACCCTGAGCGATCGTACAGCCAGAAAGGAATACGACGCATTACTGGAAGGTGGCGACGAGGTTCGAGAACTGCTTGACAAAGCCAACGACCATATGGCCAACGAGCGTTTTGAGGACGCCCGATCGTGCCTGAAAACAGTGATCGCGCTAGCTTCAGAAGCGGACGCGGCATGGAACCTTTACGGCATCTGTTGTTTGCACTTGGAACGCTATGAGGAGGCACTCAAGGTCTTCACTGCCCTGATGAACCGTGCCCCAGACGTCGCGCTTTACGCTGCCCACGCCGGGCATTCGGAGCTGTTTCTAGCAGAGGAGTCGGTTAGAGACTCCGAAAAGGCCAAGCACTACCGCCTCGCGCGCGCCCACTTCGAGAAAGCGCTCGCCCTTGACCCAGGCAACCACCACCATCACCTTGGCCTGGCGAGGGTCTACAGCGAGGAGTGCAGATTCGATGAGGCAATCGCTGCGGTGTGGGGTGCGATCCACGCGGATGAGTCGGTCGATCTGGGCGATCTGGAAGCTCTGTTCGAGCTTTGTTGGCTGCACATTTACAAACACGACTTGACGGGTGTGGGAAAGATCGCCGATGAGATTGAGAAGATCACGCCAGCCGATCCTGAGGTTCGCCGCTATGTCGCGCACAGGTTTGCCCGATTGAGTGGCATGCTCTTAGAAGTCAAAGCATTCGACGCGGCAAAGAGCGCCGCCGACGCCGCCCTTAAGTTTGATCCAGGCGATGGGGACCTCGTCGGCCTGAAAGACTACATCAATAGAGTCATCCTTGCGTCCAACGCGTTCGACAGGCTTGTACACGATTCTGAGGTCATCCCCCCGATCAAGTTGTTGTGCGTCGTGCTTGTCACGGATCTCACGGGAGAATCGATGGACGATCGTGATGGGCAAGTTGATCGGGCCCTTGAAGCTATCGGTGGTTATTATGGTCACGATGTCGTCATGTCGGTCAATCGCCTGCGGACGCACTATTCGCAATTGTATTCCTTGAATCATCGACTGTTTGAGGCTATAGATCATGCAGCGAAGGGCCACCCGCCTTCTACTTATTCTGGTGGATCCACCGGAAGCGGGTGCATACTCTTGCTGATACAGGCGGTTACGGTTGGTGGCTTTCTGGGAGCTACTCCTGAGCTAGCCCGGTATCTCCTGTCGCTTGGACCATTCAGGTAGCGGAGCGGCCGCTTCGCCGACCCGCGCAGCTATTCGCCTTAGAGCGGCAGTACGGGCATCGACGTCTGCCGACGCGAGAGGAACTCGCAACCCGATTCCGTCACCAGCACCATCTCCTCGATCCCCAGATACCCCCGGCCCGACGGCTCGACGCCGAGTTCCAGCGTGTACACCTGACCCGCCTCGACGGGGTGGCGCGGCGTCTCGCCGTACCGCTCCCATTGCGGGCCGAGGATGCCGCCCCCGTCGTGCGCCATGCGACCCACCTGGTGCCCCACGGCGTGCATGTACTCCGGATAGCCCGCCCCGGTGATCGCGGCCCTCGCGGCGGCGTCCACGGTCCAGCCATGCACCCCCGGCCTCAGCGCCTCGGCGGCGGCCGAGATCGCCCGGTTCACCGCATCCAACGCCCGCGAAACGTCCTCCGGCACAGCGTCGCCCACATACCAACACCGCTGCAGGTCGCTGGCATAGCCCTCCACCAGCAAGCCGAGATCGATGTGGAACACATGCCCTTCGGCGATCCGAATGGTCGAAGAAGGGATGCCGTGGCCCACCATCGAATCGGGCCCCGAGTTCACGATCGGATCGCCCACAGGGTCCCACGAAAAGCCATAGCCCCGCGCCCCGGCCCATTCGTGCACAGCGTCGTAGACCTCGCGCTCGGTGCGGCCGATTCGGGCGAAGCCCTCGATGAACCGGAACGCCTCCTCCGTCGCCGCGATGGCCCCGCGCATCCGCCTCAGTTCCTCGCCGCTCTTCACGCCGCGCAGGTGCAGCAGCAGGGGCTCGGCGCTGACGAGTTCGATGGGCAAGCCCTCGAGGTGCTTCTCCAGCACACGAAACATGCCGAGCGTCAGACCGTCGGCCTTGTCGTCCGATTCCGACCAGTTCACGGCCACTTTGCCGCCACCGGGCATCTCCCTTTCGAGGACTTCTCGCAAAGGTGGACGGATGGATTGGACGTAGGGCACAACCGCGTCCCAGTCGCCGCTGGCGACGAGCGGATCGGCGTCGTAGTTGCCGACGACGGCCACCTTACGCCCGTTCTTGAACACGATGAGTGCGCTTTGCCACGTCAGGCCGCCATCGAGAACGAGGGGCAAGACGGGGTCCGAACCGCCGGATGTTTCGCGCACAAAGGTCATCCACGCGTCGTAGGGGCCGGTTCTCAGCCACTGGGCGGCTTGGTCGAGTTTCTGTCGGGAGATCGCGCTCATCGCGTCCAATCCTAGCGCAAACGCGGCAAAAAATCGCCTTCTCAGCCCGTTGGGTTGACAAACCGCTCAAGGTTCTGCTATCGTCCCACCGGCAAAGAATGCCAATTGGCTGGATTCGCAGGATCGGATGCTCAGGGAAGAGATCGGATACTGAGGCAGGTCCCGAGAGCCAGCAGGAGAATGTGCCGTGAAGAAAACTCTACAACTTCTGATCGTTGCCGGCGCGCTTGCGACCGCGCCCCTCGCCCTCGCACAAGATGGTCCGGCCAAGGGTGCCAAGACGGTTCAGCTGAACGGTCTGTATGACAACTTTGGCGGTTTCCGCTCTTGGAACCTCAACATCGGCGGCTCGATGTTCTTCAGCGACGTGCTGGAGGGCATTGGCGGCATCGCCTACAGCGAAGCCCGCGACGGCGGCGTTTCCACCAAGGCGACCGCCATCAGCCTCGGTGCCAACTACTACTTCAACACCAACATGGCCCAGGTCCAGGCTTGGCACCCGTACGTTGGCGCTCGCTATGCGCGCTACAACTTCTCGGGCGGCGGCATGGACGGCAACGCCGATTCGTGGGCGGGCGCTGTGGGCGCGCACTACTTCCTTCGCGAAGGCGTGTCGCTCAACCCCGAGTTCCGCTTCGGCCGAGTCAAGGGCGGCGGAGTCAGCGAGAATCAGACCAGCTTCGGCATCGGTCTCACCATCTGGCTGAACTAGTCCCTCAACAACGCGAAACGAGCGGCGTTCGGCCCAAAGCCGGACGCCGCTTTTCCATGTCGGACCCACACCGAGGAAATCCTCGGGTATAATACGCGGACTTTGCCTCCCGAGGAGGTGACCAAGGTTTCCAATGAAACGCACATTCCAACCGAACAACCGCAAGCGGAAGAAGACGCACGGCTTCCGTGTGCGGATGCGCACGACCGACGGACAGAACGTGATCAAGCGGCGTCGAGCGCGGGGCCGCCATCGTCTGGGCGCCTGAACGGGCACCTGAACAGGGGGCTCTCGAAGCGCCGATTCGACGAAGTGTTCCAAGAAGGCCGACGAATCCAGACGCGGTTCTGCCGCATCGTCGCCCTCGAAGGAACGGGTCGCATCGGATTCGCCACCGCCAAGGCGATCGGTTCCAAACCGAAACGCAATCGCGCCAAACGACGACTGCGAGAAGCCGTCCGCTTGTTCGCCGGGTCCCTGCCGCCGAACGCCGACGTCGTCTTCGTGGGCAAAGCCTCGTTGCAGGACGCCGCGTGGAGCGCCTTGGTGAACGATCTCGGCGATGGAATGCGAGCGCTGGGTGGCCTGTGGGCAAACGAATCGGCATCGGACTTGTGAAAATGTATCAACGCACGACGCGCTGGATGCCGCCGACCTGTCGCTTCACCCCAAGCTGCTCCCAATACACCCTCGAAGCCATCGAGAAATACGGATTGATGAAGGGCACGTGGATGGGCGTCAAGCGCATCGCGCGCTGTCACCCCGGCAACCCGGGCGGACACGATCCCGTACCCTAATCAGACGATTCGCACCATGAGCAAACCTGCCGCCAAACCGGGCAACTTCATCCAGACGCTGCTGCTGGCGACCATGATCTTCTTGGGTCTCCAGCTGTTCATGAACAGCCAGAACCAGGGCCCCGACCTCAGCGCCACCGAAATCCTCGGCAAAATGGAGGAGGCCGCAGCCAACCTCCAAGACCAATCCATCGCCCGGATGCTCCCGCAATACGAGAGCAAGATCGGCCGCGAAGAGATGACCGAGGAGCAACGCCAAGAGCGGCGACTGCGCGCCAAGCTCCTCACGGCTGTCACCCAGTATCGAGCCGGCATCCAGCGCAACGACACCGGGCGTCTCGACGCCTCCTACAACACGCTCGTCCACGATTACCTCTCGCTCGAAGGCAAGCCGATCTGGACCCAAGAGTTCGGGATCCCCGAGCCCGTGGTGGCCAAGTCGAGGGAGCAGTTCCCCGAAACGCGCACCTCGGGCAAGGCGTTCTACGAAAAGCTGACGGGCGAACTCCAGCAGCGCAACAGCACCACGTTCCAGTACGCGATCATGGACTTCCTGGTCGGTTTGACCGGCAAAGTCCCCAGCATCAGCTACTGCGTCGCCGCGCTGCTGCTGGCCATCATCGTCCGCGCCATCGTGTGGCCGCTGTCGCAACGCCAACTCATGTGGTCGCGGCAGATGTCCCAGCTTCAACCCCTGGTCGCCGAGATCAAGGAGAAGTACCAGAGCGACCCGCAAGAGTTCCAAAAGCGGACCATGGCGCTCTATCAGGAATACGGCATCAACCCCATGGCGGGGTGCTTCCCGGCCTTGCTCCAAATGCCGCTGTTCTTGTTCGTGTACAACTGGATGACGACCTACCGGTTCGAATTCCAGAAAGGCGTGTTCCTGTGGGTCAACCCCGACACAGCGCAGAAAGCACCTTGGCTGGTCGCCCCGAACCTCGGACACCAAGACAAGATTCTTCTGGTGGTCTACACCGCGTTGATGGTGCTCAACTCGTTCCTGACCCCGGTCAGCGACCCAAGCAACGCCAAGCAGCAGCGGCTGATGGGCGTCGGCATCTCGCTGGTGTTCTCGATCTCGCTGTTCTTCTGGCCGCTGCCGTCCGCGTTCGTCCTGTACTGGATCTTCACCTTGGTCTTCGCTTCGATCCAGTCCATCCGGGCGTACCGCTTGCCCGTGCCCCCCTTGGTCAAGAAGGCGTCGGCGGCGGGCGGCGTCATCCCCACCAAACCGGTCTCGAAGGCGCCTTCGGGCAACGGCGCGGCGTCGAATCCCGTCGCAGAGGCGCGAAAGCGGGCCGCACTCACCCACAAACAGAAGAAGAAACGCTAGACTTCACACACAACGATTTCAGGAGTTCTCATGGAGGCTATCGAAACCACAGGAAAGAATCTGGCTGCCGCGCTCGCCGCTGCGGCCGAACAGTTGGGCGTCTCGGCCGATTTTGTCGCGCACGAGGTCGTCGAGGAATCGGCGGGCTTGTTCGGCAAGTCCTCCGTGCGCATCCGCGCATGGGTCGTGGACGCCGCCCCCGACGCTGAACCGGCTCCCGAGCCCGAGGCGCCAAAGACCAAACCCGCCAAGAAACCGGCCAAGCCCAAAACGCCCAAGGCCGAGCCTGTGGCGGCACAGGCGGAAGAGCCCGCACCGGCGCCCGAAGCCGCTGCGGCTCCGGATGCCGAAGCGGACGCGACGCCCGTCGTGGCCACACCCGAAGACGCGGAAGCCGTGCTCGACATCGTCAACGCCGTGCTGGCCGCGTCCAAACTGACCGCTTCGGCAAGCGTCTCGTCCATCAACGACCGGTACGTCAACATCAGCCTCGAAGGGCGCGACGTCGCATTCCTCATCGGCAAGCGCGGCGAAGCTCTGAACTCGCTCCAGTACCTGCTCAACATCATCTTGGGCAAGCGGCTGAGCAACGGCGTGCGCTTGACGCTCGACGGCAACGACTACCGCAACCAACGCGAGACCAAGCTCACCAACCTGGCCCTCCAAATCGCCCGCGAAGTCAAGCGCCGAGGCGAAGAGGCCGTGTTGGATGCGCTTCCCGCTTTCGAGCGGCGAATCGTGCACAAGGCCTTGATGGACTTCGAAGGCATCGCGACGTACAGCGAAGGCGAGGAGCCGAACCGACGCGTCGTCATCGCGCCCGCGGACTAAGGAACGCGCTGGAGTCATCGCCGTGAAAGCGGAAACCCCGATGCTCCAGCAGTACTTCCGCGCCAAAGCGGAACACCCCGGCACGCTCATGGCGATGCGTGTCGGGGATTTCTACGAGTTCTACGGCGAAGACGCCGAAACCGCCGCCAAAGCACTCGAGATCACCCTCACCGGACGCGAAGACGGCGGCAACGGACGCGTACCGATGGCGGGCGTGCCCTACCATTCGGTCGAGAAGTACATCGCCCGCCTGGTCCAACAGGGCCACCGCGTCGCGCTCTGCGACCAAGTCGAAGACCCCAAGAAGGCCAAGGGGCTCGTGCGCCGCAGCGTCACCCGGGTGGTCACGCCGGGCACCGTCCTCGAAGACTCGATGCTCAGCGCCGAGCGCAACAACTTTCTGGCCGCGATCTGCGTCTCGGACGGCGTTGCAGGACTGGCCACCCTCGACCCCAGCACCGGCGAGTTTCTGGTCACCGAGATCGTGGGCGACGACTGGCAAGCAAGGCTCCTGCAAGAACTGGCCCGCATCCGGCCCGCCGAACTCCTCCTGCCCAAAGACGCGGACGAGGCCATCGCCGACCCCGCCGCCGAAGGCCTGGGCGTGCCCACATCGAGCCAGCCCGCAATGAGCCCGCCTCAAGCCGAGCGGCGGCTGCTTGGCCAGTTCTCGGCGACCAGCCTGGCGGGCTACGGCTGCGCCGAGATGAAGCGCGCCATCGTCGCCGCCTCGATGGTCCTCGGTTACGCCGAACAAAACGGCCTCTCGCTCGGGCACGTGGATTCGCTGGCGACGTATTCGGTGGACGACTTCATGCGGCTGGACGCCTCGACGCGCCGAAGCCTGGAACTCACCCAGAACCTGGCCGACGGGTCGCGACGGTTCACGCTGCTCGCGCAACTCGATGCCACCGTCTCGGCGATGGGGTCGCGGCTGATGCGCCGATGGGTGGATCAGCCCCTGCTGGACGCTGCCAGCATCCGCTCGCGCCACGCGGCCGTCCGCATCCTGGTCGAGAACGCTTTGCCCCGCTACGACCTGCGGGACGCCCTGAAACGCATCGCCGACATCGAGCGGCTCGTGGCCCGTTGCGCCACCGGGCTGGCCATGCCCCGCGATCTGGCAGCCCTGCGCAACACGCTGCGCGCCCTGCCCGAGATGGCCGAACCGCTGCGGAAGATGGGCGTCGGCCGCATTCAAGAACTGCGCGAGAAGATCGGGGACCACGCCGAACTCGGCCTGCTACTGGGTCGCGCGCTCGTTGCCGATCCGCCCCAACTCGTCCGCGATGGCGGCGTGATCGCCGAGGGCTACGACGCCGAACTCGACAAACTCCGCGACCTCTCGCGCAACGGCAAATCCTACATCGCCAAGCTGGAGGCCCAAGAGCGCGAGCGCACGGGCATCGCCCACCTGCGCGTCGGGTTCAACTCGGTGTTCGGCTACTACCTCGAAGTGCGGAAGGGAGACGCCTCGCGCGTCCCCGACACCTACATCCGCAAGCAGACCACGGCCAACGCGGAGAGGTACATCACGGCAGAACTCAAGGAGCACGAGAGCGTCGTCCTAGGGGCGGAAGAGAAGGCGCTGGCGCTCGAAGCCGAACTGTTCCGGGCCCTCCTGACCCGTGTGGCCGATGGCTCCGCGCCCCTGATCCAAACCGCGCGCGCCATCGCCGAACTCGACGTGCTCGCCGGCCTGGCCGAGGCCGCCGTCCGCAACCGTTACATCGAGCCCGAACTCGTCGAGGAAGACCGTCTCGAATACAGCCAAGGCCGACATGCCGTGGTCGAAGCCAACGTCAACACGTTCGTGCCCAACGACCTGTCGCTCAACGACGCCGCGCGTCTGATGGTGTTGACGGGTCCGAACATGAGCGGCAAGTCCACCTACCTGCGCCAGACGGCCCTGATCGCCCTCATGGCGCAGATCGGGTCCTTCGTGCCCGCCGCATCTTGCCGCCTGGGATTGTGCGACCGCATCTTTGCCCGCATCGGCGCGAAAGACGAGATCGCGCTCGGCCAGAGCACGTTCATGGTCGAGATGGTCGAGAGCGCCAACATCCTCAACCACGCCACGGCGCGCAGTCTGGTCATCCTGGACGAGGTGGGCCGAGGAACCAGCACGTGGGACGGTCTGGCCATCGCGTGGGCCATGGTGGAAGAACTCGCGCGCATCGGCTGCAAGACGATGTTCGCCACGCACTACCACCAACTGAACGACTTGGCCACCCAACTGCCCAACGTCCGCAACTTCCGCGTGGCCGTCGAAGAGATCGGCGACCAAGTCGTGTGGACGCACCGCGTCCTTCCCGGAGGCACGGACAAGAGCTACGGCATCCACGTGGCCCGCATGGCGGGCGTGCCGCCCCGGGTGCTTCAGCGGGCAGGCGAGGTGCTGGCCGATCTGCACGCCTCCCAAGCCCCGCCCCGCCCCGTCGCTCCGGGCCTTCAGAACCTGCAACTCACGCTGTTCGAAGCCGAAGAGTCGCCCGTCGTCCGCGAACTTCGCGGGCTCGACGTCAACCAACTCACCCCGATCGAAGCGCTCCAACTGCTCGACGCGTGGAGGAAGCGGTTGTGAAACCTTGGCTCGCAGCCCTGCTCGCCGCCGCCCTCCTCGGCTGCGGGGGCCCCAAGAAGGCCGAGCAACCCACACCCGAGCCCGAGGCGAAGCCCGAAGCCAAGCGCGGCATCCTGACCGAAGCCGGAAAGGCGACCCAGCGATCCGCCGAAGGCGACCGCCCAGTCCTCTGGAACATCCATTGGGAGGCTGCCTCGCTCACGCTCGAAGGCGACAAGCCGGACACGGGCTCGTTCAGGGGCGTCAGCGGCGACCTGTTCCGCGAGGGCCGCAAGGCCAGCACGTTCAAGGCCGAACGCGGCGAAGCCGACGGCAGCGCCGAGGTGTTGGAACTGATCGGCTCGGTCGAGATCCTCGAAACCGAGCATCAGGCCACCCTGCTTTGCGACCACGCGACCTACGAAGGCAAGACTGGAATGGTCAAGGCCCGGGGAAACGTTCGTATTCTGTATGCAGGGTTCACAATAGGACCGATGCCCGAAGCCTGGGCCACGGCCGCACTCGATCAAGCAGGAACCCCCGACACGTTCAAGCCATGAAACTCCTCGCCCCCATCCTGCTTCTCGCCTCCATTACGGCCACGTTCGGCCAAAGCGGAGGGCGTGCCCCACAGACCTTCGACATCGTGGGCAAGGACGGCGATCTGGCCCTGCGCAATCTGGCCACCCAACGCTACGCGCGCAACGCGGAAGGCACGGTTACGTTCACCGTCGGCGGCTCGCCCGCCAAAGGCGAGTGGAAGGCGCGCGGCCTGACCATGGAAGCCAACCGAATGACCGTCATCACCCAAGACGGAGCATCCGGGCCGACCTCGGTCGTACGGGCCACCATCGAAGGGGGCCGCCCCTGGTTCGAAGTGCTCCAACCCTCCGCCGCGAACGCCCAGACGAACCAGACCATCCGGCTCGAGTCGCCCAAGGTGGACTACACCGCAACCACCGAAACCATCGTGCTCGCCGCACCGGTCCAAGCCGTAGGCAGAGACGCCGCAGCGGGGCGCCTCTGGAACCTGAACGGCCAAAACGGGAAGGCTGTCCTTTATCCCCGCGAACCCAAACGCGCCGATGGCGCCGTCGTCCGCTCGTTCGATCTGGCCGGCCCCGTCACGTTCTCGCTGGAATCCACAACCCAGCGGGCGGGCGCAGCCGAAAAGACCACGTACAAAGGCTCCTGCAACCGCCTGGTGTTCGACGACGCGACCAAGCAGATTCGGCTGACCGGCAACGTCCTGCTGGAAACCGACCGCTTCACGCTTTCAGGCGGCAAGGGCGCCGAATCCGCACTCGTCCAACTCGACGACCAACTCAAGGTGGTTTCGGTGGAACTCTCGGGCAGCCCGGGCGAATCGCGCATGCAGGGCGGTGGCCGATGAGGATCACGGCCCAACATCTGGTCAAGAGCTACAAGGGCCGCAAGGTCGTCGCCGACGTCTCGGTCAACGTGGATCAAGGCGAGATCGTCGGGCTCCTGGGGCCGAACGGCGCGGGCAAGACCACCACGTTCTACATGGTCACGGGCCTCGTGCGTCCCAACGCGGGCCGCGTGCTTCTCGACGACCAGGACGTCACCCGCTGGCCCATGTACCGACGCGCGCGAGCAGGCATCGGCTACCTGCCCCAAGAAGCCAGCGTCTTCCGCAAACTCAGCGTCGAAGACAACCTGCGCTTGGTGCTTCAAATGGCGGGCAAGTCGGGCTCGCAAATCCGCGCCAAAGTCGAAGAGGTCTCCGAAGAACTCCACATCGCCCACCTGCTCAAGCAACCCGGCAACGTGCTCTCCGGAGGCGAACGCCGTCGCGTCGAGATCGCCCGAGCCCTGGCTTCCGAACCCAAGTTCATCCTGCTCGACGAACCCTTCACGGGCATCGACCCCGTCACCATCGAGGAAATCCAAACGATCCTCAAGAAGCTGCGCGGCCGCAACATCGGCATCCTGATCACCGACCACAACGTCGCCGCCACGCTCCGAATCACCGACCGCAACTACATCCTCATCCAAGGACAAATCATCAAAGAAGGCTCCCAGAGCGAGATCGAAAACGACCCGCTGGTCCGCAAGCACTACCTCGGCCAGACGTTCGCAAGCACCCCGGAAGACCTCGTCCTCGAACAGGGAGACCAGGCCTGATGCGCCGGATAGACGCGCTGATCCTGAAGGATGTCATCGGCCCCTGGGGCTTCGGCGTGTCGATCTTCACCGTGCTCATCATGGCGGGCACGTACCTGTTCCAAATCACGGACTACATCGTCAAGGGCGTGAACATGATGGTCATCCTGGAGCTGACCGCCGTGTTGCTGCCCGGCGTGATGGCCAAAACGTTCGCCATGGCGATGCTGCTCGGCACGCTGCTGGGATTCGGGCGGCTCAGCAGCGACAGCGAAATCGTCGCCTTGCGCGCGGCGGGAGCCAGCGTGGGGCGCATCGTGCTGCCCGTTGCCGTGTTCGGCCTGGCCGTCTCGATCGTAACCTTCGCGTTCAACGAACTGCTCGTCCCGTTGGCCGCGAAGCAGGCGACCCGAATCAGGGACGAGATCGCCAAGAACGTCGAGGGACGCGGCATGCGCCCGCAACTCATCCCGCAGTACAAAGACGACGGCTCGCTGGAGGCCATGCTCGTCGCCAAAGACTACGACATCGGCACGCGCACCCTTCACCGCGCCTACGTGCTGGCGTTCGACAAGGAGGGCAACTGGACCACGATCGTCGAGGCCACCGACATGACCTACGACGAGAAGACCAAGGAATGGCGCATGCGCGGCGGCGGCAAGCTCATGTCCTCCGACGGCAACATGGTGCTCTCGCTGGGCGAAACGTGGCCCGCCGAGGTGCCCGAGGCCGACTTCACCGCCGACGACATCCTGGCCGCCAAGGTCAAAGACCTCGACACGTTCAGCATGGCCGACATCAAGGAACGGATCGAGCAGCTCAAGCGCAACAAACTCGCCAGCCCGGCGCAGATCGCCAACCTCGAGTACGGCTACTGGAACAAGCTCGCGCTCCCATTGGCCGCCCTGATCTATGGCCTCGTAGGCGCGCCGCTGGGGATCCGGAACCACAGGACCGGTGCCGCGACCGGGTTCTGGCTTTCGGTTATCATTATCTTCGCGTACATGATGTTGGCAAACCTCATGGCCATCAGCGCCCAAGGAGGGGCGATCCCGGCCTACATCGCAAGCTTTGCCCCGCTCGTCGTCGGAGTGGTTTACGCCGCCGTCGCCATCCATAGGAAGAACACTTAGAGGCAACCGTGGATCCTTTGAGTTTCGGGTTCTTGCTCATGGTCGCCATCGGCGGAGGCATCATCGCCTACCTCGCCGACCGGCTGGGCCGCAACATCGGCAAGAAACGCAAGAGCCTGTTCGGACTCCGCCCGAGACACACCGCCGAAGTGCTCATCGTCGGCGCCGGCGTCTGCATCCCGATCATCACGATTCTGGTCGTCATGGCCGCCAGCGCCGAGGTGCGCACGTGGTTCTTCGAAGGTCGCGCCGCCATCGCCGACCGCGCGAAGCTCCGCAAAGACGTCGAAACGCTCACAGGCGAGAGGCAGCGACTCCAGACCGACATCGAGGCAGGCAGCCAACGGCTGGTGACGCTCAATGCCGACCTCGTCAAGAGCCGCGCAGCCGTGGACGAATACAAGGAAAGCGCCGAAAAGCTGACCAAGGAAGTAGAGCGTCGCTCCGGCGAAGTCAAACGGCTCGACAGCCAACTACGAACCGCCTCCAAGGCCGTGGCCGACAAGACCAAGCTCGTCGCGGACAAACAGGTCGAATACGAGAAACTCAACGACTCGTTCATGGCGCTCATCGAGCAGACCGACGAAGAGCGCGACCGCAACCTCGAACTCACCCAAGAGACGCTTCGCCTCGAGCGGGAAGTCGCGGGACTGGAAGCCACCATCGCCAACCTCGGCAACGATCTCGCCAAGCTGCGGACCGAGAACGACGCGGCCTCGCGCGAACGCGAGGCCCTGGACGCCTCGCTCAAACGGCTTGCCGAAGAATTCGAAACCCTGAAGCGCACGTCGGAGGCCGATCTGGCTCGCAACCGCCAACTGCTGTCCGAAACCCAAGAGCAACTCGAACTCAAACAGCGCCAGCTTCAGCAACTGATCGGCCAAGTGGACCTCAACCTGCAGATCACGCGCACGCGCCCCATGATCTTCGCCCAAGAGGAGGAATTGGCGCGCCTGCCCATCCCGCCCTCGCAAAGCCTCCGCGAGTCGAACGCGCTGGTCTCGGCTCTGATCGGACGCGCGGCGGAAGAAGCCGTGACGCGCGGATCGCAACCCAAGGAACCGGGGGGCATGGCGGCGGGCTTCGTACCGTTCCAGATCGACGGCCGCACGGTGGGGATCGAAGAGCAGGGCGACAACCTGGTCCAAGGCATCGCCACCAAGCCCGAGGAACTCGTGCTCGTGGCCACGGCCGCTTGGAACACGTTCATGGGCGAGTTCACGCCCCTGGTCGTGCGCATCTACCGCAACCCTGTCGTGTTCCGCGCCGGCGAAGTGCTCGCCGAAGTCCGAATCGAGGGCCGATCGAGCGAAGCAGACGTGCTGAAGGCGATCACCGAAGACCTGCTCATGCGCGTCCGCGCCAAGGCGCAGGAGGTCAAGATGGTGCCGCGCCAAGGCAGCGACCAACCCTACGGCTCCATCGCCTCGGGCGACATCGTCCAAATCGTGCGCCGCGTGACCGAACTGGAGGGGCAGGTTCGGGTTCAAGCCGTGGCCCTGGTCGAAACCCGGGCGGCCGACTCCCTGAAGATCGAACTGAGGATTCGCTGATGACCGAGAAGACCGTCCTGGCCATTGACCCCGGGTCCGCAAAGTGCGGACTCGCCGTAGTCCGTCGCGATCGGGAAGGCCGCCTCGAACTCGTCCTCCGCAAAGTGGTACCCACCGAGCAACTGACCGAGGTGGTCGCCGAAACGGCCGCCGTCGCCCCCTACTCGCTGGTCATCATGGGCTCGGGCACCAGATCGAAAGAACTCTCGGCGACATTGAAGGAAGCACGCCCACAGGACCCCATCCTGATGGTGGACGAGAAAGAAACCACGATGGAGGCGCGCGAGCGCTACTGGGAGTTCAACCCGCGCCGAGGCTGGCGGCGGCTGTTCCCAAGCACCATGCTCACGCCCCCAGACCCCGTAGACGACTTTGTGGCGCTCATTCTGGCCGAACGCGTGCTCGAGCACTCTTACTGACCACACAGGCCGACTCGCAACCCAAGCCAGGGCCACCCAAAGCGCGTATAATCGTCCTACACACAGGGGTCCGGCCACAACATCCCCGTCGCTTGCGACTGTGGTCCGGAACTCAAGGCGCGACCGCGCCGCCAAAGGAACCTACCGGTGTACCAACAACCGTTGCCTCCCGAATACGCGGGCATGGGCGATGCCGAAGCCGCCTCGCGCATCCGAGCCGCCAAGCAAGCCCTGGGTTCGCGCGTCGTCGTCTTGGGCCACCATTACCAACGCGACGAGATCATCGAGCACGCCGACCACCGGGGCGACAGCTACAAGCTCGCCAAGGACGCGGGCAGCCACCCCGAGGCCGAGTTCATCGTGTTCTGCGGCGTGCACTTCATGGCCGAGAGCGCAGACATCCTGACGCCCGACAACCAGATCGTGATCCTGCCCAACCTGGCGGCGGGCTGCTCGATGGCGGACATGGCCAACTTCTTCCAAGTCAAACGATGCTGGAAGGAACTCGGCGAAGTCACGGACACCGACCGAATCGTCCCCGTCACCTACATCAACTCGGCGGCCAACCTGAAGGCGTTCGTCGGCGAGCGAGACGGCACGGTTTGCACCTCCACCAACGCGCCGACCGCAGTGGGTTGGGCCTTGGAGAACGGCGACAAGGTGCTGTTCTTCCCCGACCAACACCTCGGCCGCAACACGGGCGTCCGCTTGGGCTTCGATCCCGACCACGACATGGTCGTGTGGGACCCGTTCAAACCCCTCGGAGGCAACACGCCCGAGCGCATCCGCGACGCCACGTTCATCCTGTGGAAGGGTCACTGCAGCGTCCACAAGCGCTTCACCGTGGAACAGGTGCAGGCCGCTCGCGCCAAACACCCAGACGTCCGGGTGCTCGTCCACCCCGAATGCGAACTCGAGGTCGTGCGTCTGGCCGACCACAACGGCTCGACCGAGTACATCCTGCGCACGATCGAAGAGGCCGAACCGGGCACCACATGGGCCATCGGGACCGAGATCAACCTGGTCTCGCGACTGGCCAAAGAACACCCGGACAAGACCATCTTCTGCCTCGACGAGCAGATCTGCCCCTGCTCGACCATGTACCGCATCCACCCGAGCTTCTTGTGCTGGACGCTGGAGAACCTGGTGGCGGGACGCGTGGTGAACCAGGTGAAGGTCCCCGAGGCCGTCGCCGCCCCCGCCCGCAAGGCGTTGGCGCAAATGCTCCGAGTCGGCGTCTCGCGCGATTGACGCCGACCAGAGGGGCGCGAAGCGACGGAAGACCTCGCCACCGCCGACTCTCTGCTAGAATGGCGGCAAGCTTCTGGCGATCGAATGGCCAGAGGTCGAAATCGGAGCGATACAGGAACAGGGTCCTTCGACCATTGGCTGGAACGTATCGATGACCTTTGAGCGTCCAAATCACTCCCAGGGTGCGCCGATGAGTAGATTCACGTCCTTTTTGTTCGCCATGCCGACGGCCCTCGACGGTGTCGGAAGCGTCCTTGACATGAGTGGAGAACTTCCGGAGTTCAACAGCAGCGATTCTCCCGAAGAAGCAGACAACTCGGCGATCATGCTCGATTGGATGGCGATTGCCGAAGACATTCGTTTCGCCGCCTCCACCGTCTCTGGGCGCCAATGAAACCAACACCGCGAGGGCGACGGCAAGCTCATCCGACGCTCAGACGGCGTGGAGATGTCGGTCTCGGTTTTCGAAGGTGCATTTCCTTCGCCCGAGGCGTTGCGCAAGTATGAAGAACTCGTGCCGGGATCTGCGCAACGGATACTGGAAGCGGGATGGGCTCAGACGGAACACCGGATTGCCGCCGAGAAGCAAGTCATCGCGGCCAGTGTGAAGAGCCAAAGTCGCGCCCAATCTTATGCCTTGATCGCGGTCCTGGCATGCCTTGCCTTTGCGGCGTATGCGGTCTACCGGGGTGCAGAGGCAGCCGCGATCGCCACCGTGATCATGGCGATTGGAGCCGTTGCGGGCGTTTTTGTTGCGCGACAGGTGGTGAGTTCCAAGGAGCGAATCGTAAAGGAGGAGCTTCGACGCCAAATCCAGACGGAAGCGAGGTCGTCGCATCGGGTGGAACCGGCGCAAGCCAGATCAAGCCAGACTTTGGCAGAGGGTCAAACAGGGTCCCGTTCGGAAAGCGAGCCCTGAACACTCACTGGATCAAAGCGACATCGGTGCAGCGGCTAAACTGGGCGCAATGGCGCAGTCCGACGGCACCCCCATCGAGACCCTAGCCGGCTTGACGCGCCGCGAATTCTTCGGGCGCACGGCCCGAGGGATCGGCGCCCTCGCGTTGGCCAGCCTGCTGCCGCAGGCGGCGTGGCCGAACCGCCCGAGCCAAACCGGGATGCACCATTCCGCGAAGGCCAAGCGCATCATCTACCTGTTTCAAGCGGGGGGCCCGGCACAGCAAGACCTGTTCGACTACAAGCCCCTCCTGAACCAACAACACGGCCAACCCCTGCCCGACCTCGTGCGCCGCGGCCAACGGCTTACGGCCATGAGCGTCAACCAAAGCGTGCTGCCGCTGGCGGGGTCGCCGTTCAAGTTCGCCCAGCACGGCCAGAGCGGCGCTTGGATCAGCGAACTCATGCCCAACCTCGCCACCGTGGCCGACGAGCTTTGCTTCGTCAAGTCCATGTTCACCGAGGCCATCAACCACGATCCGGCAATCACGTTCTTTCAGACCGGTGCCGAGTTGGCCGGCAGGCCCTCGTTCGGCGCGTGGCTCTCGTACGGCTTGGGCTCGCTCAGCGAAGACCTTCCGGCTTTTGTCGTGCTGGCCAGCGCCAACAAGGGCGACCAGCCGCTCTATGCCCGCCTGTGGGGCAGCGGATTCCTCGATTCCAAGCACCAGGGCGTTCGGTTCCGTTCCGGAGGCGAACCCGTGCTCTACCTGTCGAACCCCGACGGCGTCTGCCAATCGGGGCGACGAGCCATGCTCGACCGGCTGAACGCACTCAATCGGCACCAGTTCGACCAGGAACTCGACCCCGAAATCGAAAGCCGCATCGCCCAATACGAGATGGCCTACCGGATGCAGACCAGCGTCCCGAACGTGACCGACTTGAGCCAAGAACCCGACGAGGTGTTCGAACTCTACGGCGCTGAAGCGCGCAAGCCGGGGACGTTCGCGGCCAACTGTCTGCTCGCACGACGACTGGCCCAGCAGGGCGTGCGCTTCATCCAGCTTTACCACCAGGGATGGGACCAGCACGGGGGCCTGCGCGACGGCATCGCCGCACAATGCCGCGACACCGACCGGCCCACGATGGCCCTGATCCAAGACCTGAAGCGGTTGGGCATGTTGGACGACACGTTGATCGTCTGGGGCGGCGAGTTTGGGCGAACCAGCTACTCGCAGGGGCCGCTCGACCCCGGCTCGTTCGGACGCGACCACCACCCGAGGTGCTTCACGGTTTTCATGGCGGGCGGAGGGGTCAAACCAGGCATCACCTACGGCCATACCGACGCCTATGGCTACAACATCGCCGACGCCGACGGCAACGCGTTGGAGCCCAGCAAGCACGCGTTCACCGAGGGCGCGGTGCACGTGCACGACCTGCAGGCGACGTTGCTGCACCTCCTGGGCGTGGATCACACCCGCCTCTCGTTCCCCTATCAAGGCCGCGACTTCCGCCTCACCGATGTCCACGGCCACGTGGTGCAGGAGCTGTTGGCGTAGTCAAGGTCTCGGCAGGAGGGCGCCCTCGGGTGCCACGAGTTCCCGGCCCTACCGTGTTTCGTGAAGAGATTCCCCTCCCCCGGAGGGGTGGCCGCCAGGCCGGGGTGGTGATCCCACCCGCAACCGAACGCCAACACGACAACGACCACAGACGCGACCGAGGGAAAAGAGTCGGAACCGAACCCGAGAATGAGCCGTACAATCGTGTTGGTCGGTGGAAGAGCGGCAAGGAATCCGCATTTGCCGCGCCCGAAAGGGAACGAGTTGCATGTCAGTCTTCCGAACTCGCTTTCGCCGACCGCCTTATGAGTCGGCTCTGGAAGTCGGTCACGACGGAGCGTGGCGCGCGTAAGAGCCACCGAACGGTTGACAACTCCGTCCCGCGGCCCCTAAACGAGTCCGGACGCATAGGGTCGGCAGGTTGACTGGAATCGACGCCCGCGGGGGGATGTGAATGTGAATCGTGAATCGTGAGCCGCCAAGGCGAAGACCACGTCTTCCGTCTTCCGTCTTCCGTCTTCCTTCTTCCGTCTTCCATCTTCCGACTTTCCAAAGTCTGGGGGAATGTGAATGTGAATCGTGAATCGTGAGCCGCCAAGGCGAAGACCACGTCTTCCGTCTTCCGTCTTCCGTCTTCCGTCTTCCATCTTCCGACTTTCCAAAGTCTGGGGGAAGTGAATGTGAATCGTGAATCGTGAGCCGCCAAGGCGAAGACCAACGTCTTCCGTCTTCCGTCTTCCGACTTCCCAAATTCTGGGGGGATGTGAATGTGAATCGTGAATGCAAAGGCAACCTGCCAACCCGCAGACAGATCACGCCTCGTCCAAACCAGAATCCGACTCGGAAGGCTGCAGGGCGCGCCACGCATCCGCGCCGATGACCACCTGCGCCTTGCCCGTCTCGATCGCCTGCAGCAGCTTGAGCTGCACCAGCGCCGGGTTGTTCTGCAGCGTGCGAGCGTTGTTCGCCATGCTCCGCAGGACCGCAGCCTCCGCGCGGGCGCGCTCAAGGTTCGCCCGAGCCGTGTGCTGGGCCACGTGAAGGTCGCCCATCGCCCGCCGAACGTCGGAACCCGGCACCAAATCGCGGAGCGCGACGCTTTCGATCTCGATCCCGGTGCCCTGAACGCCCTCGGCCACGCGGCGCGTGAGTTCCTCGGCGATGGCCAAGCGCTCGGTGAGGCAGGCTTCGAGAGTTCGGCTGCCGATGGCGTCGCGCAACGCGGCGTGCGCGGCCTCGTGCGCCAGCGAGTAGGTCGGCAGATACGACGACACATAGCACCCCGTGCGGGGCGTGTCGATCGCCGTCGCCCACGCGTCGAAGAACGCCACGGGGTCGGCGATGCGGTAACGGACCAATACCGACGCGCGCACGGTCGCGCCATCTGATGTCAGTACCTCTTGGCCGAAGATCGGCTCGCCCTGAGTGCGCCGCTCCAGGGTCAGCACAAAGTGGCCGGTGCCCGTGAGCGTATGCCGGCCGGGCTCCAACGTCCCTTGACGCCGCCCGCCGCGCCAGTGCAAAGCGAACTGGTGGTCGAACACGGTCACGCGGTGCACGAAGTGCCGGTACACGGCGTAACCCACCGTGCCGACGACGGTGGCGCCGAGCAAGACCGAGGCGATTTGTCCTGGTTCCATAAAGACCTGTGAGCGAGGGACCGACCGACGGCTCCCGGCGGGGACCCCAAAGGCCCGCAGGGCCGAGCGCCGCTTGCCTTTCGGCCGGCCGGACGACCTCGCTCTATAAAGGGTGCGATGAAGAGTCGCATGCGGGCCCTATCGCGTAGCCGTCGGGCTATCTGAATCGCCGTATGACCGCTGGGGGTGGCCGCACACCCATTATAGGCAGAAAGCCAACGAGCGGCTTGGTAGAATCGGCCCGTGGAGCCCGAATCCGAACGACCGAAGGCGCCTCACGAACACAGCTTCGAAGAGTGGCTCGCCCTGCAAGGCACCACGCGCGAGGCCTACGAACGCCACATGACCTTCGTACGGGCGCTGACGCCCGAACAGAAGCTGCAGCGAGTCGCTTCGATGGGCCGCATGGTCCGCCTGTTGCGCGAGGCGGTGCGACGCGACACGCCGCTTAGGTAGTCGAGGCGCCCGCGGTGATCCCAAGCCATCGAACCCGCGAGCGGTACCATCGCACAACCATGTCCGATCGGCGCTTCATGCTCTACGACACGATGTCCAAATCCATGCGGGAACTCGTCCCGCAGGAATCGGGACATCTGAAGTTCTATTCGTGCGGCCCGACGGTCTACAGCTACGCGCACATCGGCAACTTCCGAACGTTCCTCACAGCCGACCTCGTGGTCCGCACCGCCGAAGCCCTGGGCTGGCAGGTCTCCTACGTCAGCAACATCACCGACGTGGGCCACCTCACCGAAGACAGCCTTGCCGACGCCGAAGGCGAGGACAAGATGGCCCGCGCCCTTCAAAGCAAAGAAGGCGAGCGCTTCGCGAACGTGTGGGATCTGGCCGACCACTATGCCGACGCCTTCGTCGAAGACTGGCGGCGGCTCAACCTGCGCGACCCATCGGTCAGGCCGAAGGCCACGCAGCACATGCGCGAGCAGATCGTGGCCGTCCAGGAACTCATCGCGAAAGGCCACGCCTACGAAACGCCCACGGGCGTCTACTTCAACGTCGCCTCGTTCGGCGACTACGGCAAGCTCTCGGGCAACCGCGATCAGGACGACTTGATGCGGGCCGTACGCGACGTGGTGCAGGACGACAACAAGCGCCACCCCGCCGACTTCGCCTTGTGGAAGAAGGACGAGAAGCACCTGATGCAATGGTTCAGCCCATGGGGCTGGGGCTTCCCGGGCTGGCACATCGAGTGCTCGGTGATGGCCATGCGCTATCTGGGCGAGACGCTCGACCTGCACGCTGGCGGCGAGGACCTCCGATTCCCCCACCACGAATGCGAGATCGCCCAGTCCGAGGCCCTGACGGGCAAGCCGTTCTCGAAGCTGTGGATCCACACGAGGTTCCTGCAAGTCGAGGGCGAGAAGATGGCCAAGAGCAAAGGCAACTTCTTCACCGTCCGCGACTTGGTGGAAGGCAAGAACGCCGATCCGTTGGCGCTGCGCTACGCCTTGATCTCGGTGCCCTACGGCAAGCCGTTCAACTTCACGATGCAAACGCTGCGCGATGCGTCCACCAACGTCGAACGGTTCAGGCTCTGCGAAGAGAAGGTGGCTGCTGCCGTGAGCGCGGCGCGCCCGGGCGACGACGCCATCGGCCCCGAACTGGACGCCCTGTACGACGAGTCATTGAGCGCGATGCTCAACGACTTGAACACATCGGTGGCGTTGGCCAAGGCCCTTGAGGGCACGCGGGTCATCCTGCGCGAAGCCGAGCTCTCGGGCGCGTGCGCGGTTTCGGCCCAGCGATTCCTGGATCGGATCAACGCGTTGTTGGGAATCGTGCGACACGAAGCGGACGCGCCCGCTTCCACCTCCCCCAAGGTGGACGAGGCGCGCATCGAGGCCATGATCGCCGAGCGTGCGGCGGCCAAGGCCGGCAAGGACTTCGCGCGCGCCGACGGCATTCGCGACCAACTGGCCGCCGAAGGCATCGAACTCCGCGACTCGCCCGAAGGCACGACTTGGCGGCGGAGGGCCTCGCTGGAGGGGCACGCTCCGTCGTGACCCTGAGCCGGACCCAACCCACCGAGATTCGGACCTGACGGAGCAGGTCCCTCCAATGGGTTTAGCCAGAATTTTGTGTTGCCCGGGAATCTTTCGCCCCCTTCATGGCGTTGGCTCAATGGGCAACCGCCCACGGTGCCGCGAATCGGCGACCGACGACGGGACGGTATACTCCCGCCCTGATCACCCTGGAGGTGTTGCGACTCTTTGGCCGCAGCGATCGAAACCAAAAGCCTGACGAAGACCTACAAACTTCGCAACGGAAAAGTCAACGTCGTTGACAAGCTCGACCTGTACGTGGAGGAAGGCGAAATCTTCGGCTTCCTCGGACCGAACGGGGCCGGCAAGACAACGACCATCAAGATGTTGCTCGGCATCATCTACCCGACCTCGGGCGAGGCGAAGGTCCTCGGCAAGGAGGCGGGCGACATCAACACGCACCGGATCATCAGCTATCTGCCCGAGAAGCCCTATTACTACGAGTACATGACGGGCATGGAGATCCTGAAGTTCTACGGCTCGCTGTTCGGCATCAACGACCCCGCCAAGTTCCAGTCGCTGCTCGAGCGCGTGAACCTGGCCGGAGACGCGGGCAAGCCCATTTCGGCCTATTCGAAGGGCATGCAACAGCGCATCGGGCTGGCCCAGAGCCTTCTGAACGATCCTCGGCTGCTGTTCCTCGACGAGCCCACCGGCGGCTTGGACCCGATCGCACACATTGAAATCCGCGACCTGATCCTACAGTTCCGCGAAGAGGGCAAGACGGTCTTCATTTCCAGCCACGCCCTGAGCGACGTCGAGCGCATCTGCGACCGGGTCGCCATCATCAACAAGGGCGTCATAGCCCGGCAGGGCAAGCTCGACGAGCTGCTTCGCGGCGGCCGCATCGAGGTCATCGCGGATCAGGTTCCCGCCGACTTCCCGGCCAAGCTGAAGGACCTGAAGGTCACGTCCTCGTACAACAACGCGCGGTTGATCCTCGACATCGACGAAGAGGAAGACGTTAACGGCGTCTTGGATTCGCTTCGATCGGCCAAAGCCCACATCGTCAGCGTCATCCCGCGCCGCAAGAAGCTGGAAGACCTCTTCTTGGAGACGGTCAAGAACGTGAGCGAAAAGCGCACCACCACCATGTCCGGAGCCGCTCAGTGAAGCAAATCTGGTCCATTGCAGCCACCACCCTGGGCGAGGCGATCCGTCGCCGCGTCCTGCTCGTCATTCTCCTCGTCGGCGTCGTGTTCATCGCCATCGCGCCCGGTCTGGGCGTGCTCTCGGCACGTTCGGAGACGACGGTTCTGCGGTCCATGCTGCTCGGCATCATCCAGATGACCAGCGCAGTCATCGCCGTGGTCTTGACCGTGTACATGATCCCGAACGAGATCGAGCGACGGACGATCTACACCATCCTCTCCAAGCCGGTCCAACGTTGGCAGTTCTTGCTCGGCAAGTACTTCGGCGCCGTCCTCTCGCTGGCGGTGATGATGGCCCTGATGACGGGCGTCCTCTGCATCGCCTACTGGATTCAGCAGGGCTACAACGCGCAGGGTCTGCAAGACCTGCTCAAGGCGCCTGTGATGTTCTTCGTCCAGATGTGTCTGCTGGCCGCCATCGGGTTGTTCTTCTCGACGTTCGTCTCGCCGCTGGTGAACTTCTTCCTGTCCGGTGGCTTGTATCTGCTGGGCTCGACGTTCAGCCTGCTGTTCCAGGACATGCTGGCGAACCCGAACGCGCCGGGCGTGGCGAAGATGATCGCGACGGTCGTCAACGTCATCGTCCCGAACTTCGCCTACTACAACATCCAGAACCCCATCATCAACCCGCAGGTCGTGATTCAAGACGAGTTCCAGAACTACGTCAAGATCATGGCGTACGGCGTCGCGTACATCGGTGCGCTGCTGGTGGCGGGCATTCTGATCTTCGACCGCCGAGAGGTGTGATGCCGTGACCAGAAAGTCCAAGTTGCCCCTCATCCTGCTCGTGGTCTTCGCCTTGACACAGGCCGTGATCGGCCGCGTCGTCGTGTTCCCGGTCTGGGTGAAGGATTACAAGCCCAAAGGGAACCAAGCCAACGCGGGCGGTTTGAGCCCCGACCAATTGCTCCTGTCGCTCGCGGGCTTCCGCGAACTGATCGCGGGCATCCTGTGGGTGCGCGCCGACTCGTTCTTCGACACGGGCAACTACGACGCCGTACTGCCGCTCATCCGCTTGGTCACCATCCTTGACCCGCACCAAATCGACGTGTACGCCACGGGCATGTGGCACATCGGCTACAACTTCACGGACGAAGACCAGCGGTCCGACCGACGCTACATCCCGTCGGCGCTCGCCCTCGGCAAAGAAGGCGCGAACAACAACAAAGAAACGTACGAGATGTTCTTCGAAACGGGATGGATGTGGTACCACAAGGTGGACGACGACTACGCCCAGGCCGTCAAATGGTTCGAAGACGCCCACGAGCGGCCGGATATCATCCAGGCCCGCAAGAACCTCCTCAGCATGGCGTACTTCCGCGCCGGCGAGTTGGAGAAGGGCATCGGGCTCCTGAATAAGCTGTACGAGGAGGCTGTTGTGGCCGAGAACAAGGCCGACGCCACCTACGGCAACACGCAGGTTCGCGAGACCATCGAGAACAACCTTGACACGCACCTGGTGCGCTTCGTCCAACGCGGCGAATGGGCGCGGCTGCAAGACGCCCAAAACGGCACCAACACGTTCGAGCAGGGCGATTACGACACCTTGCCGCCTCACGACGTGGGCTTCTCGGCGCGAGTCACGGTCGAAGCGCCCCGCGCGATCCGGGTCGAAGGCACCTGGAACGTGTTGCCCATCGGTAGCCGCATCCGTATCGTGCTCCGCGACGAGGATTATCCGAACGCCGTGCCGGCTGGCATGCAATGGGACATGACGGACGAGGTCACCCTCGATCCGCCCAAGAACGTCACGTTCATGCAGGACCAATTGTTCATCCGCAACCGGCGATTCGATCGGCGCATCGACATGTCCAAGGACGTCACGATGTACCCGTTCACCAAGGACAAGTACGTCGTCGAGTTCTACTACAATCCGCGCAGCGCCCCGCCGCACCTTCAAGACAAGTTCGGCTACACGGGCATCGGCTTCACCGACTCCAACTTCCTGGACCTTCAGGCCCGGAACGGCGAACGCGTGATGTACACCAAGCTCGAATTGACCCGTGACCAATTGCTTCAACGAGGCGAGTGGGCTGACCGCAACGCCGTGGTCCAGACCAAGAACTTCGACCCGGGCAAGCGCGTCGGCTCGCAGCAGGACATCATCAACATCCCGAACCTTCGGGCGAAGAGCTAGCGCTGTCCGGTCGGGCGCGCCTTGCCGAGCCGGATGTGCGTCTGGAGGGATCCGCTCGGTCGGGTCCATGGGTCCTTGTAGCCTTCCCGCCGCGCACACCGGGCTCAGAGCCATTGGGTCACCCGCAGATAGCCCGCCGTCTCGGCGGACCCGGATCACCCTATTTGGAGGCACTGGCCTGAACGAACGCCCGTGCAGTGCCGTGGCCCAGTCCGTCACGGACCGTTTGCTCGCTCACGCAAAGAAGCGACCTCACGCTCAGCACGCTCCGCGCTTCCGCATCCGGTTCTGCCGGCGCCGCTCTTCCTTGCCGCCGGGATTGCCTCGCCGAAAGCTCTGCTCATCGAACCCTTTGGATCGGGCGACCAGTTCGTCGCCACCCGTCGTGACCGGTGAGAGGTCCGGTGGCGCAAGTTCGTTCGACAAGTACATCGCGATCTCCTGAAAGGCCTGGGCGGCCCCGAAGTGCTTCGTGAACCCAAAATCGCGGAGACAAGGGTTCGTCAAGACGTGGTAATGACCGTTGAAAAGAAAGAAGAGACTCGGAACGCCCAGTTGCTGAAAGAGGTCGTTGGACTTGGGCAGCGCCTCCGCTTCCTCGAGAAACGCCGCGAGATCGGCCCGGCACCGCTGCTCGAACCTGCGAAGGTAGTTCACTCGTTGGGGCTGCGAGAGGCCCCGAAAGTTGTAGTTGCCCTCGAACTCCCACACGACGTCTGCCTCAACCGCTTCGTCGATCGAAAGGGGCGTGACGGGTGAGTCGTGTCTGGCGAGCAGGTGGCCCTCGAGGTCTTTCGTGTGGAATCCCTTGAGAAGGACCGGGTACCAGCCACCACAAAAGCCAAGGACGCCTCGCCAGATAGCAGGATCCTCGCGGAAGAACGACCCGGTGAATGCGCGGTGTTGGACCCGCGGACCGACCCAGAATCGAGGATCGATTCGGTGGAGGGTCTGTTCCCGACGAAAGACCCTCTGATCGTCGATCATCAGGGGCACGGCCTTGTCGTAGTAGTCCTGAAAAGTCGACAGGACTTTCATGGCTCCGTTCGGCTCACATAGGTCACCTGATCGTGCCCACCGTGAGTTTGAAGCCCCGACTGCTTCACACTGGAGGTATCCACTGCTGTTCTCATGCGCCCAATGATACGGCAGCCTCGCGCGATCGCCAAGGACCAGCGGCAACGAATCGCTCCGCCGCCTTGTGCGTGTAACATGAAGGAACCATGCTCACCCTCATCGCACTCGGCCTGATCCTGCCGCAGCAGACCTACGAGATCGCGCGTCAAGTCAGCCCCGGCGCAAAACAGGCGTACACGATCAAGACCACGATCCACGCAGGACTTGCGATCGCGTACTCCGGGCGCATGCTGGAGACCATCGACGCCGTCGAACCCAACGGGACCTACACCGTGCGCGTCACGACGACGGCCGGAGAACTCAAAGTCGGCGACGACACGTTCACCAGCGAGGCCGCCGAGCCCACGTTGATCAAGCGGAGCACCTCTGGGGCCGTTTTGGAGATCGTGGGCGTGACCAGCGACCCCGATCGCTACCGATTGGCCACGCTCGACGCCTTCTACTATCCCGGCAAGGCGGTGGCCGTGGGCGACACGTGGCGGCGCGAAGGGCCGGGCAACGTCCGCCAAGCCGCCCCGCCCTATCGGGCCGACTACACCGTCGAAGCCCTCGAAACCGTCGGAGGCGTCGAGGCCCTCAAGATCAAGGCTGCGGTTCAAGAGATCCGCTCCGAGAAGGCCGCCCGCGCCGAGGGCACCTACTGGATCTCGACCAAGGACGGCTGGATCGTCAAGGCCGACCTCGACTGGATCGGCGTGCCGTTCTGGGGCTCGCCCAATCCGGTGAACGTCAAGCTCGCGATCGAGCGGATTCCCATCGCGGACGGCTCCTGAGCCCTTACGAGTCGCCCGTCCGGCCGAAGTTGCGCCGCAGGATCAGGAAGTCGTTCGTCCCGACCGAGCCGTTGCCGTCAAGGTCGGCGTTCGGGTTCCAGAACGTGCTGGAGGACGTCGAGCCGAAAGCCGCCCGCAGAGCCAGAAAGTCGGCCACGTTCACCGTGTTGTCGCCATTGACGTCGCCGTTCGTGAGTTGGATGCTCAGCAGATCCGGAGGTGCGGCGCCGTTGATCGTCGTGTTCTTCCGGAGGAATCGAGGGCTCACCGCAGACAACACGAAGTCGGCCAGCATCGGCACCGAGAAGGACCCTCGGCCAGAGCCGTCGAGTGTCAACTCGAGGTTGCCCAGAACCACGCCATCCATCCTCCTCGTTTGAACGGCAATCTTGCTCGGCAAGGAGCCCGACACCAAGTCGCTGAAGATGAATCGCACCTGAGCCACACGAGGCACGAGCAAGAACGTGTCCCCGACCTCGAGGTTGCCCACCTTGGTGGTCACCGAGACCTCCACAGACGTGGTCGGCTGGGTCGTCGCCGAGACAACGAACTCGACTTGGTTTGCACCTGCCGGAACGGTGACGCGTGCAGGAACGGATGCCATCGAAGAAGACGAACGCACCTCGAACGTAATGCCGCCCACCGGAGCCGCAGGAGCGATGGTGATGCGCGCCGTGCCCTGGCTGCCCGCCACGATCTGGTCCGGAATCACTTCGAGCGCGGCCGATTGGAGCCCGATCACGGTCAGGTTGCCGGTTCGCGTTCGGTTCCGGAGCCTGGCCTGTACCCATCCGCCAAACGACTGAAGGGTCGGCAGCGTCGGAATCTCGAACTCGTGAGCGCTTTCCCCGGCGGGAACCACCACGGTCGCCGGGGCTTGAATCACCTGGTCGCTCGACGTCAAGGCAACCTCGATGCCGCCCGCAGGAGCGGGACCGGAAAGCTCGATGCGGCCCGTCGTGGTCTGCCCGCCGGTCACCGAGGCCGGCTGCAGGAAGAAGGTTTCCAACTCCTGCGGGTGGATCCAGAACCGTTCGGATCGTTCGACGCCACGGTAAGTGGCCGTGATCCAGGCCTCGACGCCTTCTGGAACCGCAGCGGTTTGGATGGGCACCGTCGCTTGATTCGACCCTGCGGGAACCAGCACCGAATTGGGAACCGGCGCGGCCGCACTGTTCGACGCCAACGCGACCGTCGCTCCACCCGCAGGCGCAACGCCCTGCAACTGAACGGTCATCTGCGTAGTCTCGCCGCCATACACGTTCTGGGGCGCGAACGAGACGCCCTGAAGCACCGTCGGCAACGCCGTGAACACCGTGTTCACCGAAGCTCCGTACAAGATGGCTGTGATCACGACCGGAGTCTCGGCGTTCACACCGCTCACCGTCACGGGGAATGAACCGTCCAGAGCATTCGCGGCCACCACCATGTCGGCGGGAACCGAGGCGATCGCGGGGTTGCTGGAGACCAATCGAACCGTGGTCGGCGCGTTCACACGCCTTGTGAGGTACACGCGGCCCACCACGTTGGCGCCCCCGCGCGCCTCGATCGGCTGCGTCTCCATGGCATCCAACGTGGTCGGGATCACGTCCACGACCACTTGGGACAACCCGAAGTGGAGCGTCGCGCCAACGGTGACCGCGGTCTGTGCAAGCACGTCGCCCGCCACCACATCCACCCATGCCGATTGCTGGCCCGCAGCGAAGGCCAGGTTCGGTGGTACGGGCAGTGCAGCCGGGTGCGAACTTGACAGCGAGACAGTCTTGGCGACGGGCGTCGGACGGTCTAGATTGACGGTGATGCGCGTGGTCATTCCTGAACGAACAGGCGATCGGCTTGCGGTCACGGAAGCCACCTCGTGGGGTTCGATCCGCAGCGTCTCGTCCATGGTCACACCAATGCGGTTCGCCCGAATGACGACGTCGGTCGGAGCAGCGACAGGGGACGCAACGACCTCGAACTCGACGTCCTGCTGTCCGCTGGGAACGAACACGAATCCGGGCAACGTGACATTGGCCGCCGGGTCGGCCTGCAACACGACCAGCGAGTTCACCGTAGCTGGCGAGGTCAAACGAACCCGTCCCATCGCCGTCTGGCCTCCGACCACGGTCGCCGGGTCGAGCGTCAGACTCTCCAGAGCAGGCGTTCCCAGGGCGATCTGCCAGACCCCTCGGCCCAACGTGAAGGCCGTGAGTCGGGGAGCGGGCTGTGTCGAGATGCTCAGCGCCATCACGTGGACATTGGGCAGTCCTAGCGGCGCCGTGGCGTTGTACCAACGTCCGCCACCGTCGGGCGTCATCATCACGCCCACGTCGGTCGCGATGTACCAGACATTGGGCTCGCCGGGGTCGCGTTTGAGGTCGCTGACGGGGATGTCGGGAATCGAAAAGGCCCCAGCGCCATCCAAGAGAACCCACTGTTGTCCACCGCCGGCAACTGGTCGGAGCTCGAACACGTGTCCGGGTTGGCCAGCACCCGCGAAGCCGCCGACGGTGACGAGCACGCGGCCTGCATTGACGGGGTCGGGGCTGATCGAATTGATCGAGCGGCCCGGAAGCGGAGTGGGGCCCACGTTGTCGATCCGGTTGGCCGTTGCAGGTGCAGCCAGGTTGTATCGCCAAAGGTCGCCATTGGTGCAACCCACGTAGACCAGATTCGGGTTGAGTGGATCGTAGGCGATCGAACGGACCGGGGCCGCCAACGCTTGACCGGCGACCTGCCCCGTCCAACCAACCCCGTTCTGCCACAGGTCGATGCGGTTGGTGCCGCCAAACAGGGCGACGCCTTGAAGCGTCGGGTGGAACGCGATGGGAACGACGAAGGGATAGGGCGCGGGCCCCCCACCACCCGGAAGCTGCCATTGGCCGATGTTGGTTTGCGTCTGCCAACCGTCCGTGGTGAACACGAAGCTCGGCGTGCCGCCCTGCTGGGTCGTCATCTGCATGTTCGAGTTCGCGGGGTGGATGGCCACGAATCCACCGTCGGCAGTCGTGATCATGCTCCAGTCGTTCATCGCCGCACCCGGCTGGAACGAACCCGGCGAACCGTTGTCCTGCGTGCCACCCAACAGGCGAGCCGAGTTGTTGGCGTCTGCGGCGCCGTGATAGAACATCGTCGTCCCGAGGTTGCTGTTCAGGTTGGCGACGTTGGTGATGGCCGGGGCGTAAGCGATCCGATAGACCCCGCCATCGTTCCCGATCATGGCGCTGGTGGGGTTGTTGGGGTCGCGTTGGAACGCGTGCTGATCCACGTGGATGCGACGCGTCACGTTGTCGATCGAGTTGACAAGCAGCGGACGAAACGTGTTGCCGTTTCCAGCAACCGGCCCCGCGCATTCGTAGAGTCCGACGTTCCCGATGTAGATAACGTCTTGCGGGTTCGCGCCACCCGTCGAGAGGCACCCGATGTGGACGTTGTAGTTCGACTGGATGATCTTGGTCGCGAGCGCCACATTGGCGTTCTGCCCTTGATCCCAGATCGTGCCGCCAAACGCCTGCCACGCCCCGTTGCCGTTCCGGAAGAAGAACTGGGCGTTCCCGTTCCCGTTGCTGTAATAGAGGTAGATGCGACCGGGCACGGTCGCCGAGGTGGCGATCCAGGGCACCGGGGTGCCTGCGGCCGCCGGAGGTGTGGCGATCTGCGTCCACGTCGCTCCCAGGTCGGTGGACTGCCAAAGGTCGGGGTTCGCCCCGTTCGTCGCCACGGCATAGAACACCTCGATGCCGCCCGCGTTTGTCCCGACCTGGATGGTCTGCCAGTTGCGGTTGGGCACGGGAGTCCCATTGGGCTGAACGCAGGCCACGAAGCTCGACGCGCCACCCACCAGCGCGCCGCTGGCCGTGGAGCGCAGCAAAGGCCCGGCGCCCACGCTGCTGCCCTGTGCGGCGATCACGATGTTGGGATTGGTGGTGGAGTAGACGATCGCCGAAATCGGCATACCGGCCAGTTGCGGGGCCACGTTGGTCCAGCTGTTGCCGCCGTTGGTGGACCGCATGATGCCGATCCCAAACTGCGTGGCGTTCCCACTGGCCTGCCACACGAACGGCATGCGCATGTCGCCCGTGCCCGCCAGCACGGTCTGCGAGTCGTTCGGGCGCACGGCCACCGAACTCGCGTGCAGGAACTGCCAGTTGTCTGAAAGAGGCGTCCAGGATGCGCCCCGGTCGTTCGTGCGCCATACGCCTCCAAAGGCGGTCGCGACGTAGTGGACGTTGGCATTGCTCGGCGCGTGGGCGACCCCGTTCACGCGCCCCGAATAGGGGAAGAGCTGCGGGTCGGTTTGGGCAACGCTCGGGTCGTCCAACTGGCGCGGACCCACGTAGCTCCAAAGCCCGCCCATCGCGAATCTGGGATCCGTGCGAAAGAACGGTTCGGCGCCGGCCATCGCGTCCCGATGCAAGGCCGCGGCCTCGTACGCTCCTTCGGGCAGATAACCGTCTTCGGTGACGCGTTCGCGAGCGAAGAACTCGGCGAACACGCTCGGCGAGGCCTTGGCGATGGGCTCTTCGGGGGTTGCCGGTCGGCGCGAACAACCGGTGGTTCCGGCAAGGACGGCTAGAAGGCACAGCCCAGCCAACGTGACGCTAGGTCGAGTGAACATCGTTGTTGCTCGTCCCGCCACCCGGGACTTTGGAGTCTGACTGCCTCGTTGCGGGCGCGGTTCCCCGTCTACTCGCGACGCCGCGACGCAAGCGCCAGTGCAGCCACGATGAACGCGTCCTCCACGCACTGCTCGGCGAGGAAGCGCAGCGCCGGGATCTTGCCCGATTGCGCCAAGACGCCCACCGCACCACACTCGTCTCCGCCCGAGTACGCCGCGAGCGCCTCGTTGAGTTCGGGATGGGTTCGGAGCGCAGGCTTCAGCGCCTCCATCAGGGCTTGGTCGCGTTCAAAGCCTTCGGCCAGAAACATGCGATACACCTCGCTCTCGCACACGAACATCCGCGCGACGCCCAGCAGACAGCGCCGCCGCGTGATCATCGAAACGCTCTGCTGCGCTTCGGTGAGGATGATCGGCAGGTCGGTGGGATCGCCGAGACACCCGAGCGCGTAGGCGACCTCGCTGGCCGCCTCGTCGTTGTATCGCTCCAGCGACTGGCGCAAAAACGGCCCAGCGGCGAACAACTCGAGTTCCGAGACCGCCTCGGCGGCCGCGATGCGTACACTGGGGTGTTGGTCGAGCAGCGCATCGCAGATGGCGTCGGTGGCCGAGGTTGCCCCGAGAATGCGCAAGGCTTGCAGCGAAGCGCGGCGGAGGTCGGGATCGCCCCGCTCGCCCGCTGCTTTGGTGAGCACCTCGATCGCGCGCGGGTCGCCGATGCGGCCCAGGGCTTTGGCCGAAGCGCGCCTCAGCAGCGAACGCGGACTCTCCAAGAACTTCATCAGGACCTCGACGGCCTGCGGCCCGCCGAGTTCGCCCAACGCCTCGATGGTCTCCTCCTCGACCAAGTCGGGGTGGTTCTCCAGCATGTGGATGAGTTCTTGGATGCTGCGCGGATCGCCCAACTTGCCCAACGCCACGGCAGCCTGCCGCCGCACGCGGGGCGAAGGGTCGTGCAGTGCTTTGACCACTTCGCTTCCGGCAAGGGCGTAGTTCTCCTTGGCCACTTCGCGGATGGCGGTCTCGCGGGCGCGTTCGTCGCCACTCTGCGAATAGCGCTTGAACGCTTGCGCGCCCTTGGGCGAGACCCGCGAAAGGTGGCTCAACGTCTCGCGGAACGAACGCGAGCCCGACTCTTGGACGCCCGCCAAAGCGAACAGGCTCACGAAGCGCAAACCCATCGCCGTACCGAAGACGATCTTGTAAGCCACCTCGGCCTCGACATTCGTGCGGAGCCCGGCCATCAGCGCCGCGCCCAGCAGAGGTGCCACGCCGCCGACCAGCGCCTGCGTGGCCATCCCTGCACCGAGGTAGTTGGCCCGGTCTTCGGGCTTCGCCGTCGCCAGCAACAGGTTGAACTGTGTGGTGGCGATACCGCCCCAGATGAACCCGGTGAACAGGTGGCCCGCCATCAGGATGATCGTGTTGGCTTGGTCCTTGCCCGGGTGGCAGAACAGCCACATCACGGGCGTCAGCACAAGGCCGCTTCCCAAGATGCCGAGCAGGGGCCGGTTGCCGTACTTGTCGGCCAGAAAGCCCCAGATGCCCACGGTGAGCGTCATCGCGAGGGCATGGGCCACGCCGAGCAACTGGATCGTCGCGAACGGCAGCTTGAGCGTTTCAAGTGCAAACGCGCTGAACAGGTTGCCCGCGAACGCTTGGCCCGCGATAAACAGCACCAGGAACACCAACACCCGACGGAACGGCGCATCGCTGAACGGCGAACGGATGGCGCGCACCCCGTCCCACAGGTTCTGCTTGACGGGGTTTTCCCTGGGCAGGTCCTTCATCTTCAGGAAGAAGAAGAAGCTGATCGCAGCACACAGCGAGCCGAACCCGAAGATGAGGGCGAACCCGAGAGGCTCTTCGTCCAGCCGCCGGAAGTAGTCGAGGGCCAGACCACCCAGCATGCCCGCTGCCGCGCCGACGGACGTCGCGATGGCCGTTCTTCTGCTGAAGAACCACCCGCGAGAACTGGCCGGGACCATCTCGGCCAACCAATCGTTGTACACGGGGTTGACCAGCAGCACGGCCAAGCTGGCCACGCCGACGCAGACCACCATGAGCGCCAGCTTCAGGTCCGCCGGGCCCATCATCACGGGCAGGAAAGCCAGCGGGATGTAGAACACGCGCCACAGCAACCCGCCGGGCAGCACCCAACCTTTGTAGTTGGGCCAACTGCGGCCGAGAATGCCGCCGGGAATCTGAAAGATGCCGAGCAGGCTTGGGACGGCCGTCACCAGGCCGATCCACAGATCGCTCCCCCCGAGCATCTTGATGAAGCCGACGATGAACGAACCGCCCACCACGGTCGCGAACGCCGTCGCAAACGCGCCGTCGAGATTCGCGTAGCGCAACGTCCGGAGGTTGTCCATCCGGGTCGGGCGGGGGGCCGTGGCCACGATGATGATTGTGAACCATGAGACCGCGGCGGTCCCAAAGAAAAAAATGCGGTCGGCTTTCCTAGGGCCGACCGCGAGGAGGTGACTTTGCAGTCCTTGTCGTTATCTGCTCGAGATTACGGGCCGAATGTTAACAAGCGCATGAAGATGGGTCCTTGGACGGACGACTTCAGCTACCTTTCATGCGTCTTCTTGGCAGAGACGCCTCCTCGCTTCCTGAACGCGCGCCGACGCAGGATCGGCACGATGAACATGTACGTGCCGCTGACGCTGAGCGCCAGCAGAACCAAGGCGACCAACGAGAGCAGCCACTCGTGGAAAAAGTCGCCGAAGAAACTCAGGTCGTGGATGTCCTCGGTCAGCTGGTCGGCCCGGAACGACGAAGTCAGCACCTCGCCCGACTTGCCGTCCACCTGCACCTCCCGGTATCCATCCTTGCTGATCACCTTGAAGATGTTGCTCTTGGGACGGTAGTCGATCCGGTCGATGTCCTTGTGGCTCTGCAGTTCGGGATGCCCTAGCGAGAACGCCGCTTGAGCGGCCTGATCCAAAGTGACCACCTCGGCGAGCATCTCGAACTTGCCACCCTCGGCTTCGGGTGGCCGCATCCAGGACAGACGGCCCTTGTTGGCCAGCAGGAAGCCGGTGACGGCGATCGAGGCGAGAAAGAGGGCGGCTCCGGCACCCATCCAGCGGTGCCAAACGCGTGATCCGTGATACATGGCTCAGTCCGTTGAGTCCTGCTGTTCGGGCGCGGTGGGGCGATTGGGATCGCGGAACGCCACGATGCCGCCGATCAAGCAGATGAGTCCCAAAACGCTCCAAAACACGGCAGGGTTCAGTTCGTGGACGTGCTGGCCCAAAATGAGTTGCTTGGTCGCCCCGGTGTAGTTGTGGGCGGCCATGAACGCGAGTTTGACGCCAACCCATCCAACGATGATGTAGGCCAGGTGGTCGAGCTTCGGGTAGCGCTCCAACATCCCGACGAAGATCCCCGCCGCGAACCGCAGAAGGATCACGCCGATGATCGCCCCGAAGTAGATCACCCACAGCTTGTCGGGCTGCTTGACCAAGCCCACGGCCACCAGCACGCTGTCCACCGCGAACGCGATGTCGGCGATCTCGACGGCAGCGACGGTCTGCCAAAAGCCGCCGCCTTTCCTCTTCCCCTCCAGGTGTTTGCTGCTGTGGACGACGAAATGCTTGAGGGGCAGATAGATCAGGTACGCCGCGCCAATGGCCTGCGCCCACCAGAGTTGGATGATCCACTGCGCCAACAGAATGGCGATCAGCCGGAAGACGAACGCGCCGCCCAAACCATACAGCAGCGCCTTCTTTTGGAGAGGGCGCGGCAGGTGCCGGACCATGATGGCCAGCACCAAGGCATTGTCGGCGGACAGGAGCCCCTCGAGCAACACCAAGAACAAGACGATGCCAATATCGCCTGTGCTGAAGGTCTGCTCGATCATGAGGGGATGGTGGCGCGGTCTTGACCGCTCGCCGTCCTATTCTGTCACAATTCGAGCCTGACTCCCCCCGGGAGGTTCTACCGATGCCAACCTACGTCTACGAATGCAAAGCGTGCGAAAAAGTGTTCGAGGTGGAACAGCGCATCACCGCCGACCCCCTCAAGGATTGCGACTGCGGCGCCGAAGGCCAATTGCGACGGCTGATTCAGCCCGTCGGCATCCAGTTCGTCGGCTCCGGCTTCCACATCAACGACTACAAGGGCTCGAGCGGCTCAGCCCCTACAGCCCCGAAAGCCGAAGCCGGGGCGTGCGGAACGGACAGTTGCGCGTGCAAGACGGCCGACGCCGTTTGACTTCGCGCCACCGACTCGGGGACAATCCTAGGCGATGAAGCCTTCGGATTGGAGCGGCGTGCTCCCCGCGATCACCACACCCTTCCAAGCCGATGGCTCGGTGGATCTCGCGTTCCTCGCCAAACATGCCAACTGGATGATGGATGCGGGCTGCCGAGGCATCGTCGCCCTCGGCTCGCTCGGCGAAGGCGCGACGCTGACGTTCGAAGAGAAGGGGGCCATCCTGAGCGCTCTCGTGGACGCCATCGGCGACCGGGGTCCCGTGATCGCGGGCGTCTCGGCGCTCTCGACGGCCGATGCGGTCCGCCTAGCCCAAGAGGCCGAACGCCGGGGCTGCAAGGGCCTGATGGTCCTGCCGCCTTACGTCTACAACAGCGGCGACTGGCGCGAGGCGCGGGCCCATGTGGAGACGGTGTTCGAGTCCACGGGGTTGTCGTGCATGCTTTACAACAACCCGATCGCCTACGGCTTGGACTTCAAGCCCGATCAGGTCGCCCAACTCTGCATCCACCAAAACCTGCACGCGGTCAAGGAGTCGAGTGCCGACATCCGGCGCATCGCCGCCATCCGCGCCCTGGTGGGGGATCGGCTGGCGATTCTGGTCGGTGTGGACGACGTCCTGGTCGAAGGCGTCGCCGCCGGTGCCGTGGGTTGGATCGCGGGCCTGGTCAACGCGTTCCCCAAGGAGAGCGTGGACTTGTTCGACCTCGCGGCGGCGGGCCGCTGGCACGAAGCCGAGCGCCTCTATCACTGGTTCCTGCCCCTCCTGCGGTTGGACACCGTGCCCAAGTTCGTCCAGTACATCAAGCTGACGCAACAAGTGGTCGGCATGGGCGACGAACGCGTGCGTGCTCCGCGGCTGCAGGTGGTCGGCAACGAACGGGACGAAGTGTTGGGCATCATTCAAGAGGCCCTGCGGAACGCCCCCGAACCCACGCACTGACGGATGTGCCCAGAGTCGTCCCATTCGATAAGGCACAATAGCGAACCGGCACACCCAACCGCCACCGAGCGCCCGTGATCGACTTCTTTCTCCATCTCGACAAGCACATCGGCGAGTTGATTCGCGACTACGGACAGTGGACGTACCTCATCCTTTCCGTGGTGGTGTTTTGCGAGACGGGCTTGGTGATCATGCCCTTCCTTCCGGGCGATTCGCTGCTCTTCGCCGCTGGGATGTTCTGCAACGCCTCGAAAGACGTCCCGCTGCCGCTCAACTTCTGGATTCTCTCGGGGTCGCTCCTGCTCGCGACGTTCCTTGGCGACAACGTCAACTACCACATCGGCAAGGCGATCGGCCCCCGCGTGTTCAACAAGGCCAACTCCAAGGTGTTCAAGCGCGAGTACCTCGAGTTCACGCAGGACTTCTTCGAGAAGCATGGTCCGGCGGCCGTCATCATCGCCCGGTTCGTGCCCATCGCGCGCACGTTCGCGCCGTTCGTGGCCGGCATGGGAGCGATGAAGTACCCGCGCTTCCTCATGTACAGCGTTTTGGGCGCCTTGCTATGGGTGGGCGTCTGCGCGGGGGGCGGCTATCTGTTCGGCAACATCCCGATCGTGCGGGACAACTTCTCGGTCGCCATCATCGTCATCGTCGTGCTCTCGGTGCTGGCGGGCGGCCTCAAGTTCTGGAAGCACCAACGCGACAGCAAGAAGGCGGCCTGACCCCCTAGCGTTGGCTGAGCACGTCGCGTTCGTAGCGGCGGACGTCGTCCAACCACTCCGGGCCCGGCGCAACGCCTGACCGTGAGCAAAACTCCTCCCAGACCGCCCCGAACGGCAGGTTCTTGGCTTCCTCCATGAGGGCCAAGCGGGCCGTAAAGTCGCCCGAAGCCTCGGCTTCTCGCAGTCTGGCCGTAGGCTCGAGCAGAGCGTTCAGCAGGCACTTCTTCGCCGCTCGCGTGCCGACGATCCACGCCGCCACCCTGTTGATGCTGGCGTCGAAGTAGTCGAGGCCGATCGCGACTCGTGGCAGGTATCCCCCCCGCACCACCTCCTCGAAGATCGCCCGCGTCGGATCGTCGGCGATCACCACGTGGTCCGAATCCCACCGAACGCCTCGGCTGACGTGAAGCAGAATGCCTGGGACGAACGCCATCACGGCCGAAATCTTGTCGGCGACCGACTCCGTCGGGTGGAAGTGGCCGGCATCCAGGCACAGCATCGTCTTCCGCGTGGCCGCATAGCCCAGGTAGAACTCGTGCGACCCGACGGTGTACGACTCCGCCCCGATGCCGAAGAGTTTGCTCTCGACGGCGTCCACCGTATGCGCCACGGGCTCGGCGAATACCTCGTCCAGGGCGGCCAGCAAACGCTCGCGGGGACCTCTGCGATCCACGGGCGTGTCCTTGCTGGCATCGGGAATCCAGACATTGACCACCGAGGGCGACTCCAATCGTCTGCCCGCCTCGCCGCCGATGCGGCGGCACGCTTGGCAGTGGCGGACCCAGAACGCACGCACCACGGGGTCGGGGTGGCTGAGCGTCAGGCCATCCTCGGCGAGCGGGTGCGAGAAGCACGTGGGGTTGAAATCGAACCCAAGGCCCTGGTCGGCGCACCAATCCACCCACCCGGCGAATTGCTCGAAGGCCAACTCGTCGCGCGGCACGGGCCGCGACGTCTCGGCGTAGATCGCGTGCAGGTTGAGACGGCACGCGCCGGGGATCGCTCGAATGGCCTGCTCCAGATCGGAGCGCAGTTCGTCGGGTGTTCGCGCTTTGCCGGGGTAGTTGCCCGTGGCCTGAAGTCCGCCGCCCAGCGTGCCGCTCGGGTTCTCGAATCCGCCCACGTCGTCGCCTTGCCAGCAGTGCAGAGAGACGGGCGTGCGTTGGGCGGCGGCCAGGGCCTGATCCACGTCCACGCCCCAATCGGCGAATCGTTGTTTCGCCAGAGTGAACGCGTCCACGGGGTGCCTACCGGATGGCCTGCTCGGTCTCGCTGTCGAACACGTGGAGGTTGTCCAAGTTCACGCAGAACTTGGCCGGCATGTTCTCCTTGATCTTGGTGCCCGTGTCGATGGAGGCCAGCAGGTTGTGCTCGCCCGCGCCAAGATAGATGACGTATTGGTGGCCGAGCGGCTCGATGACGTCCACCTTGGCTTCGAAGACGTTCTGGTCGGTGGTCGCGATGGGGTTGTTCATCGCAGCGTCGTAGATGTCCTCGGGGCGCAGACCCAGCATGACGGACTTGCCGTTCATCCCCGCGGCGGGGTGGCCCTCAGCGAGCGGGAACTTCATCGCGCCGGCATCCACGAAGGCCTTGCCACCCTCGACCGAAATCTTGGCTGGGACGAGGTTCATCGGCGGCGAGCCAATGAACCCGGCGACGAACAGGTTGGCCGGATAGCGGTACACCACGTCGGGCGTATCGCACTGCTGCAGCAAGCCGTCCTTCATGATCGCGATCCGCTGGCCCATGGTCATCGCTTCGACCTGGTCGTGCGTGACATAGATCGTCGTGATGCCCAGCGAGCGGTGAAGACGGATGAGTTCGGCCCGCGTCTGGATGCGCAGCTTGGCGTCCAGGTTCGACAGCGGCTCGTCCATCAAGAAGACCTTGGGCTTGCGGACGATGGCGCGTCCGAGGGCGACGCGTTGCCGTTGGCCGCCCGATAGCTCCTTTGGCCGCCGGTGGAGCAGATGCTCGATGCCGAGCATCTTGGCCGCCTCGCGAACGCGCCGGTCGATGTCCGACTTGATGTTCTTGGCTTCGCCCATATGGGTGAGCTGCCACAGAAAGCCCTTCAACTCGCGCAACCGCAGGCCGAACGCGATGTTGTCGTACACGTTCATGTGCGGATAGAGGGCGTAGTTCTGGAACACCATGGCGATGTCCCGGTCCTTGGGCGGCACGTCGTTGACCCGGACGGTGTCGATGACGATGTCCCCATCGGTGGCCTCTTCGAGACCCGCGATCATGCGCAACGCCGTCGTTTTTCCACAGCCCGACGGCCCGACAAGGACCATGAATTCCTTGTCTTGGATGACGAGGTTGAGGTTGTTGACGGCCTTGACATCCTTGCCAAAGACCTTGGTGACGTTTTTGAACTCAACGGCTGCCACGACTCGCACCAGTATAACCCGTCCGCGCCAAGTCAACGAACGTTTCTCGCATGGGAATTTGACTCGCACGGCACGGGCCCGCGCCAGGACTCGGCTTGGACCGTGCGTGGAGCGGCGACCCTTCCCTCGTCGCAACCTAAAGAACCGCCTCCAAACAACCGTCAAACAAAGGGAAGAGGCCTGATGCGCCGGAGGTCCGCCATGCGGTCCCGTGCCCCTCGGTGCCTTTTCTTTTGCAGATCGCCCGAACCTGTGTTACACTGAACGTGGTTCTCCGATGACGTCGAACCGAGGGATCGCACGAAGTTTTTTGACGAAAGTGCGAACAATCTGAACGTCGGCGTGGTCAGAACCAATGACAGACCCCATTGCCCCGACGGGTGGACCAGAAGACGGCACGCTTGGGTGATCTGAGGAGATGAAATCTAGATGGTTATGTCCAGAGCGAAGCGAGCTTTCACGCTGATCGAACTCTTGGTGGTCATTGCGATCATCGCGATTTTGGCGGCAATGCTCTTCCCGGTGTACGCGCAGGCCAAGCTTTCCGCCATGAAGGCGACGAGCATCTCGAACGCCAAGCAACTGATGTTGGGCGTCATCATGTATGCCGCCGACTACGACGACACGAGCCCCCGCGCCCTCTATCTGCCGCCCAACTACACGTGGCCGCAGCCGATCGGATGGCGCGACGTGGACAACATGGCCTTGGTCTTGGACCCCTACACCAAAGCCGGTCGCGGTTGCGGTCCGATGGGCGAGTCCAACGGTGGAAGCCTGTGGTGGGATGCCGCCGATCCGCAGAAGGGCCAACAGTATATGTGGGGCTCTTACATCACGAACGGCGTGATGACCGGCTTCGGCCGAAGCCTCACCTCCATCGAGAATCCCTCGGCGACCATTTTCTCCGGCCTCCGCGCCAAGAACTGGTCTCAAGTCGTTGATGTGATTCCGCCCTCGAACCCCACGCCGAACGACAAGTTCTGGCGCAGCGAGTTCTACAACATGGCGACCATGCCGTGGTTCGACGCCTCGGGCGGCGAAGAAGCAGTCACCTCGCCCTACACCTACATGAACGGTCGGGCCGCGCCCACGTGCGCCATCGCTCCCAACGACCCGTACTGTGTGAACTGGGACGTGCGACTCGACACGGCCCGCTACAGCAACCAGGCGGTCTATTCCTTCGTCGATGGCCACGCGGCCACCAAGAACTTCGCCTCCACCTTCCGGGATGGCGGCAACGACAACCTCTGGGACGCGTTCTAACGACGCGACTCGACGGAAACCAAGAGCGGGGCGGCCATCGGCCGCCCCCCCCCCTTTTTTGCATCAAGCAAAAACCAAGGTCATCCGGATTCAAGCATGGGTCATCTCCGTTCATGACTCCGGGTTCCGCCAAGCAGTACCTTTTCTGCTCATGCCAAACCTCTCATGCTCCGCTCGACTCGGCGTCGCCGCAGTTCTTGGGCTGATCGTATCCGGCGCACAGGCGCAAGAATACGCGGTCAGCAGTTTCGGCTCCAGCCAGATCAGTCGCCACGGATTGGACGGCGCCCATCTGGGCAACTGGACCGGCTCGACGCTCAGCGGACCCCAAGCCATTCGCCCCGGTCCCGACGGCTTCTGGTACGTCGCCGATGAAGGGAACCACGCCATCAAACGATACACGTCCACGTTCGCCTACCACGACACCTTCGTGACCACGGGCTCGGGAGGGCTGAACGGGCCGACGGCCATGACCTGGACGCCCGACGGCCACCTGCTGGTGGCGTCGTTCAACGGCGATTCCGTGCTGCGCTACAACGGCGCGACGGGGGCGTTCATGGGCACGTTCGTCACCGGAGGCAGCGGCGCGCTCAACGGTCCCGATGTGGGCTTGACCTACGGCTCGGACGGCCACTTGTACGTGCCGAGTTTCTGGAACAACCGCGTCCTCCGCTACGATGGCGCAACCGGGGCCTTCCTGGACACGTTCATCGCGAGCGGATCGGGCGGGCTGAGCACGCCGCGAACACTGCTTTGGAAGGACTCGCTGATCTATGTGTCGAGTGACTTCGGAAACCGGGTGCTCCGCTACAACGCAACAACGGGAGCCTTCGTGGACACGTTCGTGGCGTCGGGCTCGGGCGGGCTCAACGGGGCCTCGGGCATGATCTTCGCGCCGAACGGAGAACTACTGGTCACCTCGATCGGGACGGACAGCGTCAAGCGATACAACGGTTCAACCGGGGCCTACTTGGGCGATCTCCTCACGGCTGGGATGGCCGGTGTGGACGGCCCGACGTTCATCGCCGCAGTCCCGGAGCCTGGAACCCTGTTCGCCCTCGCCGCAGGTTTGGGCGTGCTGGCGACTAGGCGTCGCCGGCGTTCTGTGTCATAACCTCGCCTATGTTCCTTGCTGGCGTGGGTTCGTTCCACGGTCGTGTCGAGCGGCGCTGCGATTTGGGCGCGGCGTCGCTCGCTCGCTGCATCCGGCCCAAGGGCTCGTCGGTGCCCGTCCATCGCCATGAGGGAGCGACGTTTGTTTGCTTGACCCAAGGCGATCACTGGTTCGAGTCGAGCCGTGGGCGGTGGACGCAGTCCGTTCGGTGGGCGTGGTACTACCGCCCGAAAGGGTCCGCCCACGTGCATTTGGAGTGTCCCACGGACATCGCGAGCCTCGGCTGGGATGTGGACACGTCCGCCTTCGCGCTCGGCGACGAGATCGGCGGGATCGAACGAGGCGCCCGACTCGACCCGGACCGAGGCGCGCCCATTGCGCGCAGGCTGATCGCCGAACTTGATCGGACGGATCAGTCGTCGCGGATTGTGGCCGAGGGTCTACTGCTCGAACTGGTCGGCCTGACGCTACGCGGTCCCGAGGACGCCAACCGAGTACCTCGCTGGATGGCCCGGGTTCGCGAAGCCCTCGTCGAGCGGTTCAGCGAACCCCTCACCGTGGCCGAGTTGGCGCGCGACGCGGGGGTGCATCCGAGCTATCTCTCGCGGGCGTTCCGAAGGCATTTCGGTGTGACCATCGGCGAGTTCGTACGCGACCGTCGTTTTGAGTGGGCGATGGCAGAGGTTCGCAAGGGCGAAAAGACGCTGTCCGAGATCGCCGTGGATGCCGGGTTCGCCGACGGCCCGCACTTCAGCCGCGCCTTTCGCGCCCGCTACGGCGCTTCGCCCAGCGAAATGCGCCGCTGAGGGTCCATCGTCCCACCGAGAAGGAACCCACGTCCGGTTCGTAGAATCGTGTAACTCGGCCGACCCGCCCAAGGGTCGGCTCATGGAGTCTCACTCGTGAAGTCCTATCGCACCGACCAGATTCGCAATGTCGCCATCGTGGGCCACGGTGGCGCCGGCAAGACCATGCTCGTCGAGCATATGATCTACACAGCCGGCGCGACCGAAAGGCTGGGTTCTGTGGACGGAGGCAACAGCCAAAGCGACTTCGACCCCCTGGAGATTCGGCGCAAGATCAGCCTGAGCGCCACGGTTCTCCCCATCGAATGGCACGACCACAAGATCAACTTGATCGACGTGCCCGGATTTCCCGACTTTATCGGCGAACTCCACGCTGCAGCGAGCGTCGCCGAGGCCATGATCATCGTCTGCGAAGCCAAGCGCGACCTCGACGTCGGCTTCGAACTTGCGTGGGAAGTCGCCGAGAAGTACGGCCTCGCACGCTGCATCTTCGTCAACAAACTCGAAAAGGACAACGCCGACTACGAGGGCTTGATGGAGACCCTGCGCGAGCGCTACGGCCGCAAGGTCGTCAACGTCCAGATTCCCATCGGCCATCAGGCCGCGTTCTCAGGCGTGCTCGACCTGCTCAACATGAAGGTGTACAAGGGCAAGGACCGAGGCGTCGAGATCGAAGACGTGCCCAAGGGCTACCAAGAGGCCGCAGAAGCCCTGCGCGAGCAAATGATGGACTCGGCCGCCGAAGGCGACGACGAACTCGCCATGAAGTACCTCGAAGGCGAGGCGCTTACCGAAGAAGAGATCGAACACGGGCTGCTCGTCGGCGTCGAAACGGGCCGCGTGGTGCCCGTGCTCATGGGCTCCGCCCTTAGCGGCATCGGCGTGGCGACCCTGCTCGACCGCGTCATCCACGAACTTCCCGGCCCGCACGAAATGCCGCGCAAGTGGGAGGATCTCGAACTCGCGTGCGACGCCGAAGGCCCCTTGGCCGCCTACGTGTGGAAGACCTCGGCCGACCCCTACGTGGGCCGCATCAACTACCTGCGGATGTTCTCGGGCTCGATCACCGTGGACCAGCACGTGCTCAACACCCACAGCGAGAAGGACGAGCGGCTGCACAACCTCTTCTATCCGCACGGCAAGGGCCAGGAACCGGCGACCAAGGTCGTCGCGGGCGACCTGTGCGCCGTGGCCAAGTTGCAGCACACCCACACGGGAGACACGCTCTCGACCGCTAAAGACCGCATCAAGATTCCGCCCGTGGAATTCCCCGAACCGATCTACCGAGTGGCCATCCACCCGAACACCAAAGCCGACGAAGACAAACTCGGCGAAGCCGTCACGCGCATCCAAGAAGAAGACCCCACGTTCAGGTACCGCCGCGATGCGGTCGTGAAGCAGGAAATCATCGAGGGAATGGGCGACATTCACTTGGAGACCGCCATCGAGAAGATGAGGGCCAAGTTCGGCGTGAACGTCACCATCGAAGACGCCAAGGTGCCCTACGTCGAAACGGTCAACGGCAAGGCCAAGGCCCAAGGCCGCCACAAGCGGCAGACCGGCGGCAAGGGCCAATTCGGCGACTGCCACATCGAACTCGAGCCGCTCGCCCGAGGCGAAGGGCTGCTGTTCGAGAACAAGGTCGTGGGCGGCGCGATCCCCAAGAACTTCATCCCGGCCATCGAGAAGGGCATCCGCGAGGAGATGGAACGCGGCTATCAGGCGGGCTACCCCATTGTGGACATCAAGGTGACCGTCTACGACGGCAGCTACCACGACGTGGACTCCAGCGAACAGGCGTTCAAAATCGCGGGCGCGATCGCGCTTCGAGCCGCGATGGAGAAGGCCAACCCGACGATCCTCGAACCCGTACTCGACCTCGAAGTCGAAGTGCCGGACGACAATGTGGGAGACGTGGTGGGCGACCTATCGGGTCGGCGCGGCCGACCGCTGGGCGTCGAGTCGCTGGGTGCGGGCAAGTCGCTCGTTCGGGCGCAGGTGCCGATGGCCACGATGATGCGCTACGCGCTCGACCTGCGGTCCATCACCAAAGGGCGGGGCCGATTCCGCGCCAAGTTCTCCACCTACGAGGACCTGCCGTTCAACGAACAGGCCCATCTCATCGAGGACTACAAGAAGCGGCGCGCCGAAAACGAAGGCTGACGCACCTCGGGCGGCAGGGTTCTTTCGGGAATCGTGCCGCCCCTGCGGCTCACCATTCGACGGTCTGGCCGAGTCCCAGTTCGACAGCGCGGTCGTACACCAGTCCGCCAACCACGGCGTCTTGAATCGCCAAGCCCACCGACTTGAACACGGTGACTTCCTTTTCGCTCATGCGGCCGGCGTTGCGGCCCATGACCAAGTCGCCCAACTCGCCCGAAAGCAGGCTCCAATCGAACTCTCCGTTGAGCACAGGGGTCATCAGGTCGCCCGCCCCCCGCATGGCCGACTCCTTGTGGTCCACGAACACGCGGCTGGCGCAAATGGTCAGGGAGTCCAGTTCGCGCATCTCTTGCCGGAACGAACCGATCGCGTTGATGTGGGTACCAGGCTTGATGCTCGAGCCATCGAAGAGGGGTTCCAACGAGTTGGTGGCCGTGCAGATGATGTCGGCGAACGTCACGGCCGATTCGCCATCGGGCGTGAACGCCACGGGAAAGTGAAACTGCTCCGTCGCGTCATCGGCGAACTTGCGGCCGCGCTCGGCCGACCTCGACACGACAAAGGCGCGCTCGACCCGGCGCACCTGCGCCACCCCGGCCAACTGTTGCCACGCCTGTGCGCCAGAACCGAACACGGTGACCACGTGGGCGTCGCGCCGCGCCAGATACTCGGTCGCCAAAGCCGACGCCGCGCCCGTTCGTACGGCCGTGAGCAACTCGGCATCCATCATGCAGACGACTCGTCCGGTGTCGGGGTCGTGGACGAGCAATTGGCCCTGAATCGCGGGTTCGCCGCGTTCGTGGTTGTTGGGGAACACGGTGACCACCTTGATCACCAAGCGATTTGGCAGTCCTTGCAAGTAGCAGGGCATCGAGAGGTGGGTGGCGTCGTGCTCGGGGATGCTGGTCGCAATGCGGCGCGGCATGGACACCCGGTGAGAGGCGAGCATGCCGAACGCAGCGCGCGTCGCTTCGATCGCGGAGGGCATGTCCAGGACGGTCGCGACGTCGTATTTGCTCAGAAGCAGCATTTCGGCGAGGTGGCGTGGGACTGGCGACGCTGCGAGCGCCCGCGCGATGGTACGTTTTACCCGTTGCTGGGTCGCCCCGGCTGGTTCAGCCCGTGCCGAGCATGGCGCGCGCCCTCGCGGCGACCGCAGGATTCGGGCTGGCTAGGAACCCCGAGAGTTGCTCCCGCTCGAACCTCGCGCCCTTCTTGGCGATCAGATCGAGCACATGTTCCTGCACGCGTCCGTTCCGCTCGGTGAGCAAACGGGCCAGGTCGGCAGGCTCGGGTCGGTAGACCTCGTCCTCCAGCGCCTTGAGCGCCGCGATCCGAACCTCGACGACGGCGTCGCCGGCGGCCAGCAACAGCCATCGCAAGTGCTCCGCATGCGGGTTCTGGTCCAACGCCTCCACGATGGCCAAACGCGTGCCCTTCGAATCGTCGCGAAGCCCCTTGTAGCCGTCTTGAGCTAACTCGGCGTCTCCCGATTGAATCATACGCACGCAACAAGCCGCGCGCACGGCGTCGGAGGGGTCGTTCACGGCATAGAATCGCAGTCTCTGGCGGACCAGCGAGGGCTTCGCGTCGGCGACTTGGGCGGTGCGGACTCGGACCCACGGATCGGGGTCGATGAACATCGCCATGTGCACCGTCGGAGCGACGTCGCCTTCCAAGTGCCCGAGGGCTTCGGTGGCGGCAAGGCGTGAACGCCAGCCCAACGCCGAGAGCAGCATGATCGGGCCGGCGTAGATCGAGTTCTTGGTGCTGCCCAGCAACTCGGCGGCCACGGCCCGGGAGCGATCGTAAGGCGAGCCATCGAGCGCCTTGCGCACCAAGAGCCACGACGACGGCTTGTTCATTTTGGCCAGCGCTCGCAACGCATACTCGGCGGTCACGACGTCGGAACTGAGCGAAAGGTCGCCCAATCGAGCCTCTCCCTCGGGGGCATCGAGCCGCGCCAGCGTGCGCACGGCGTTCAGCACGACGATCTCGTTGGGGTCGGCCAGGAACGGGAGAAGCGTAGCGGCATCGGTCGCGGCGACTGCGGCAAGGCACCGCTCGTACCAGTTCTCGGAGGTCGCGTTCGGCGTCCACGTCGGGGGCTCTGGCTTGGCGACCGTGCCCTCGCCAGCCTCGGCAGACCAATCGACGGGCCAAAGGCGCAGCCTCATCAGGGGCAGGCTGGCCCGCTGAAAAAGGTCGCTGTTCGGCTCGGAGACGATTCGCGCCCGATAGGGGCCGTCGCCGGGTAGCTCCAGGCCATCCAGGGGGATTTCGACGTTCGTCGGCGTACCGGTTTGGCTCGAGAGCTGCGCCAAATGGGGCGAAGGGAACTGCGCGCCGCTCGCCTGGGCCACGGTGCCGACCAAGTGAACGTACCGCTCCCGTCCACCACGCTCGATCGCCACACCAAAGGCATCGGCGACGCTGGTCTCGAACCGGAAGCGGAGCGACCTCGCCGAAGGCGGACCCTCGGGCAAAGCGATGGCGAACGCGCCCGGCCCCGTGCGGAAGGCTTCGAAGACGTCGCCCTGCTCGCCGGAAGCCATGCCCTGCAAGATTCGGAAAGGCGCCTCCGGTGAACTCGGCGCAGTGCGCCGCTCCAAGCCGCCGACCAAGTCGCCCACCGAAACGCCATCGGGCAAGCTGAACGTCCACGCGGGCGAGCCGAGCGCAGCCACTTGGCCCAGGTCCTTGCTTTGGAACAGTTCGATCAGTTCGAGACGGTGCGTCCCAGGCGAATCGGTTCGCGCCACGTCGGCCAGGGGTCGCGCAGCGCTCCGCCATTCCACCGAGGTCCGCGACGAGAATCGCCACGGTCCAGGCACAAAGCGATCGTCGCACAACTCGCGCCAATCCTCGGACCGCATCAACAGTCCAAGCGACACCAACGGCTCGCTCCAAGAGTCCCGCTCGCCCAAGAGGACCACGTCCAGTCCGATGCGCTTGGAATGGCGCTCGACATCGCGCAGGAACGACCGAATGTAGTCGCCGTAGTTGAGTTGGAAGCCATCCGGCCCGTCGCCGGCGGCGAACCGGATAGGGCTCGGCCATTCCCCGCTCTGCCGCTGGAGCACCGGTGTGTGGACCACCCACAAGCTCTGATAGGGACCACGGAACACCTTGTCTTCGGCGACGAACTCGCCCGTGGAAACCTTGCCGCGCACGGGAGCCGCGATCAAGGCGTCGAAGTCGGCGTCCCCTTCCACAAAGTAGACCGGCTCACCGTCGATCTCCACATCGAAGCGGACCCGAACCAGACCGAGGGAATACGCCTCGAGAGCGACCTTGGCCTGGGCCAGCCCCCGGTAAACGCCCGCGATCTCCTCGTCCATGATCGTGCCGCGCCGCAGCGTGGCAACGTTCTGGGCGTCCACGTTCAACACGGTTTGCCGCGAAGCGACCACCACCTTGACGCGCCACTCGGGCGCCTGATCCAGCTTGGCCGCGTGCTGTTGGTACAGGGCTGCGACCTCGGACCAGCCGCCCTGACCCAAAAACCGATGGCGGGGGCTTCCTGCGGAATCCAACGCGTAACGCCACTCTCCGACCTGAACATAGGTTGCCGGCAACGCGGGCAGTTGGTCCTGGCGATACGACACCGAAACGTCGCGGGAACCGACCCGGACCTGACCCACCACCTCCTGTGCCACTTCGCCAGAGGCGAGCAGCACGGCCAGGGCGGCAAGGGTGGCGACCATGAGTTAGAACACGTCGAACTGGCGGATGTCGTTCGATTCGGGCGCACGCCCATCGCCGCGCGAGTAACGCAGCGTGTCGGGGTCGAACAACGAGTCCAGATCTTCCGGCATCGAGGCCACCAAGTCCAAGACCACGCTACGGATGCGCGCCGAATTCTTCTGAAACACTTCGATCACGCTGTGGGCCGTAACGGCCTCGGTGTCGGCCACCACGCCGCTGTCGTAGTCGGTGATCAACGAGATGTTCACGACGGCCATGCCCATCTCGCGGCACAGGTAAGCCTCGGGATACTGGGTCATGTTGATGACCTCCCAGCCCATCTCGGTGAACCACTTGCTCTCGGCCTTGGTCGAGAAACGGGGTCCCTGAATGACCACGATGGTGCCGCGCTCGTGAACGGGGATGCCGTTCTTCTTGATCGCTTCGATGGCCAGTTTTCGGAGCACGGGCGAGTAGGTCTCGGCCGGGCTGACATGGGTCACGATCGGTCCATCGAAAAACGTGTCGTCGCGCCCCTTGGTGCGATCCACGAACTGGTCGCACACGACGAAGTCGCCGGGGGCGACGTGCTTCTGCAACGAGCCTGAAGCGCAAGGGCTGACGATCGCCTTCACGCCGAGCGCCTTCATCGCCCAGACATTCGCTCGAAAGTTGATCTTGTGGGGCGGGATGGTGTGGTGACGACCGTGTCGAGGAAGAAACGCCACGCGACGTCCAGCATGGGTGGCCAGCATCACCATGTCGCTCGGAGGGCCGTACGGCGTGTCGATCTTGACTTCCTCGACCCGTTCTAGGAGCTGATAGAAGCCCGATCCGCCGAAGATGCCGATTTCCGCTTGACCGCTCATCGTTCCACCGCCACGATCGTGGCTGCCGTCGCCTTGATCAGGTCGTTCAGCCGCGCGCCGCGCCGGAGCAACACGTCCGAAGCCACCGCAGCCACCGCACCGGTCTTCACGGCTTTGATGGACTGAAGCTGTGGGTCGGCGAGGATGGCGCGGGCTTCGCTGCCGTCGTTCGTGCGCTTGTCCCACTTGGGAGGCGGCTGATCGGAAGGCGTCGCGACCATGGCCTCGTACGCCGCGCCGCCTGCGACCATGATCAGGTCGGGGTCCAGCGCGATCAGCGACTCGACGTTGGCGGGTTGGAACTCCTTGCCTTCGGGGCCGACCAGTTGCCCGCCGCAAATGTTGATCACGTCGTTGAGGAATCCACCCGTGCCGCTGATGTAGTACGAGCCCGGACCACCCATGAGGATGGCCACCTTGGGCGTCCCGGGCCGACGATCGGCTTTGGCGTTCTCGACGGCGGCCATGATGTCATCCGCATATTTGGAGACGTTGGTCTCGCCACCGACCAGGGCGCCGAATTGGTACAGCTGCTGAACGAACTCGTCCACGGTCTGCGCCGTGATCACGAAGACTTCTTTCGCGCCGAGGCCCTTGATGCGCTCGACGTCGGCCTCGTTGTAGAGCGACTCGTCGTAGAGCACGAGGTCGGGTGCGATCCCGGCGATCTTCTCGAACTCGGGCTTGGTCTGGGCGACGACGGGCACCGGTTCGATGAACGTCGGGAAGTCGCAGGCAGCCGTCCGCCCCTTCAGGAGCCGCCAGTTGCCAAATCGGCCCACCAATTCGGTCGTGCTCGGGCTGAGGCTCACCAGGCTGGTGTACCGTGGACCGTCGGTGCCTCCGATGATGACTCCCTCGGACTTGCATCCCGCGACCGCAAGGATGGGCAGAAGACCAAGGAGAAGACGAACGCTCGTTCGGCGCATGGTCGCTATTATGGCGAAAGAAGGGCGCGACATCGGCGCGATGGAATGTCGCCCCGGCGTCCCGACGGTCGCTCGGTGGCCCCGGTTAGAGTCGTGCTTTGGCGAACTTGCGGAAGGCGTCCAAAAACTCGGGGGTCAGGGGTCCGGCGAAGCCGGGCTCGCTCTCGCTCTGCACCTTCTTCAAGTTGTGGCTGGTGCCGGGCAGAATGACCAGTTCTTGCACGCCTCCCGATCGGGTCGCGAGCGCGGCGTGAAGGGCCTTCGCGTCGCGTTCCGGGGAGATCTGGATGTCCAGCGCGCCGTTGACGACGAGGAACGCGCCCTTCGCTTTCTTGGCGGTGTCCACGGGGTCGAAGTTGATCCATCCCCTGTAGTACGCGCCGATGTACGGTGGGAACAACGCGCGCAGGCCAGGGTGGACATTGCTGGGCACCTGACCCGTGGCCGCGATGGCTTTGGTCGTTTCCCGCAGGTTGGCCATGATCGTGTTCGACATCTCGGCAGGGACCTTCTGGACGCGAAGAGCCCGCGTGATCTGGTCGTCCAGGACCGCATCGATCTTGCGGCCCGGCGCGGCAAGGAGCACCGTCGCCTTCGGGGTTTCGTTGGCCGTGAAGCGACCGTGCAGGGCAAGCGCGATGCTGCCGCCTTCGCTGTGGCCGGCCACGCCGAGTCGGGCGGCGTCCACTTCCTTCTGAGCCGCCATCGCACGATAGGCTGCCAAGGCGTCTTCGACGAACGGCGTCCACGAGAAGAACTCGCCAAACGTCTCGGGCTTGGGCCAAGCATCCTTGTAGACGTGGGCCGCGCGCTTGTCGAATCGGAAAGTCGCGATGCCGTTCTGCGCCATGTCCTCGGCGATCTGTTTCAGCACGTCGGTGACGAGGATGGGCGGCTGGTTGCCGTTGCGGTCGGTAGGGCCGCTGCCGGGCATCAACAGGATGGCCGGGAACTTGCCCTCGCCCGAAGGCAACATCAACTCGCCCTTCAATTGGAAGCCGCCATGGCCCACGAACGACACCTCGCGCGCCGTCGCAACGGGAGACGGCATCGCCAACGCGATCAGAAACGACAACATGAGGATATTTTGACGAACATCTAAATCTTCCGTGGGCCCTTGGGCGGGTAGCAGGCGGCCGGTCGCCGGATGAAGGCTCGCAGCCCCACCGTCCCAGCGGTCCGGCGTGGGCGAAGTCCCCGTCAGCAAGGCGGCAGGTAAACTCTGCCGCTCATGAGACTCGCCGTCCTCCCCTTCAACGCTGCGCCGGGAACGCCCCCTTCGTTGGCCCGCCAACTGGCCAACTTCGCCTGCGAAACCGTGCGCACGGCTGCGGAGGCCGATGTCCAATTCATCAACTTCCTCGCCCAGGTTCAAACCGACCAGGGCCCCAAGGGCGCGTTCCTCAACATGGCGGAAACCCTGTTGGAGCGCGAGTGGCTCAAGCAGTTCTTCGAACAGACCGATGCCCAACGCGTGATGGACGGGCTGTTGGACCACATCCCCGGCTCCGATCGCTTCGAGATGACGGTGCGGTTCCACGACCCCGAAGGCGAGGAGCCTCTTGAGGAGTTCGAGTTCGCCTTCGAGAAGCCGGACCTGTTCAAGAGCCTGCACTTCTTGGTCAAGCAAGTGGCCAAGTACGCCGACGTCGCGCTGCCCGAGAACCTCGCCGGCGAAACGATGGAATTCGGCACCGACGACCCCGACGCGTTCCTCAAGTTCGTGGAAGGCTTCGATGCCCTGATGTATCTGAACCAGACCAACGGTCAGGTTCCGCCGGAGTTCGATCCCGAAGCTTCGCTAGACGCGTTGCTCGTCAGCATCCACAAAGACCCCGACTTCCTGGGCGCGTACGACGTGCTGCTGCAACTCTCGCGAACCTGCGCCCGCTTCCGCATCGGGCGGGTGCAGTCCATCGAGCGCGCGCTCCAAAAGGCGGCAGCCGCTCACCCCACCGACTTCAAGGCCCACTACGCCCTCGCCGAGGTTTACGAAGCAGCCAGCAACCCCAACGCTGCCAAGGAGGCCGTGGAGAAGGCCATCGACCTCGAAGAGAAGGAGCCAGCGCTCTACGCCAAGCTCGGCATGTTGCAGCACCAACTCGGGATGCCCAACAATGCAGAACGCAGCTTCCGCAAGGCGCTGGAACTCGAGGGGCCCGAAAAGCCGAGCACCGACTTCCTTTCGATGGTGCTGTTCCAGACCAATCGGGGCCACGAAGTTCCCCCGATGTGGAAGGAACTCATGGAGCGGTTCCCGGACAACGCGATGTACGTCGCCAAGTACGCCGTCTCCCTGATTCAGTCGGGCGACGAGAAGGGTGGTGTGGCCGCCTTCGAAAAGGGCCTCGAACTGGATGAGAACCTGTGGGTCAAGCGTGCCTATGCCCCTTATCTGGCCAACCACGACGACGTGGACCGTGCGCTCGACTTCTACGAGGACTGCCTCGAGCACGCCGAAGGCGACATCCAGCTCAAGTTCGAGTACGCCCAGGCCCTCCAAACCGCCGGCCGCGAGGTGGACATCCCGCCCGTGATGAGGGAGGTTCTGGAGCAAGCCCAGGACCCGAACGTCCGAGCGCAGGCTCAAGCCATGTTGCTCGAGGTCGAGCAGGCGAAGCGAACGGAACTGGTCGAGAAGGCGCGACAGAAGCTGGAAGCCGGCGACCTTCAGGGAGCGGTGCGCGACCTCAAGCCCCTCCGCAACTGGCTGGCCGACTATTGGAAGATTTGGCATCTGCTCGCCGCCGCCCACAACCAGTTGGGCGAGGCTGCCGAGGCGGAGTACGCCGCGCGACGCCTGATCGAGCTCTTCCCCGGCAACGAGGCGGGCTACATCGAGCTGTCGAACGCCCTGGGGCAGCTCGGCAAGCACGAGGAGTCCTATGGCGCGATGCGGTTCGCCGTCGCCAACCTGCAGGTCACGGTACCGCTGATGATCGGCCTTGGGTTCGCGGCCAAGCGGTTCGGACAGGACGAAGAGGCCCGAAACATCGCCAAGCAACTGCGCGATGCACTCGGCGACGACGAGAACATCCGGCCCGTCCTCGAACAAATGGAGGCCTGAGCCCGTGAGCCGCGCCTGGACGGTCTGGGCCTTCGTCGCGGCGATGCCGCTCTTGGGCTTCTGGGCGTACGGGCTGTTCGACCTCGACGAAGGCTTCTATGCCGCCGTCGTGGGCGACATGATTCGCCGAGGCGATTGGATCGTCCCCACCATCGGCGGCAAGCCGTGGTTCGAGAAGCCGATCTTGTTGTACTGGGCCGCGATTCCGACGGTTCAAGCGTTCGGCCCCGAACTGGGCGCTCGCCTTCCCTCGGTGCTCGCGACGGTCGGCGCCATTCTCCTCGGTGGTTGGGCAACGGCTCGCTGGACCTCCGTTCGCGCCGCGCCGCTGGCATGCCTGGCGCTCGGGACGAGCCTTCTGGTCGCCGCCATCGGGCGCATGATGCTCACCGATGCCTTGCTCCTGCTGACCCTGTCCGGGGCATTGGTGGCGCTTTACGGTTATGGCACCGGCCTCGGGTCGCGGTGGCTGGTCGGGGCGGGCGCGTGCCTGGGATTGGCTGTGTTGGCCAAGGGCCCGGTGGCCATCCTGCTGTTCGGCGGTGTTGCCCTGTTCACGCTGGCGCGGGAACGTGGGAGTTTCTTGTTTCGCTGGAGCGATCTTCTCGGCTTTGGGCTTGCGTTGGTCGCCGTTGTCGGCAGTTGGTACCTGCCCGCGTACCTACGAGAAGGCGACGTGTTCGTGCAGAAGTTCCTCATCGAGCAGAACGTCGGCCGGTTCACCGGCGGCGACAACGCCCACCGCGTCAGTCCGGCTTGGCTGCACCCGATCTACTTTCCCGTCGTATTGCTTCTCGGTGCGGCCCCTTGGTCGTTTCAGGCGTTTCGCCGCTCGTTCTGGGTGGCCGAACCCGGCGAATCCGGCCGCTGGCAACGGTTTCTGGTGCGCTGGTTCCTCACGATTCTGGTGTTCTTTTCCATCAGCGGCAGCAAGCTGCCGCACTATATCGTGCCCGCCGCATTTCCGCTGGCGTTGCTCTCGGCGCAGTCTCTGGCGTCGGGTCGCAGGTCGTTCGAGAAGCTTCAGGCCGCTGGCGCGGCATGGGCCGTCGTACTGATGGGCGGCCTGACCGCTGGCTTCGTCGCCTACTACCGGTCGAGCGGCCACGCCGAAGTCCATGCGCTGGCCAAGCAGGCCCTGAAGACGGACCCGAAGGCCACGCTCTGGATGTTCCAAATGCCGCGCCGCGAGAAGTCCCTTGGCACGGGCACCATGCGCATCCAGGAGACCAGCCACCCTTCCGTGCGGTTCGTCTACACGGGCGACGTCCAAGAGGGCGAGACGCTGGAGGGGGCGAATCGAGGCGATTGGGTGCTGACCCGTTCGAGCCGAACCCTTCCCGAATCGGTGGACGGTTCGCCGATTCGGAGCATCCGCGACGGCGAGAACTATCGGTTGTTGCGCATCGGCGACGATAACGCGCAGACCTCCGAGGCGTCACAATGACTGTGCGTTTTATGACCACGACTAGCCGTTGCGCTTTGGCGATCGCCACCTTGGCCCTGGTCGGTTGCTTCGGCCCAAAGAAGGCGGACCCACAACCCGCCGACCCCAAGCTCCCCACCCAAGGAACCGAGCAACCGAACCCGACCGAACCGGACAAGACCACTGAATCCACGCCCGCACCTGCCCCTGGCCCGCTGGTTACACCGAAGGGTCAGCAAGGCTGGTCCGATGCGAAGAAAGGCGCGCTCGAGGTGGCCAAACTCGCCGACCAGTCGCCCAAGGCGATGAAGGAGGCGTTCTCGCAATCCGAGCTGTCGTTCGCCATCCCCGTGGGCAATCGCTTGAACCTGCCCTCGGGTCAAGGCAAAGCCGTGGGCGTCGTCCGGATACAGGACGGCGACCAATGGACCGTGCAGTACATGGCCATCGCCGAAGGCATGCAGGGCAAGGCCATGCGTCGAGAGGGCGACAAACGGTTTGAACTCGTGCCCGGCAAGAACTGGGATAGCGGCAAGAGCCCCAAGTCGCCGACCTCCGACTATCCGGCATCGGATCTCGAGTTCGTTGAGAAGTGGCCGCTGGCGTTCACCAAGTGGATGCACCAGCCGCTCCTCGACGGGCGATCGTTCTGGGAACGAACGGTCAAGGCTTGGTCATCCGGAGTGGGTGGCACCAAGTTCACGTTCGAAGAGCGCCCGACGAAGCTGGGCGAACGCACCGTGACGCACTACAGACTGCTGGCCGAAACCGAGGCCAAGGGCGAGAAGCGCACCATCGAAGCCGTGATTGACGGAAACCGGATGGTGCCCGTGGCGGTGCGTTGCGACTGGGTGGATGCGGGCGGCCAAGAGACGCGCATCGCTTGGCAAGCGTTCTGGGCGTTCGGCATCCAATACGAACCCGGCTCGCTCGCCACGTTGGTCAACGGGATCGAGGACGTTCAAGCGACGCAGAACGGGAAGAGGTAGGTTAGCGCAAGGTCGCTCGGCGCACGGGCCTGAACAGACCCGATTGGTTCAGTCTTCGCAGGTCCCGAGTCGTGAGATGATCGCCTCTCGTGCTGACCCATTGGTAGCGCGCCTCTGCCTCTGCCCGCAAAGTGAGTTCTTTCAGCAGGGCCGAGGGAGGCTCGTTGAGGAATGACTTGAGGGCGGCGACCTTCTCGACAAAAACCTTGACCTCGTCGCTGTTGGCCGGGTGGACCTCGACCCAACAAACGGCGCCCCCTGAACCCTTGACGAATCCAATGCCGTAATCCCACTTGCGGTCGTCGGCGCGATCGGGGTTGTCGTTCAGCGCCTCCTCAAGGTTGATGCTGCCCGACAAAGTCGCTCCAGCGTGCTCAACCAGTCGAGAGTGACCCCTCGCCAAGGCCCGCAATCCGGGCCGGCATCGTCCCCTGAGTTCGGGATGTAGGTCTGCTGCCTCGACGAACTCGTTGCCGACGCTCAAGGGATCGCCCTCGAAACCACTCGTGCGATGGCGTCTCCCACGCGACCCGTGAACTCGGTCAAGCCACCCCAACCCGCCTCGTCTTCGTTTGCAGACGACGGGTCCAAGCCCGAGATGTCCACGACCGGGCGACCCCTTCGGAAGGCGTAGACGCGGATCTTCCGATTCAATGCATCGGCTGCGACTGGTGCAACGGTGGCCGGTGCGCCGAACATCGCCAGCACATCCCTGTCGGATGCTTGGTGCTTCTGCATCACCTGAAGGCCCCACACCACATCCAGCACGTGGGGCGAGTGGGTCGAGATGCATACCCGGTAACCACGCTTCATCAGGTCGAGCACCAAGAGCATCGTCGTGTTGATGGCTGCCGGATGCAATCCCATTTCCGGTTCCTCGATGATCACGGTCCCGAGCTTGGCGCGGCGCGAAGCCCTGCTGGACGGCCGCAGCCAATACAGCCCGAGGAGGAGCGGAACAAACTCGCGCTGGCCCGCCGACCAGACCAAGTGCGGCAGACTGGTTCCGTTAATTTGGAGGACCAGACGCTTCTGGAACGAGGCCGAGTCCAACCGCAGTTCCAGATTGCCGAATACATCCTGGGCCAGCAAGTCGCGGTACTCCTTGGGCAGCCTCTGCTTGACGGGAAACAGCGAGGGCTCGTTGACCAACTCCGTCTGGACGAGTTGGTGGATCTGGTCGCTGAACCACCGAACGACAAACGGGTCACCCGCCCTGAAGTCGGAGAATGGGTGCGTCAGGCCATCGCGAAGGGCGATCACACGCTGAGCGGGGATGTAGAAAACCGACTCTTCGGCGCTGGACTTTCGACCCTTGAGAACCTTGTCCAGCGTCAGAGTCCCCGCAGCAACCTGCGTCGCAGGAGTGGCCATCGCGGCCATGCCCTCGCCGAAGAACAGCTCAAGAAAGGCGTCGCTCCGGCCCTTCCACTGCAGCCCGAACTTCTCCATCTCGCCTTTGATGCTTCCAGCATCGGCGAACAGCTTGATGAGCTGGAGGAGGACGCTCTTGCCCGTCGCCTGTGGCCCGACAAAAACGGTGAGGTCGCCGAGCTCGACATCGGCTTCGGTCAGCGGCCCAAAACTCGTGACTCGGATGCGCTTCATGGCGGCTCGGGCCGAATCATGTTACCTGCGGCTTTGGACTCGCCTCATCCAACCTCACACCGGCCCGAGCGAGGGCCAGGACCGCTGGACGCCTTGCTGGTCGAGCAAGCTTTGAAAGTCCTTGGTCGCCAGACCGTCCTCCAACACTTGGCGCGGCTGGCGACCCGTCGCCGTGCAGAACGCCGCCAACGCGCCCGCAGCCTCGCCGATGTTCCATTCGACGGGGTGCAAGCGGAAGCATCCGTTCGAGATGTGCGTCGTACCCAAGTTCTTCGCGCCCGCGATCAGGTTGGTCAGCCGCACGGGAATCAACGCCCCAAGGGGAATCTCGAACGGCAGCGAGCCGATATCCACGGAGTTGCGACCCGACGTGCTGGGGTGCAGATCGATACGGTAGCACCCCACACCCACCGAATCCGCGAACGAAGGCGCACGATCGGCACCGGGATGGAGCGCCGATGCCACGTGGAGTTCGGTCACGGTGAAGCATGCCTTGATCCGGCGCGATTCCCGGATGTAGGGGGCCATCGCAAACCCGTCGTCCGTGCCCGTATGCTCGGGGCAAAGCCTCAGCCCCGGAAACCCCGCGCCGCCGTCGGGTCGTTCCGCCTCCGTCTGGAGCCAATACAACAGGCTCAGAGAGAGTTGACGCGCCTCTTCCAGCCTGACCGAGCGATCCGGCTCGGGCACGTCCACGATCGGCGCCACGAAGTAGTCGTTCTGCGGCCAGTTCACAACCGTCGCAGCGGGCTCGGGGACGGCCAAAACGCCCGGGTCCACGATCTGGCGATAAGAAAACAACCCCGGCCCCGAAGGCTGGTCGAACACGGTCCAGACACGCTCTTCGAGCGTGACCGGGTGGGCCGTAGTCCAACCCAACAACGGCCCGGGCCAAAACTCGGGCTTGAACGCGCGCCACCTGTCGTACTGGGCGGGCTTGGCGATCGTGTGGTCGCCCGCCGGGTCCCAGGCCATGACGAAGCACCACGTGATGCCCTGCTGATCGTTCGGGTCGGCTTCGGCTAGGGCGTGGGGTTCGCCGGTCTCGCGATGGCTCTCTGCCCCGAGGACGTATTCGGCACCGGTCAGCGGCAGCAGATCGCCCGTCTCCGAGGCGTCGATGAACCAATCGGCCTCGATGTTCAAGGTGCCCTGGGGGGTCCTCACCCGAACGGCAGCGACCCGGTCGCCGAGGACTTCGGCGCTCACGGGCTCGGCCCCCAACATCACGGTCAGCAACCCGCTCGCAAGGTAGGGCGCCAGCATGTCGTCCAGCACCTGGACTCCAACGCGGGGTTCGTGACAAAGGCGCGACACCCAGCCGCCTCCGGGGTTGAGCCGCCGGTTGCGTTTCGCCTCAAGAGTCAGGCCACGGTGCGTGCGGTACCACGCGCGCACCCGGTCCCGGTACTCGCGGTAGCGGGCCGTGCAACCCGTGGTCTCGATCCACGGATGTTCGTCCGGTGGGACGGCTTGGCTGGTGAGTTGTCCGCCCAACCAACGCGTGGGCTCGGTCATCGCCACCTTCAGGCCGAGGTCGCACGCAGCCATGGCGGCGGCGCAGCCCCCCGTACCTCCACCCACGACGAGCACATCGAACTTCGCATCCGGCATCGGTTCATTTTAGCCCTCGCCAGACTCGCCAGCAAACAGAAAAGAGCCCGCCGCAAGGATGCGGCGGGCAACCAATAGATAGAGGGTTCTTGGGGTTGAGCGGGTCTAAATCAACTTGGCTGTCGCGTGCCAGAACGCGAGTTCGTTCACGGTGAAGAACTGCGGCTTGGAGCGGACGTGCTTGAACGCCGAGTTCAGGTGAGCGGTGGCCAGGTCCGTCTCGCCACGCTTGGCTGCCGCATAGGCCAGGATGAGCCAGGGAAAGTCGTCGTAGCGGCCGGCCTTCCACCACATGTCCGTGGTTGTGGTCAGGTAGTTCCAGCCCGCGTCCAGCTTGTCTTGGCCAACCGGGACGTCGAACACGATGGGAAAGACCTGGGCGGTGGAGTAGGGATAGAACCCGACACCGACGGTCTGAGCCTGCGAGGCGTGAGCCCATGCTCCTGGGTTCGAGCGGAACGCGTGGAGCACCATGCCTTGCGCCAGACGATTCTTCGCGCCTTCAAGGACGCTCGCCGCGCCGTCGCCCAACCGCAGCAACGCCTCTTCGAAGGCGTTCAACCCGTAGTAGACCTCGCAGTTGTCCATGAGGTACTCGACGCCCGGAGACCACGTCGGAGTGGCCGGGTCTTGGAACACGCGGACCAATCCCGTGGCGGGATTCTGGCTGTCGAGAAGGTTGCGCTGAACCAACCACTTGAGTTTGGGCAAAACGCCCGTGAACCAAGCCGTGTCGTTGGTGAGGAGATAGACCTTGGAAGCCAGCGCCACCACCATCGCGGCATAGGAATCGTGGCTGTCCGGCGCCAGCAACGTCGGCACGCCGCTGTTCGAGTTGTAATAGTCGGGGACGGCGTCGTAAATCGTTGCATCGTCGTTGACATTGCGCAGGTAGGCGTCTACAAAGTTGCGCGCCACGTCGGGACGATCATCCACGAAGTGGAGCAGCGCCAACGCGCCGAAGTACCAGTTGACATACCCGAAAGGCGCCGTCAGGACAGCGCCGCGCAAGGGTCCAGAGCCGACGACGAGTTGGTCCAACGCGCCGAGCGTGTCCAAGTCGGGATAGGCTTCGTTGCCGCCTCCCGAGGCCCGATTTCGGCCTGCATGGGAGGTCAGGTCCTGCATCCATTCGCGGGATCGTTCGGGCCTCATGAGCGACTCCTTGAGCCGGAGCGCCTCGGAACCAGAGAGAACCTTCGCTCCTTTGTCGCCCATCCCTCGTTCCTCGATACCCTGTGCGAATCCGTTGTTGACGAAACCAATGGCTGCAATGGCCATCGCCATCGCAATGCTTGTTGCTTTGCGCATGTATTACCCAAGAACCTGCGGCTCGTCTGGCGTTTCGCTTCTATCGCGAGATCGCTCGTGTTTGCGGCCGCATCGTTCAAGGGATTCATTGCCCTGATCGGTTCGCGTTCTAGCTGGTAACTTGACGTGCCCTTTTCTGTTCGGGCATTCCTGCTATAGAAGGATTACTTGCTTTGCCAGCGCATAATTGCTTGCGGGCTAGTATCTCTACAGTTACTAGCCAATTCTTTTCCCATAGTGGAATTGCGCGCCGAGAATTGCCCGGATGGAAACACCGTGGAGGAATTGCCTTCCTAGGTTTGCCATGCGAACATTGCGGGCTCAGCCGCCCCACTGCTGCAGCACCCCCTTCGCCGCGTTCCGCACGAAGTGCAGGCCATGCTCGGTCAGCGGCCTGAGTGCCTCCGCCGCCGAGCGGTCGCCGTATTCGGCCAGCCCTCGAATCGCCTCCATCTTGCTCCGGAACACCGGGCCTCGGGCGTTCTGGAGCAGCAAGCGATACGCTCTTCGGTCGGTGTCGAGGTCCTTGTAGCCAGCCAGCCGACCCAATGCATGTAGACGCAACGGCTCGGCATAGCCACCCGAGGCAAACTCCACGTACTTGGCGAAGGCGGCGGCACGGTCGACGCCCGCCAGCCAATCCACGGCCAGTTGCCGCAAACGCTCGTTGAACGACGGCATCCCAAGCAACCGGTCGGCGAACGCGCGGTCGCCCGTGTGCTTCAACAATGACTCGGCGGAAGCCGCCAGCAGTTCCGTCTGCCCGGATTGCTGCCACATGGCGCGCAATCGCGCGACCACGGCGTCGGTCTTCGGCCCGTTGCCCAACATCGGGGCCGCGTTGGCACGAACCCGAGGGTCGGCGTGATTGCTCAACGCGAGCAGGTCGGCGGTCTGGGAGGCCTCCATCAGACCCATCGCCGCCGCGACCAAGTCGGGGTTCCTCTCAGACTTCGCGATACGCGCCAAGAAAGCGAAGTGCTTCCGATCGCCCGCCTTGCGCAAGACCATCGTCTTGCCCGCCGCGTTGAACGCTCGGTAGAGCGTGCTCAGTTCATCGGCGGTCCAGGGCTGTTGATCTTCGATCTGGGCCATCCACCGAACGTCGGGGTCGAGCCACACCTTGCCTGCCGAGGCGACCTCCGCCGAACCCTGCGATAGATCGAGCGTCTTCCGTACCACCTGGCCTCCGCTCACGTACGCAACGTCCACCTTCATGTCGAAGTACGGTTCGGCCTGCGAGACGACGGCGCCGCTACTGGTCGCTTCGACCTTCAGCCGTGGGTAGGCGGCCGTGTAGAACCACTCCTTCTCGAAGCGCGAAAGGTCCACACCGCTCGACTTGGACATCGCCCCGAAGAAGTCGGCCGTCGTCGCGTTCTTGAACTGGAACGCGTGCAGGTAGTCCTTGATGCCCTTCCAGAACGCTTTCTCGCCCAGCTTGTGCATCAGCATGAACAGCCGCGACGCGCCGCCGGGATACGCGTAGCCGTCGAACATCTCGATCGCCTCGTTGTAGCCCGTGTGGACCATCGCCCGGTTGTTGCCCAGATGTGCGCCCAGGCCTCCGTCGAACGTGCCCAGCCGTGCCAGATCGTAGCGCTCCTGGCCGTACTTGTGCCGCACGTAGAACGCCGGGAGGAACGAAGCGAAACCCTCGTTGATCCAGATGTGCGACCAATCCGAGCACGTCACGGTGTCGCCGAACCACTGATGGGCGAGTTCGTGCAGATTCAGCCCCTCGCCGTCGGCGAACGGCTTCTCGTGGGCGGGGTGCAATACGCCGATCGTGTTCGTGACGGCGGTGATGTTCTCCATGCCGCCGAACGGGAAGTCGGCCACCAGGCCTTGGGCGAACTTGGCGTAGGGGTACTTGTAACCCGTCAGGTCGCTGAAGAAGCGGACCATATCGTTCGTGCCGCCAAAGGTGGCCTTGCCCCAATCGTTCAGGCCCTTCGGGCTCCACACAGAGACGGGCAGCGTCCCCCACGATTCGCGGTACACGTCGTAAGGGCCGGCGATGAAGCTGATCAAGTAGGTGACGTGGGGCTGCTCCATCGTCCAACGAGTAGTCACGCGTCCATCCGCGCCGATGTTGCGGCCCAGTTCGCGGCCATTCGAAAGCGCGCTCCATCCGGCCGGCGCCTCGATCGTCCCCGAGGTCGTCGCCTTGTCGTCGGGGTAGTCGTAGGTGGGCAGCCAGTAGCGCGTATCCTCCATCTCGCCCTGCGTGTACGCCATGGGCGTGTTGGCGGGGTAGGCGTTGGCCGCATCCACAAAGTAGACGCCCGCCTCGGGCCGTGCCGTGTAGACGATCCGTACTCGCAGCTTCTCCTCGGCCTTGGCCGCTCGGCCCAGCGGCACGATCAGGCGCTGCCCTTCCATCCGGAACGTCGCCGGGGCGTCGTTGACGCGCACGTTCAGGACATCCAGCTTGCCCGCGTGGAAGAAGACCTCGGTCAGTCCGTCTCTCAGGGGTTGCAGCGTGTTGGTCGCCGTTCCGGCGATGGCCCGCGTCTCGGGGTAGAGAGAGACGCGCCAATCCACGTGCAACAGGTCATAGGTCCGCTCGGGCTTCTGAGCCGATCCCAGGGCGGCGAGGCAGAGCAATCCGGCGGATGCGGCAAGGAGGCGCATGGCCCGCTATTCTGCGGGGGCGGCGCTCCCTCCTTCAGAGGTTTCGCTATGACCGTGGAACGGGGAGCTTGGGTTGCGCCAGCTTCAGGTTGCCCGGGTTCCAAACGAGGCGCACTTCGGCGGCCGAACCCGTTTCGCCTTTGGCCAGCAGCCCTCGGTACCCTGCCGTCATGTCGGACTGCAACTGTACCGAGCGCACCACCCGTCCATCGGCCTGAACGAATTCGGCCACGGGAAGCGAAGCGCCCGAGGGCTCGACGGGACCGTAGTAGCCCTGACCCTCGGTGCCGCTCATCAAGCTCGCCGAGACCGACCACTGGTCGCCCTCTGCGCCCAAGCCCAAATGGAGCGTATAGGGTCCCGACCCCGGCCAGGGAACCGATCCCTCCTTCAAGTTGAGCTTGGTCGGCTCGCCGGCGGGAAACACCATCAGGGTCAGATCGCCCAACGCGCCATCGTTGGCGGCCACGTTCGCGAAATCCAGGGCCCACTCGCCGGCCGGGACCGACGCTTCGCCCTTGACGGTGCGCAGCCACAGCGTGGACTCGCCGCGCGAGAGCATGAGGACCGCAGGCTTGGGCGAGACGACCTTGGCCCATGAAGCGGGTGCCTCGAAGACGGCCTTGTCCTTCTGGAATCGTGCTGTGTACACCTTTCCGTCCGGCAGTTGAACCAATCCGACTGCCGGAACGGCTTCGACCAGCCAATCGGGCTGGGGACCATCGGCCGTCCAGCCTCCGAACTTCCCGTCGCCGTCGAAGTCCGCCACAAACGCGAAGTGGCTCGGGTTCTCTAGGGAGGGCACTCGTGCGACCCGCACGCCTTTGCCGCCCAATTGCAGCACGCCCGCCTCGACGCGGACCATGGCCGGGATCAGCCCCCAAGACTCGTGGTAGGCGAATTGGACCTTGTCGCCCTGCGCGTTCACGGTGACCGGCCCGAAGAACGACCAACCGGACTGCCGTCGCGCCACGTGCCGCTCGGAGGCCTCGAGCGTGCCGTTGCGGTCGGTGTCGAGCCACAGGGCCCGACCCACCGAGGACTCCACCTCCAACGCGATGGTCAGCGCGTACTGCCCGACCTGCCACTTGCCCTTCATCAGGGGGTGCTGCGCGCCCGCGACGACGTCCCGCGTGGGCTGCACATCGATGAGTTCGTCAGACAGAGCGCCCATACTGGCCGAGAGGGCCTCGAATGGGTCGGTGAGTTCCGTGGCCTTGAGCGCGACTTCCATCGGCGCGGCGGCGATCAGGGCCAGACACAATGCGAGCATGGGTTGAATTATGGACGCGCAACCAGACTCGGGCAGTTCACTCGGCCATCCAACAACCCCGGCCTTACCTCAGCATCGCGTTGAACATCAGCTTGAACGTCCCGTGCGGCTGTGCGCGGAAGGCCACCTCGGGACCGTAAAGCACCACCCGGCCCTGGCCCATCGTCACTTCGGCGACGGCTACGGCGTCCTTCAACTTCTCCTGTCCCCACGCCCAACCCGAGCGCAGCGGCTTGTCGGTGTCGTAGAACGCCGCCACAGTCACACGGTCGCGCCCGGCTTCGTCCACCTTGAACGCCGGGCTGTCGTCGAACAGCACGTCCACGGCTTCGCCCATCCCGCGCGTGAGTGAACCGGGCACCACCTTCGCCCGCAACACGGAGCCGGGAATGTAGAAGGCCGTGTTCGGGATCGGACGCTCGCGGCCGTTGGCGTCGGTCTCGACCAAAGCGCTCTTGATAGGCAATTGGAACTGCGCCGCCAAGTTGCCGGCCGAGCTGCCGATGGCCAGAATCGTGCCGCCTTGCTCCACAAACTCGCGCAGCAAGGGAATCGTCTTGTCCACGGAGACCAAGCCGATCCGTCGCCGGTACTCCTCGGGAACCGTCGGGTCGTTGGCCAGGGCGCTCTGACCGCCTCCGCCGCCTCCGCGACTGCCGCCGCCGGGGATCGCTCCACTCGGGAACACGATCACGTCGAACTTCGAACGAAGGCTGCCCGCATCCAAGTCGGGGGGAAACACGACCTGAAAGCTCACCGCAAACTGCTCGAACAGGTAGCGCATCCATCCAGAAGCCATCGAACCTCCGTAGGTGTCCCAAAGCGCCACGCGCGGTTGACGCACGGGCGAGCCCTCATTGCTGCGGCCGACCGCAGGCTGGAGGTGGGCCTGGGGGAACGCCGAGAGCCACCGTGTCATAGCCTCGCCCCGACCCGTGTACAGGAACCCGCCCTCCGTCCGACGCACTTCGATGCCGGAAGCCAGCGCAAGGTTGGCCAACGCGAAGGCGTCGTTCTGAGTGTCGGAAGCAAACCACGTGTCGGTCGCGATGCGCGGCAACGCGCGATCCTTGGGCAGCCCGAGGAACGGGGAGGTTTGCATGGCGATCGGGTCCAGCACGCGGTCGAACTGAACGCCCATCTGGTACGCCAGGGTATAGCCCGCGTTGTCGTAGGGCCGGATGGGCGGGCCACCGGGGTACTGGAAGTCGTTGGGGTGGTCCTGCGGCTCGAACATGTCGAGCACGTGGGGTCGAAAAGCCTGATCGCACCGAACCACGAGCGAACCCGCCGGGAAATCGCCCGCACGAGACGTGAGTTGCTGGACTTCCACGCCGCACTGCTGCAGTTTCACCGCGAACTTCATCGCGGTGGCGAAATCGGGCTGGTCGCTCCGCATCACGTACAGGCGCGCATCGCGCAGTTCGGGCTTGGCCAGGGCCGCTTCGCCCAACTCGGTGATGCGGGCCGGGTAGCGGGTCCAATGGTCGCGTTGTCCGCGTTCGATCGAGTTTCGCGCCGCACGGTACAGGTCGAACAACAATCGCTCGCGGTAGCGGCTTGCGTAGTCAAGGATCGCGTAGTTCGCCCCGATTTCGTACTCCAGCGAATCGCGCAGGTGCCACAGCCGCGTGTCGATGGGCTTGGGCAGGTCGGTGCTCGGAATCTGGCGCTCCTTGAGGAACGGCACCGGACGCGGGTCGGGGCTGCCCCACGTTTCGGTGAGGATGCCCACCATGTTGTGGAAATACGTCGTCGTGCGCAGCCCGCCGTTCCACCATGCCGAGAAGCTCGCACCGTTCCGCATGACCGTGCCGCCTTTGCCTTCGCCGATCAGCCGCTTGTGCATGTGGATGCCGACCAGATCGGTGCCGATTTGCACCAAGGGGTCAACGTGGTAGTTGAACGGATTGCGGAACGGGGGGATGTACATGATCGTCCCCTGCGGCGCGCTCTGATGGTGGTTGTAGACGATCTGCGGATACCACTGGTTGTAGAGCACGTGGTTCATGTTCCGCGTCTCCGCCATGTTGTTCGCGTAGAAGTCGCGGTTGTTGTCGTGGCCGCAATACTTCTGATAGAGCACCGGGAGCCCTGCGGCGGACCGGGTCTTGGGGTCGGAGCGCCGCATGTACCAATCCGAGACCAGATCCATGCCATCGGGGTTGGCGTGCACCAAGAGGATGATGGTGTCCTTGAGGATGCGCCGGTTCTCTTCGTCGTTGCGGGAAACCAGTTGCCACGCTTGTTCGATGAGTTGCTGGTGGCCGAGGACCTCGCTGGCATGCAGTCCGCCGTCGATCCACACGATGGCTTTGGCCGTCTTCGCCAGACGCCTTGCCTCTTCGTCGTCCTTGAACGTGTTGGCCCGTGCCAAGCGCTCGCTGTTCTTGCGGTGCGTCTCCAGGTTCCGCAGGTTTGCGGGGTCGCTGATGATCGCCATGACCTGCTCGCGCCCTTCTTCCGACTTGCCGATGCTGACGACTCTGATGCGCGGTGAAGCCTTCTCCAACGCACGCCAATAGGCCGTCAGTTGCTTGTAGTTGGCCAGCATGTAGTCTTCGCAGACCTCGTGCCCCAAGAACTCCTTGGGCGAAGGCTGAGCCACCGCCAGCGAGGCCGTCAGGGCGAACGCCAAGAGCAAACCGCGTCGAACCATAGGGGAGGGTATTCGCGGCAAGTCGTCGCCCTCCTGCTTGGCACGCGCCCCCGAGAGGCCGCTGGGTAAAGTCCCGGCATGTTCCTGCCGATGCTCGCCGCGCTCGCACTCTCGTCGCCGACGGTCTGCATCGACCCCGGCCACCCCTCGGAAGTGGGCAACGGCACCAAGGGCAAGCTGATCACCGAACTCGATGCCGTGTGGCTCGTCGCTCTGGAACTCAAGCCGCTGTTGGAGGCCAAGGGCGTCAAGGTGGTGCTCACCAAAGCGAAGAAGGACGAGTTCGTCGCGAACCGTCGCCGCGCGGAAATCGCCAACGAATCGAAGGCCGACCTGCTGCTCCGGCTGCATTGCGACGCGGCAAGCGGTTCCGGGCTGGCCACCTACTATCCCTCGGAGGTCGGGACGGCGAAGGACGGCAAGAAGGGCCCCAGCGAAGCCGTGCTCAGACGCAGCACCGCAGCGGCCAAGGCGTTTCATCCCGTGGTGATCGAGCGCCTCAAAGGCACGCTCCCCGACTACGGGCTGAAGACCGACAAGCAAACGCTGATCGGCTCGCAACAAGGCGCGTTGACGGGCTCGATCTACTCCGAAGTGCCCGTGTTGCTGGTCGAGCTATGCGTGCTCACCAACCCGAAAGACGAAGCCGTCATCGCGAGCGAGGCCGGGCGCAAGAAGCTCGCCGAAGCGTTGGCGGCGGGCACGCTTGCAGCCTTGGCTGTCAAGCGCGGCTAGGCAATCGCGGCGCGAAGCAGCCGCTCTGGGCCTCTCCGACTTGGGGAGTCATGGCCGTACAGAAGCCACAACCCATTGCATTCACCACAGCGCATGTCCCAAAATCCGGAGTGAGGGAATTCTCCGAATGGCCACGTCCGCAATGGCGCCAACTGCTCACCGTGCGGAGCGAATCACAAACGAACTTCGCTTCGCGATTCGGTGTGTGCCGCGGAGCGAGCTACGAAAGTGCGTCACGAGACTTCCAGCCGCGACATTCGATGGACTCACTCGTCGCACACAGCGCGCGGCTCGGTGCTTGGGCACGGTGGTCCATGCTCTCGCTCGCAAGGTTGGCCAGGGCCTCCATTCGGTGCGAAGCGGCCAAGGCTCCGACTTCCTTCGCTCCACCCGCCAAGAGGCCGTCGGGATAGCGAGGCTAGTTGGAATCCTCTCCACAGATGCCACTTCGAAAGCCTCGATGTCGTGCCGAGCACTGGTGCACACGCCCGAACGCGTCCTACCCGAAATCACTGGGGCCGTTCTGGGGGCAGCGATCGGATCTGGCGGATTGGATGCCAACGGAGGTCTGCCCGACCTTGACCTTATCGCAGGCATCGGGCATCATCGCTCAATCTTGACCCACTCGATCATCATCGGCGCAGTCGCAGAGTCCCTTCTCCTGTCGCTCGACCGCTTAGTCCTGCTCACCTACCAACACTTGCCGCAGAACCACGATCCTCTATGGGACCTCCTCTACGATTGGGCAACCCGAGCCAGCACTGCTGCCCAGATCGGCACCTCCCTCGGCATCGCCTACCATCTCGGCGTTGATGGATCAATCCAAGTCGCCGCACTAAAAGGTCTACCCTTCAGTGCACCGATTCAGGCCCACCAAGCCATCCTCCTTGGAAACGCGGCACTGGAGGCGGGCGACATCGCAAAGCGGCGCACTTCACACTTCAAGTCCTGACCCAGCGTTCTCACACACGCCGCACAAGTCAAACGACGCAACGGAGAATCGCCCCAAATGCCAAACCCACCAACGCCGAACCAACAGCACGACCCCCAGGACGCGCTGTTCAACGAGTTCCAAAGTTACGTTCGAGCGATCTACGAGCACGCCACCAGCGAGACCATACGGAGCTTGGAGTCAGGATGCAGGGACGCGGTCTCCAAACTGCAGCGGAGCTACGAGCACGCCACCAGCGAGACCATACGGAGCCTGGAACTAGTGTAGTGTCTCATTAATAGCCCTGCACCTCGCAATCTTCTCGATGATGG